>ENA-OYWO01001190-OYWO01001190.1-human-gut-metagenome-genome-assembly--contig:-NODE-1190-length-12395-cov-7.697164_pt1 | contig 12395 bp, 11 predicted proteins | sample MGYA00244170_ERZ653397 | MGnify/ENA primary metagenome ERZ653397 (study PRJEB26926, sample SAMN06164906) | human gut metagenome | biome: ENVO:00009003; feature: ENVO:2100002; material: ENVO:00002003...
CGGCAGCGTCAGATGTGTATAAGAGACAGGTTTGACATTATTTTATCAATCTCGTCATATGAAAGTCCACCCGAGGCCAATGCATCTGCCAGCCTGTGTATTTTATCACAGGAATCTATCTCCAGCCGTCCGCTTATACCGTCCAGGTCACTCCCGAGAGCGCACACATCACTGCCCCCGAGGTTACGGATATAAAGAATATGACGCACCATATCTTCCACACGGCTGTCTTCTTTACCGGAATCATAATCCAGAAATGCCGGGCAGAAATTAATTCCGATTATACCTCCACGCTCACCGATAATGCGTATCATGTCATCCTTAAGATTACGCACATGGCCGGCAAGTGCACGGGCATTTGAATGACTTGCAATAAACGGCTTTGTCATGTTGCATGCCACATCATAAAATCCTGCATCTCCAAGATGTGAGACATCTATTATCATACCAAGTCTCTCCATCTCTTTGACGATTTCTATTCCGCACGGCTTTAATCCGCGCTCTGTTTCCGGTTCGCATCTGCCGGTAACGGTATCTATTATATTAGGATATCCGATTTCATTCTCATAATTCCATGTGAGCGTAATTAAGCGCACTCCTTCTTCATGGAATTCATGAAGCCTGTCAATGCTTCCGCCAAGAACACCGCCTTCTTCCAAAGTAAGCAGCGCTGACATTCTGTTGTCTGCAATATTGCGCCGGATGTCATCTGACGAACGCACAAGTCCGATAATGTCACTGTGCTTATCAATTTCGGATTTGAGAAGCTTTACCATTCCCAAAGCGTCGGCTGTAATATCTTTTGCTTTCATTTTATTGACAAAGCAGGCAAAAAACTGCATCAGATACCCTGCTTCTTTCATCCGCTTAAAATCTACCGAAAAATCATTATCCCACATTCCGGTCTGTTTTCCGGATTTTAATGCATAATATACCCTGCTTACCGTATCGCAGTGCATATCAGCTATTCTCATTATGCTTCTCCTTGTTAAAAAGATACTGGATTATTGCACGTCTGGTAACAATTCCGACAAAGATATTGTTGTCATCCACAACAGGCACAAAATTCTGGTTAATAGCCTTATCTATAAGATCCTCCATAACCGCATGTGCACGTACCGGCTGATTGTCCATACGTCTCCGTATCGTCTTAAGCGGTATGTTCTCCGCATCACGGATATTAAGCGTATATTCTTCCTTGATCTTGGTAAGTAAATCGCCCTCCGTGATTGTTCCTACATAGTGTCCGCTGCGGTCTATGACAGGCATGGCGCTGTACTTATAATATTCTATTTTTTCAAGTACCTGACGCACATTGAAGTCATCATACACAAATGCCACATCGCATTTAGGTATTATAAAATACATTACATTCATTAAATCATCCTCTTAATCCCGCTTCAAATTCCCGTAATTCTTCACAAGTATCCAACTCCGCAATCTGACTTGCGTCCACCGGACATATTCCCAGATTAATCTCAGGCAGACATCTGTCCACAATTTCATCCCAGAAAAGAGTCTCATGTCCGGGCTCCTTATATGCTTTCAATATGGCATCAGCTATATATGCTGCGTCATCTGCCTTAAAATAAGAGATTCCGACCATATTATAGGTATCATCCCCGCCTTTGCCGACGCGCACGATTCTCTCACCGTCCATGTCAAAAACCCAGTCATCCGAATGTCCTGCAACATACTTACCGTAATAGCATGATTTATCGTGCGGAATATCAAAAATCGCCGGATCGCTTACATATAAATCCGCCTCGCATATAAAACAGTCCGTCTTACCCATATACTGGCACACTGCATGTATGGATGAAATATTGTTTTTGACAGTATATTCTTCATTATTGACGAGTATAAGTCCCGGATATTTTTCCGCAAGATAATCAAACTGTTCTGCAAGATATCCCGTGACAACATATATTTCACGGACTCCGTGCTGCCATAATCCGTCAATGACCGTCTCAATAAGCGGCTTTTCTGCTGCTTTGATAAGCGGCTTCGGTGTATTGTCGGTCAATGGGCGCATTCTTGTACCAAGCCCCGCTGCCATAAGTATCGCACTTTCCATATTCCACTCCTTAAATCTCGTCAATAAGTCTTATAATGTCCTTGAAAGGCATAAGAGAAGAATCTATCTCCATTGCCCTGTGGTTCTTAAGAATTGACTCAGCAGTGTTTTTCATTGCAGGGAAAGCACTTCTCATAAGCTGATTGGCATATATGACAATATTAATGCCATGAGCCGCAAGTTCTTCCTCAGTAACACTGTTAAATGATGTAGGAACCACAACTATCGGTGTGGTCTTATTCTCCTGCCTGAAAGTATCACAGAATTCAAAGATCTCATCCGGCGTCTTCCGTCTGGAATGTATCATTATTCCGTCCGCACCTGCTTTGACATATGCCCTTGCACGGTTAAGTGCATCCTCCATTCCCTGTTCAAGGATCAGACTTTCAATCCGCGCAATTATCATGAAATCATCAGTTCTCTGCGCATCTTTGCCGGCCCTGATTTTCTCACAGAAGTGTTCTATGCTGTCCTGCGTCTGCACAACCTCGGTTCCGAACAATGAATTTTTCTTAAGGCCGGTCTTATCTTCTATGATAACTGCCGACACACCGACTCTCTCAAGCGTTCTGACATTATATACAAAATGCTCCGTAAGTCCGCCCGTATCTCCGTCAAGAATAATCGGCTTAGTCGTTACATCCAGCACATCATCTATTGTACGAAGCCTTGATGACATATCTACAAGTTCTATGTCAGGCTTACCCTTATCTGTGGAATCGCACAGGCTCGATATCCACATTGCGTCAAACTGTCTCAATTCATTATCATTCTGTATTACCGTTTTCTCTGCTATAAGGCCGGTAAGTCCGCTGTGGACTTCACAAGTCTTAACTATCGGACAAAGATTGATAAGCTGTTTAAGTCTCTTGCGTCTGAACTCAGGCATTGCAAGTTTCTGTGTTATCTGTGCATCTATCTTACGGATTCTGTCACTGTATGTGTAACCTACCTCAATAAGCTCTCCGCCGTATTTCTTAAGATTGGCAATAACATTATCCCTTATCGCCGCCTCAGGACCGCTTTTCCAGTTATCTCCGTGTATTACATAATCCGGCTTTAGCTCGTTAACTATCTCATCATACATAACCTCGTTCTGCACGATGACATGTGATACACCCGGTATATCTTTGACCATGTCAATACGTTCCTGCATGGTTATTGTAGGAAACCTGTTGTAACATATCATAGCTTTATCACTGAGGACACCTACGGTAAGTTCTCCGTATTCCAATGCTTTATTTATTATATTAAGATGCCCTTCATGTATGACATCCGTGCAAAAACAAGTATAAATCTGTTTCACCTATCTGACCTCCTGATATTCCATAAAATTAATTCTGTTCTGTCTCGCGCTCTCCTTAGGTCTTCCGAGATCCGCTCTTGACTGCATGCTGACAAAAATCTCCAGATATGCGGTTCCTTTAAATCCATGCACCTTCGCCAGTGCTTCTTCAAGTTCCTTCTCAGTCGATGCGGTAAGTACAAGATTGTAACCGCAGGCCTTGGCTATACCGGCATAACTCATTCCGGCTGCTCCAGTTGGCATTCCTCCGACCGATTCATGTGCCGCGTTATTAATACATATATGCACCAGATTGTCCGTCTTATGACTTCCTATGAAACTGAGTGCCCCCATATGCATAAGTTCTGCACCGTCACCGTCTATACAATATACTTTCTTATCGGGACGGCTTGAAGCATATCCGTAAGCTATCATAGACGCATGGCCCATACCGCCGACTGTAAGAAATGCCTGCTTATGGTTCCCATTTATTATATCACTCTGTTCATAAACTTCCCTGGATATTTTACCGGTAGTAGATATGATAACATCATCCGGATCCAGTGACCTTATAATACCGGCAATTGCCTGTTCCCTTACCAGTTTATAATTATTGGTATAAGGTTCTGATTGTCTCGCCTGGAATGTGTCTTTCTTGATAATTATAGCATACTGTTTCTCTGATTTAAGCGTCTTACCGGCTTTCAGCATTATTTCATGAAGTTCTTCGGCAGTAGTATCTTTACTTATACATGAATGTCCCACGCCGAGCACATCGAATATCGGTTCTGTAATTTTACCCATAAACACATGCTGCGGCTCATCATGCACACCCGGTTCACCTCTCCATCCGACCAGAAAAAGCATCGGAATACCATATACGTCTTCATTGGCTATGGATGTAAGCGGATTAACTATATTGCCTATTCCGCTGTTCTGCATATATACACATGCCGGGCGGCCTTTTGCAAGATAACTTCCGGCAGCAAGACCGACCGCCGCACCTTCATTGGGCGGAACCATATGTGTAAAATCTCCACTGCCTTCCCTGTTAAGATAATCGCAGAACTGCTTCAAAGTGGAGTCCGGTACTCCGAACATTTCCTTTATTCCTATATTCTTAAGTTCCTGTACAAAATCTTCTACCTGCATACAAGGCTCCTTCTAGTTATTATATTTGAGAGGTATCGCGATATTATTGGCTTTGAGTGCCTGCTTAAGCACAGCAAAAAAATCCTCTATATCACTGACGTCAATAGCTCCAAGCGCACATAACCTGAATGTGTTGGCACCTGTTATTTTGCCGGGATATATGGTAAAACCGCGCTCATAACAATAATCGTGCACTTTCTCAAAATTCCAGTTCTCATCATCAGGATATATTACCGATGCAACCAATCCAACCTGAATTTCCCTTCTTATCGCTTCCCTGAAGCCAAGAGCGGCAAGTCCGTCATGAATGGCATTCATAACACGTGTATGTCTGGCCCATTTGGCTTCCTCACCCTCTGCAAAATATTCATCAAGCGCCTGCCTTGCCGCATATATGGTCTGTACAGGCGGTGTAAAATGCATCTCACCGGTTCTCTTAAAGAAATCATATTGCATGTAAAGATTACAGTAATATGAACGCTTCGGATAATCCTTCGATTTCTCTATGATATCCTTACGTCCGACTATAAACGAGAGTCCCGTCATTCCCATGATTCCCTTCTGCGCCGATGCCATACAGAAATCAATATTGTCCCGCTTAACATCTATCGGAACCATGGCATATGTGGATGTCGTATCGGTCACAAATATGGCACCATGTTCATGCGCCATCCTTCCTATCTCTCTTATAGGATTCCCAATTCCCGTTCCGGTCTCATTATGTGTAATATATACTATCCCAATATCCGGATTATCATCCAGAGTCCGGCCAACCAGTTCCATATCCGGAACATCATCCACCGGAAGGACGAGATTAATATGCGGCAGCCCGTAATATTCACATACTTCCGCCGCCCTTGTGCTGTATGCACCATTATTGATTATCAAGGCCTTCTTATCCTTATCAAGAAGAGAATTCAGACATATATCTATATTAATAGTACCTGAACCACAAAAAAGAACCGCCGTGTACTCATCAAGCGGACCATGTACAATTCTTACAAGGTCCTCTCTCATCTGCTTCATAAGTCCGGCAAATTCTTTCTCTCTTGGACATATATCAGGCACAACCTGCGCCATCTTAACGGTATCCGTAGTAGTGGAAGGACCCGGGTTAAGTAAAATGTTACGCTTAATCTGCATCATTAAACTCCTTTGGCTAATTAATCCGCGCATCGCGCTTTGGATTAATTATACCACACCCGGGTCCTACAATCCAATTATATTTTTCTAAACTGCAACTCCCTCGAACTGTGCTTCATAAAGTTCGAAGTACTCTCCTTTGGCCTTCATCAGTTCCTCATGTGTTCCGGCTTCTTTGATTCCGCCTTCATCGATTACGAATATCCTGTCCGCATTCTTAATCGTAGAAAGTCTGTGCGCTATCACAAATGAAGTCCTTCCATTAAGAAGTGACTCAATTCCCTGCTGTACCAGAATTTCCGTGTGTGTATCAATGCTTGATGTCGCTTCATCCAACACCAGGATGGCAGGGTTGGAAACCATTGTCCTGGCAAATGCAAGAAGCTGTCTCTGTCCTATGGACAGCCTCGCTCCACGCTCGCTTATCTCTGTATCGTAGCCTTTCTCCAGCTGCATAATAAACTGATGCGCATGCACAGCCTTTGCCGCTGCCACCATCTCTTCATCCGTGGCATCCCGTCTTCCGTACTTGATATTTTCCCTTATCGTACCGGAAAAAAGAAAGTTATCCTGTGTCATTACACCCATCCGGTGCCTGAGACTTGCAAGCGTTACGTCTTTAAGATCCATACCGTCCACAAGAACCCTGCCCTCCGTCGCATTGTAGAATCTGCTTATAAGGCTGACTATTGTTGTTTTACCGGCTCCGGTAGGTCCCACAAGTGCGATTGTCTCTCCCGGTCTGATGTCAAAATTAACATCATCAAGTACTTTTACATCCGGTTCATCCGGGTACGCAAAACCGACATGTTCAAACTGCACATGACCTTTAATGTCGCCAAGTTCGATGGCATCCTCGCTGTCCGTTACATCCGCCGGTGTATCCATGATATCAAAAACACGCTCCGCAGCCGATATATTGGTTACCAGTTTATTGTAATATGATGCAAGGTTACGAATCGGCCCCCAGAACATCGACAGATAGATTGCAAAAGCCGTATACGTTCCGACTCCGACAGCATCCGTTCCGAGTTTCCTAATTCCTATAAAATATAAAAGGAATGTTCCTATTCCCCATGATATTTCAATTGTCGGGCTGAATACATCCGCAAGAGCCACCGCCTTGATGAATGATTGCTGATGTTCTTTCACCAGTCCGTCAAATTCCTTTTCCGATTCTTTTTCTGCCGTAAAACTCTGCACAATTCCGATTCCTGACAAATCCTCGTGCACAAATGCTGATATATTGGATGATTTTTTTCTGAAGACCTGCCATCTCTTATGTGCAAGAATTTCAGTTATATACATTCCTGCAAATATTACAGGCAGTGCCGCAACCGCTGACAAGGTCAGATATGGGTTGACAATTATCATCATTACCAGCACGACTATCACCGTCAGAAAATCCGGCAGAAGCTGTGTGACTGTGCTTTGTATTACATCTTTGAGTGAGTTGACATCGCCGATTACCCTCGAAAGGATTTTACCGGTCGGCCTGCTGTCAAAAAAACTGAAACTTAATGTCTGTATGTGTGTATACAATTCATCCCTTATGGTAAGGAGCACATCATTGGATACATGTGCCATTGTTTTCATCCACATCCTTGCACTTACCATATAAATAATGCTTAGTACAAGTGATACCGCCACAATTATCACAAGACCTTTCCAGTTGCCGTTTACGATATCCACATCTATCGCGCGCTGCAAAAGCAGGGGATTTACAATGGATATTCCGAGTGCGATAAACATACATACCAGAACAAACGCAATCTGTTTTTTGTACTTGAGCATATAACCGAAAAGTCTCATTATCACTTTGATCTTGACGGAGTCTTTCTGTTCCTCGTCCTCTTTTACCGAGTTTATTGACATATGAGTTCCTCCTCTCCTATAACCTTGAGTGCTTTACGGTAGTCCCCGTACTGTGCCTCGTAGGTCGAATAATATAATCCTTTGCGTTCAAGCAGTTCCTTATGGGTTCCGCGTTCCGCAATTTTTCCGTTATCCAGCACAATTATTTCATCCGCCTTACAGACTGACGAAATCCTGTGTGCTATTATTATCTTGCTGACATCTTTCATCTGCAGCAGACCGTTCCAGATATCGCGTTCCGTTTCCATGTCAAGTGCCGATGTCGAATCATCCAGAATAAGTACGGGAGCTTTTCTTGCAAGTGCCCTTGCCAGGCTTATTCTCTGTTTCTGTCCGCCCGACAATCCGACACCTCTCTCTCCGATTACAGTATCGCTTCCAAGTGTGAGTTTATCCACAAATTCCGATGCATGTGCCATCTCAAGTGCTTCTTTTACCGTCTCATCACTCATGCTGTCTTTTCGTCCGAGTTTTATATTTTCCTTAATCGTATCGGAGAAAAGAAATACTTCCTGCGTAACCACTGCCGTCTGCGAGCGCACCGCTTCAAGCGGAAGTTTTCTTATGTCGATGCCGTCCATGGTAATGCTTCCGGATTCTACATCATAGAAACGTCCTATCAGATTAACAATGGTGCTTTTGCCGGAGCCGGTGACTCCCATGATTCCGAGTGTTTTTCCAACCGGCAGTTCAAAAGAAATACCGTCAAGTATCTTTCTTCCGTTCATTGAAAACGAAACGTCATTGAACGAAATTTCACCGTCAGGATCCGCATCTTTAACTGCATCCGGCGCGTCCTTTATCCCGGCCTCCTCAGCAAGGATTTTGTTGATTTTCTTATTGGAGGCTATTCCGGCGGCAAGTGAGTTCGTAAGCCATCCCATGTTCTGCATAGGCCATACGATATTGTTGGCATATTGTATAAATGCCGTGAGAACTCCGAGTGTCATATTGCCTTTTATTACAGCAAGTCCTCCCAGAAGCAGTACAAAAAGCTGCATTATTTTGGGAATAAATCCCATATACGGGTCAAACTTTGCCATCATGACTGCCTGGTCGACATTGAGTTCGGAATATCTGTTGTTGCTTCTTCTGAATTTTTTCAGCTCATATTCCTCCCCGGCAAATGACTTTACCGTCCTTACTCCGGAGAGATTCTCCTGAACGACAGTGTTTAATACGGCATTCTGCTCACTTATGTCTCCGTATATTTTACCTAATTTCCGTTCAAGTCTTACCGCCATAACTCCGATAACCGGCAGTGTGAGCAACGGCACTATGCTTAACTTCCAGTCAAGCCTTACCATGGCAATGATCGCACCGATTGTATATCCTGTGGCTTCTATGGATAACATTCCGACAAATCCAAACACATCCCAGAGTTTGTCCACATCATCTTTAACACGCGCCATGAGTTCTCCGGTATTATTGCGGTTAAAATATGACCTCGATAATTTCTGGATATGATTGAAGAGATTTTTTCTCGACATACTCGCAACACGGCATCCTGATACATCGCAGAAAAATTCTTTGAGGTATTGCGAGACTGCCCTTCCGAAACCGTTAATCAGTATACATAACAAGTCGATTTTAAGCATATGCATATCGCCGCCGATTATCACATCATCAACGATCGACATCGTTATCAGCGGGAACCATATATCAAACAATACACTCATCACGAGTGATGTCAGACCGATAAGATACCTCCACCAATTGCTGCCGGCATAACGCCACAGCGGGTTTTTATTTACCTTTTTCACCATATTCTCCTTTCATTCTTCATCCCCGGCAGAACACACAAAAAAAGTCCGGGAGTGTTCATATCTGCCATAAAATGGCAATATAAAAGCGCAGCCAATACAGACTGCGCATCACTCTCGGACTTATAATTATATTGTGTTAATTAGAATAATCCACCGAGGCAGGCTGTATTGTTCTTTGTGTAATTGTTCATGACATTTATTCTTATTTTTGTAAACATATTTCCTACCTCCTTGATTTATTAATGTCTGTTATCAAGCTAACACGGCAGATAATATTTGTCAATATGTTTTTTTATATTATCTGCACAAATCTTTTATAACTTCTCCGGCAATTATAAGTCCGGCAACCGATGGTACAAATGACACACTTCCCGGTATGTCTCTTCTTTCGGTGCATTTGTGCTTGGCACCCGGCGGACACACGCAGTTGGTACGGCAGCTGCCTGCCATATCTTCAACCGGTCTTTTTGGCTGTTCGGTCGAATATACAACTTTTAATTTTCTTACACCGCGTTTCTTAAGTTCATGGCGCATGACCTTGGCAAGCGGGCACATAGATGTCTTATATATATCCGCTACCTTAAGCGCTGTCGGGTCAAGTTTGTTGCCGGCTCCCATACAGCTTATTACAGGTACTTTCACTTCCTTGGCTTTCATAATGATGCTTATCTTGGCCGTAACCGTATCCACTGCATCTACCACATATGAATATTCTTCAAAATTAAATTCATCCGCATTTTCCGGCAAAAAAAAGCATTTGCGCACTTCGACTTCGGCTTTAGGGTTGATATCAAGAATCCTGTCTCTCATAACTTCTACTTTATCTTTACCGACAGTACTTCTTAATGCAATTATCTGCCTGTTAATGTTGGTAAGACAGACTTTATCGTCATCCACCAGAACAAATGAGCCCACACCACTTCTGGCGAGTGCTTCGGCCACATATCCTCCGACTCCTCCGATTCCGAATATCGCAACTTTGCTGTGCTGCAATTTATCTATTCCTTCTTCACCGAGAAGCATTCTCGTTCTTGAAAACTGATCAGGCATTGCTATCTCCTTTATTCTGTATTTTATTATTGTACATAAGTGCGTCAGCCATCTTTACAAGCTTATTGATTTCATTACCTTTGCCGGTCGCACATCCCACTGTCGCAGATATATCAAAGCCCAGATTTTCCCCGGAAAGTTCCTTACGGACTGTCTCGATTATAGTCTGTGTCTCCGTCGCGTCCGGGTTCTCCACTATCATGATAAATTCATCGCTCCCGTACCTGAAGGCTTTAATTCTTTCGGTTGTCTTTCCGAACATGATGGCCGCCAGTACCTGTACAGCCTTGTTTCCGGCATCATGTCCATACTCATCATTAATATTTTTCAGATTATCAATGTCCCAGAATATAACTGAAACATGTTTTACATATGGATAATATTTCTGTGCAAGGTCGTCAAACTTATCTTTGCTCGCTATCCCCGTGAGTCCGTCAGTATCCATACGATATGTAAGTTCCGCTATTCTTACTTCGTCATCATGGCAGCTCATTATCGTATATTTTAACATTACCGTGAATACCAGGAGTATTCCTGCTCTCGGCACTTCTCCGTATATAAGTATATTAGCTACCGGATTCTCATACATCTGCATGGTAAGATACCCGTTCATGCTGTTTTCAACATACCATTCCCTTGTATGATTGCTTGCAAGTATGACATTGAGGTCACACAGTCCGTAATAGAATCCGAACAGCATACTGAAAGCCATCACAACTATGTCAAGTATATAGGTAAACCATAGAATTTTCTTATTCTTGTACTGGATGGCAAACAATAGTGGAAGCACATATACAAACGTCGCGTGGAATGACAACAGTGCTGCCACGATTCCTGACACCGCACATATAGATATCAGGAAGTAGTATTTAATCCATCCCGCTCCGAGTTTATTCCTGATTCCTATAATTGCAACAGGAACACATACTGCCGCAGTTATTATAAACGCCATTGTCATTATATGTGCGTCAACCACAAATAATCCTTCCATCGTAAACAGCCATATCAAAAAAAGCAGTCCGAAAAGCCACATAAATCCTTTCAGCGTTCTTTTATTTGACTTGATTTCCTGATTCTGTATTTCTTTACTATATTGCTCCTTAAAGGCAGTCATTTTCCTTTTCCTTCTTTCAGGCAGCAGTAAAATTCGTCAGCTGATGAATTATATTATCCGCCGTAATTATACTCAAAACATAAGCATTATAGCACAGTGCCCGAGGACAAACAATAGGTATTTGTAATTCCCGCGGGGAAGCCTGATTGGACTTCACGCGGCTATGCTGCTGCGGCAGCGGAAATATTCCCCCGCGATGAAGCCTGATTGGACTTCACGCGGCTATGCTATTGCGGCAGCGGAAATATTCCACCGCGGGGTAGCCTGATTGGGCTTCACGCGGCTATGCTACTGCGGCAGCGGAAATATTCCCCCGCGGGGAAGCTAAGATTCCCTCCAGGGCTTCTTTTTATAAAAGCATTAATTTCCTTTAGTTTCTTCGTTTCCGATTTAAGCATATCATTCAGTTCATTTTCTGTCATAGGCAGTTCCTCCGTATAATATATTATCAAGCTTTCCGTGGATTTAAAAAGATTATCACGACCAACCCCAAGCAGTTGGATTTGAAAAACAGAATTAAAGATTTCTGAGTTATGGATTAATTATACTTAAGCAGCCGGCGGACGTCAATGTACATTTTGCCTGTTGTTTATTGATTTGGTTCGGCGATAATAAATCTTACCGCCGTTTCCAAATCTAAATGCCTGGTCCGTGCTCCTCCCCTTTAACAGATTCCCTTAAATACGGATATTCATCCAATACCAAAACCAGCTTTTCCTTGAATTCCATGAGCGCATCTGTAAAAGTAGTCATCCCTAAGCTTTTCTTGATTTTCCTGTTCCCAAAGACTGCTATTCGTCATTTTGTATCGTACTCCTTTTTGTTTGTTTTTATGGAAATATTGTTGTTTCTCTCTTTCAGTGATATTTGAAAAAATGATTGCAGCTGTCTCTTATACACATCTCCGAGCCCACGAGACACTGAGCGATCTCG
>ENA-OYWO01001196-OYWO01001196.1-human-gut-metagenome-genome-assembly--contig:-NODE-1196-length-12362-cov-4.005200_pt1 | contig 12362 bp, 13 predicted proteins | sample MGYA00244170_ERZ653397 | MGnify/ENA primary metagenome ERZ653397 (study PRJEB26926, sample SAMN06164906) | human gut metagenome | biome: ENVO:00009003; feature: ENVO:2100002; material: ENVO:00002003...
TCTCGTGGGCTCGGAGATGTGTATAAGAGACAGATATATATCTTAACGATTGGACGTGTTATGTTATGGAGCAAACAGAACCGGTTGGGACAGATAAGTACCATTATGAATTAGTGTTTTACCCTGAAAGATTAATACCAAATATTGATATTAAATAAATAATATATTACCGCCGCATAAGAGGTTTGCGGTGCTAACCTAGAAAAATTATAGGCAGAGGTCTGTAAGCATCTCTGCAAAAGCGGAGGTGCTTTTCTTTATGGCTAGTCAGAGCCTTATTTCCACAGTAAACGGATATGAAAACTACATAGAGCGAAACGGAATAGATGAACAGGTCATTGACGCATACATACAAGCTGTGGCTGTGGCTGTAAGAACAGAAAATGATGTTGAGTATGGTCTTAAAGTGTCTGCAAAAACAAAGCAAATAATTGCACAATTTGTCAAAGAAAATACCGGAGGCCGTGTCGCGGATTTAGAGGTTTATGCCGGAGATAATAATACTTCCTACAGAATATTGAATCAGTTTTACGATGTCTTAATGTATGAAGCGGCGTATTTAGTTGACAGCTTTTTTTACTACATTGAAATTGACGAAAAAGACCCATGGAAGAGGTTCTATTTTCCTAGAAGACAAGTTCTAAAGCCGGTAGTAGGAGCATATCAGGAAATTTACGATGGGAAATTGGATTTCCTATCAGTTTCACAACCGAAACGTACTGGTAAGACCACTGGTGGACTAAAACTGGCACAGATGATGGGTGGCAGAGACCCGGACGGAAGTATATTTGGTGTAGGAAAAGGCGAAGGACTTGTTAAGAGGTTTTACGGCGGGTTGCTGCAAGACTTTGAAAACGAAAATACATATAAACGATTTTTGAACGTTTTTCCTGAAGCTGTAAAAATAGGCGATAATTATAAAAGCGCTGAAACCCTTTCCATTGACCTTAAGAGCAAAAACGGTTTTCCTACGTTTACTTGCCGGCCTATTGATGGAGCCATTGTAGGATGCACAGAAGCAAACGTGCTTGTTTATATCGACGACTGCGTTAAAAACCACGAAGAAGCAAGGAATCGAGATAGATTAGAGTTTTTGTGCGAAAAAGTTACAGACGATGTTTTGGGACGTAGATTAGAGGGCACGCCTATTATCATTCAAGGGACAAAATACAGCTTATATGACCCCATTACAGCGCTACAGAACAAGGCCGATGAATTAGGGTGGAGATGGAAAGAAGTAGCAATTCCGGCGTTAGACCCAATTACGGATGAAAGCAATTGGGAAATATGCCGTAAAGACAAAAAAGGATTGCGAAAAATTTTTACTACAGATTACTACCGAAAAGAACGCAAACTTGTTTCCCCGGAAACGTGGGCTGCGGAATTTCAGCAGGAGCCTTACGAAGCCAAAGGCCGTATGTTCGCTCAAAGCGAACTTAATTACTTTGAGGAACTTCCGGTCGATAGAGAACCTGATGCAATTATGGCAGCTTGTGATAGTGCAGACAAGGGAGAAGATAGTTGTGCTATGCCTATTGGGTATGTGTACGGAAATGAAGTGTACATTGTGGATGTTGTATTTGATAATGCAGGAACACAATTTACCAAACCTGAATGCGCCAATATGCTTGTCAAACACAATGTTAAAAGTACCGGTGTAAATCAGGTATACAAGCAGGCCACAAAGAAAGACAATGCTTGAAATCAATAAACAGACGATGAAATACTCCCGACAAGGCGAGAAAGTAGAGATATACGAAAGAGACAACGATGGAAACACCGTGTACACGAAATACACAACCGCAGACGGCAAGCCGATACCGGTCATAAAAGATACTGTAATCGGGTATTCTGACCCGGTTACATTCCGTGCGAGCATTAATAACAAGTTATCAGAAGTCTTGATAAAGGAATTTGGTATTGATGACAGCACAAGCTATCTTCAGATAGTGACGGATAAAGGTGCGTTACCGATTAAGACCGGCGATTACATATGGAAGTCATCGGCTGTCGGCAGGGATAAAAACAACCTTGTTGACGTTACCACGGCTGATTACATCGTTAAAGGCGTAGCGGACGAGGGATTGACGGTAGATTTATTCTTGCTACAGAAGAATGTGAGGTAATTTTTTGGCAACAACTGTAAACGTATTAGGAACTGAATATAAGATTAAGAGAAGAAAACTTATGGACGCAGATTATGACGGCTATTGCGACCCGACAAACAAATTGATAATTGTCAGAAAAGACAATTATAACAAGGTCGGGGATTTCGATTATCTTATGAAAAAACAGTTAAGGCATGAGATTATTCATGCTTTTTTATCCGAAAGCGGACTACAGTCAAATTATGAACATTCTCAACGATTTGGACACGACGAAACAATGGTGGATTGGGTAGCCATTCAGTTCCCTAAGATGCTTGAAGCATTTAAAAAACTTAATGTTTTGTGAGGTAGAATATGCCGACAATCACAGTCAATATGTTTTCGCAACAATCCATTCTGAACGCCGTAAACGCCCTAAAAAGCTACTCTAATTCTCTGACATATAAATGTCAGTTATTAGTCGAAAAACTTGCTGAAAAGGGCGTAGAAATCGCGAGAGTGCAATTAGCAGACTTTGACGCAATCTTCAAAGGCGAATTGATAGAGAGTATTCATTCGGAATATGAAACATCGGTTCGCGGTGGCGGTATATGGGCGGTGGTAGCCGGAACAGACCACGCAATGTTTGTTGAGTTTGGAACCGGCACAGTCGGGCAGAGCAGTCCTTATAAAGGCAAATTGCCGGACGGCGTGACTTGGCAATACGCAAGCGGCAAGACAATCAGACAGCTTACGGACGGCAGATACGGATGGTTTTATCCAGGTGATAACGGTAATTGGTATTTTACCGAGGGTATGCCGTCAAGACCGTTTATGTACAATACGGCAAACGAACTCAGAGAGATTATTGTAAGCACAGCAAGAGAGGTGTTCGGCGATGACTAGTGATAATCAGTGGGCGTATGACCTTGACAAGATAATATATTCGATTGTATCAGCAAGAGCGAAAGAACAGCTTGTTGCGAAATATCCGACACTGTTTGTCACGGACGAGGAAGAAACATCGTCAAACCCACAGTTCCCGACAGTGTATATACACTCTTTGTCATCCGTGGAAGAGGGAGCAGACCTTGGCGGACAGACAATTAATGCTGTCAGAGCGACAGTACAAGTCAAGGTAAGTACGAATAAGGATAGCAGCGATGCAAGAGAAGTAATGAGTGCTATCGCTGATATTTTTAAAACGATGCGGTTCAAAGCGATCGCAATGCCGGAAATTAAGACGTCCGGCGGAATATACAGAAGTGATGCGCGGTTCAGACGAATAATCGGCGCAAACGACACACTAACTTGAAAGACCTTTAAGGTCTTATTTTTTTACACAAAATTAGGAGGTAAAACACAATGGCATTAGCAGGAGTATCAACCCTTGGCGTGACATTTTCATACGGCGTTGAAACAACAGCCGGCACAAAACCTACAGCATTCAAGATTTTAACCCGTATCAATTCAATCGACGAGATTACGGTTACACCGGAAGCGATAGACGCATCCGCACTTGAAGATGCACAGACGCGTAACATTGCCGGAAGAGATACCGTAACAGATACGGTAGCAGTAGGCGTCAACAAGACAGATGACACACTCAAAGAGTGGGAAGATTTGATTACCGCTTATAAGAAGCTTGATGGTGGCAAGAGAATGTGGTTCCAGGAGATAACACCGGGTATCACTAAAGCGGAGTTTTTCGTGGCAACACCACCTTCAAAACTTCCGATTACAAGCAAGGCACAGAATGAACTTAACATTATGACAATCAATCTTATCTTGGATGAGATGATTGGTACAGACGAAGCCGTTACCCCGACAGCGGGGGAATAGTTAGCCATTCGACTGACAATGTGGTTAAAAAGGCTGTATCGAATGGCACAGACACAGAAACAGCCGACTATACGCAGTACCTTAACGGTACGGAGTAACAACTGACAGAAAGGGCGGTCTACGGACTGCCCCTTTCCTATGTGTAAGGCATAGGAGGAAAGGTAGGTATAAAAAATGAAAATTATTACTGTAAAAGGCAATGAATATAAATTAGAGTTTGGCTTTGATGCGGCTGAACACAAAAACACCGTGCAGAAAATGTTCAAGGTTAAGAGCGGTGCATATATGGTTGAAGAGGGCATATCCGTTGACGGAACACCGACAGCAAGCGGAATTATTAACGGAACGGCATCTATGGTAGGCGATATACCGGGCATCGTTAAATCAGCTTTCTATGCCGGACTACTTGAACATCACAATATGCCGGAAGAGGATGCACACGAACTTCTTAAGGACTATATGAGGGAGAATAAGCTGTCATTCCGTGATGTGTTTATGGAATTGACAGAGTGTATGGAAACTGACGGTTTTTTCGACCTTGCGGGCATAACGGCGATGCTCAAGGAAGCGGAACCGGAGGAAGAGGAGAAAACAATCAAAGCCATCAAGACACCACAAGACCACAAGAAGCCGACTTCCACAAAATAATATGGGAAGAATACTTCCCTATGGCTTTTTCGCTCGGAATATCCTTAACAGAGTTTAAACACCTTAACCCAACCAAACTTGCATTGTGTATTGAGGGCGAAAAAATGAAACAGCGGCGCATTGATACTCTTGTGTGGAGTATGTCGCGTGAGTACGGAATACCGATGGTTGCCCTTGGCTCAAATAACGGTATTCTTGGCAAAAAGAAAGTCGATTTTCCAGAACGCCCAAACAGCGACAAATCAGGTCCGCCTGAAGTTGACGAGAATGGGGATGAGATACTATCTCCGGAAGAACTTGACCGACAGCGCAAGGCGTTTGTGCTTAAGATGCGCACGATGAAGATAAATTGGGATTTAAACCATCCAAAGAAAGACGAGGGCGGTACAGCTTAACGGCGTACTGCCCTTTATTTTTTTATAAATTAAACAGAGAAAGTAGGTGCAAAAATGGCAGATAACGACATTGACCGCTTGAAGATACAAGTCGAAGCCGAAGCGACTAAGGCGAGCAATGCAATAGACCGCTTGGCTAATAGTATGCTTAAAATGTCACAAAGCCTTGGCGTAGATACGCACAAGCTGATGAACATTGCGACAAGTATCAGACAAGTATCAGATGCGGCAACTGGCTTTAAAGGTGGCAAATCAGCTGAAATAACCTCTTTAGCGCGAAGCCTTACCAAATTCTCATCTGTCGATACAAACTCGATATATGGGATTTCCTCGGCACTACAGAACCTTGCAAATGGTATGGCGGCGGCACAGAGTATAGACGCAAGCGGAATAGCCGGTCTTGTAAATGCAATATCAAAACTTGGCGGTGTAAAATCTACAGCCGGAACAGACAATTTGCTCCGTATGAAAGATGACCTTGTGCAATTCATACAAGGGATGAACTCTGTCGGAAGCCTTAATTTTGATGTTACCGGACTGTCGAATCTGATATACACAGTATCAAGGCTTGGTACGAATATATCAAGCAATGCCACGGCAAATTTACCGGCAATATCAACGCAGTTACAGAATTTTGTCCGGCAGATGAATGACATAGGCTCTATTAGTTTTGATGTGAATAGGCTGTACAGTCTCACAAGTTCAATATCGAGACTTGGCGGTGTTGCATCGGGCAGGGCAATAACAAACATTCCGCAGTTGGCACAAGCGATTAAGAACCTTATGACGACCTTGGCAACGGCACCGCAGGTAAGCAATAATCTTATACAGATGACGAACGCGATTGCTAACCTTGCGGCACAAGGCAGTAAAGCAGGAACGGCATCAAACCGAATACAAAAAGGACTTGATAACGTATCAAGGAGTGCCACAACAGCGAAAGCCAAAACAGTGAGCCTTGCGCAGGTGTTTGGTAAGTTGTACGCGAATTTCTTTTGGGTTATTCGTGGCGTTAAGAAATTAAACAGTGCAATCCGAAGCACAACGGATTACATTGAAGCATTTAACTACTATACCGTAGCATTTAATAAAATCGGTTCTGAATGGGGCGATGAGTTTGCAAAGTACGGTTATGACAATGCCACAGAATACGCGAACAGTTTTGCAAAGCGCGTAAACGATAAATTAGGTAAGTTATCCGGTCTTAAGGTTGATATAGATGCAGGACTTCTTGTTGAAAGCGGTGCGAAAAACCTTGGACTGAACATACAAGAGGTTACGCAATATGCGTCACAGCTTGCATCGGTAACTAACTCATTGGGGCAGAGCGGAGAAACAACGACCGCAATAGCAAAGTCAATGACAATGCTTGCCGGCGATATAAGTTCACTTTTTAATGTTGACTACTCAACGGTAGCAACGAACTTACAAAGTGGCTTAATCGGTCAATCAAGGGCATTGTATAAGTACGGCATTGATATAACGAATGCTACATTACAGACATATGCCTATAACTTAGGCATCGAAAAATCCATAAGCGAAATGTCGCAAATGGAAAAACAGCAATTAAGAGTTCTTGCAATCCTCGACCAAAGCAAAGTATCGTGGGGCGATTTAGCTAATACGATAAATTCGCCAAATAATATGATACGTCAGCTTAGTACGAACTTTAAGGAAACCGGAATGGTCTTAGGGCAGTTGTTTATACCTATGCTGCAAAAGGTATTACCGGTCATCAACGGTGCTACGATTGCGGTTAAGCGACTGCTAGTAAACATTGCGTCCCTTATGGGAATTAAGATTGACTTTGAAAGTTTCGGTCAAAGCGGTTACAAAGAGGAAAGCGGTGCCGTAGATGATGTTGCGGACAGCTACGATAATGCAGCCGCGGCCGCCAAAAAGTGGCAGAATCAGCTTATGGGATTTGATGAAATCAATAAGCTTACGGAACAGAGCGATACAAGCAGCGGCAAAACGGCAGGTGCCAAAGATACGCTTGACCTTACGGACGAAATCCTTAAGGCTACGGAAGATTACGAAAAGGTTTGGAACAAAGCCTTTGCGAATATGCAAAATGAAGCGCAGAAATGGGCGGATAAAATTTACAACACGATTGTAAACCATAAATGGTATGAAGCCGGAAAATTCATAGGCAGTCTATTGTCTGACGGTGTATCTTCTGTCGATTGGGAGGACGTCGGAAAATGGATAAGCGATACCATATGCGATGCCATTGATTTTGTCAGAGGTTTTATTGACGGTGTGGATTGGAATGAATTAGGCAAAGCCATTGTAGAAATGGTAAACAACATTGATGTTGGCGAAATAATTGTTTCAATCGCCAAACTTGTGTTTTCACTGGCCGGTGCATTGCTCGAATTTAATTGGGGAAGTTATCAAGGTGCCTGGGAAGAAGGTGGCGTAGGAGGAGTAATCGCAAGGGTACTTGCCGGAAGTGCTCCAGGATTGCCGATAATCATTAAGCTTGCAACAGAAATTATTGCAAAGATAAAAGACACCGAATTTTTCAAGGCTATTAATGATTGGTGGGATGACAAGGTCCTTCCAAAGCTTGAAAAGGCGTGGGAAATAAATACAAAGATTATCGCCGAAATAACGAATGTATTCAAGAACACCGCAAAGCAATTATGGGATAACTTCAAAAAGGCGTGGAAGACTGTCGCAAAAGCCGGAATTGAAATTGTCAACGACTTTAAAAATACCGCGAAAGAAATGTGGGAAGATTTTAAAGACTCTTGGCTTGGAAGTTGGGTAATCTCAATCGGAAATGAGTTTGTCAATACTGCAAAACAGCTGTGGGATAAGCTTAAGAATGAGTGGGATAGAATACGCCATAATTGGATTGAAATAACTAACTTACTTAAGTTTACTGCAAGCGAATTGTGGGAAAGGTTCAAAGGAAGTGGCTTTGGAAAATGGACTATTTCCATTGTCAATACACTTAAAAATACCGCATCGCAGTTATGGAACAATTTCAAAAAGAATTGGGGCAGCCGCGCGGTATCTATCATAAATACGCTTAGAAACACGGCATCGGAATTGTGGGCGAAATTTAAAGCCGGTTGGAGAAACTTTGGAGTGAGCATAAAGAATGTTTTATTGCATCCTGCAAGTACATTGTATAAAAACTTTAAAATAGCTTGGTCGATAGCTGCTTCGGCCGGTGTTAAGATTTTTAACCGGTTAGCTGAAACTGCAAGGGAGTTATGGAACAAGTTCAAGGAAAATTGGTACAAACTCAATCCGGTACTTAATATCGGGTTAAGCCTGATTGACAAGATAAAAGGTCTCAGAGGCGGCGGTGGTGGAAGTGCTTTTGCAACCGGTGGATTTCCGGAAGACGGAGTATTCTATGCCAACCATAATGAACTTGTCGGACGTTTTTCCAACGGAAAGACAGCAGTTGCTAATAACGATCAGATAACTACCGGTATTAGGGAAGCTGTAGTGAGTGGTATGTTACAAGTGTTTGGCGGTATGAATATGAGCCGTCAGCCTAGCCCCATTGTAGTTCAGATTGACGGCAAGGAAGTATTCAGTGCTGTACAAAAACAGGCAGACGACTTCACTACAAGAACCGGGCAACCGGCATTTTTAACTTAGTATAAAGAGAACACTTACAGAAATGTAGGTGTTCTTTTTTTACCCCAAAATCAAGCGAAAGGCGGATTAGAATGAGCGAATGGCTTAAGATTGGCAACCTCCAAATGCCGAAAATATCCGGATTAACACCGAGTTGGAATAAAGTGTGGAGCACAAATACCGGGCGTAACGCAGAAGCGACAATGGTAGGCACAATAAAGGCAATAAAGAAAAAACTTGAAGTAGCTTTTGTTCCGTTATCACAGTCCGAACTGAACACGATACGGACAGCCGTAAATAACATTAAAACACCTTATGCAACAGTATCATATCAGCTTAATTCGGGCGAAACAGACAGTTTTACGGCATATACCGGAGATTTAGCCGGACAGCTTTATCTTGATGCGCCCGGCAAGACAATCTACAAAGATGTCAAAATCAGCATTATAGAGAAATAGGAGAATATGAAATGAAATTATTTGAAGTAGTATCGGTATCAAACGGACTTAGAATACTTGACGGAAAGCGACTTCCGGCAAAAATTAATTACGCGCTTATGAAGAATAAGAAAGCACTTCTTAGCGAATTGCAAGGCATCCAGGAACAGCGCATTGAGATTATGAAGTCGCACGCAAAAAAGGACGATAACGGCGAACCGGTATCAGAAAACGGACAGTTCATCTTTGAAAGTGATGCAGACAGAGAGGAAGCTACAAAGGAATATGCGGAATTACTCAATGTGGATGCCAACATTGACATTATGACGGTTACTTTTGATGATATTGTCAAGTGTGACGATATGGAACCGCTCACGACATCAGAGATTGAAGCACTGGAGTTTATGATTGATTAATAATCGGGAGGTAGTTCAATGAGAACTGCAAGCACGGATTTTATAGCGGCGGCAACAACCGACTATGCACGATACTACAGGCCCGATAACATCTCAAATGCAAAGGCTGACAGCGGAACTCATAACAGCTAATCAGGTTATAGCGACAAAAATATCCGCGGAGCAGGCAGACATCAAGTATGCTACGATTGCTAATCTTAACGCCTTGTCGGGCAAATTTGACACGTTAAGCGCAAAGGCAATAACTACGGATAACATAGCCGCCGCAACCGCCAAATTAGGCTATATGACAGCAGAACAAGCGGATATTAAGTACGCGAATATCGAATTGACAAATATTGACACCGCAAACGTGGCTACATTGTTTGCAAAGGTCGGCTTGATTGACCGTGCAACCGTAGTTGAGGGGCATATAACCGGCTTTCTCGACAGTGTAGAGGTAAATGCAAATAAGATAACCGCAGGAACACTTGTTGCGGATAGAATACTTCTCAAAGGTTCGGAAAGTGGATTGCTTTATGCACTTAATAATCTTGGCGAACTGACAAGCACTACGGTTGACAGCTTAGACGGATATGTACTCACGGACCGTACAATAAATGCGGATAAGATAGTCGCAAACAGCATAACCGCAAATGAACTTGATGTTGCGAATATATTTGCTGATAATGCGGTAATCTCGACGATTACTTCACAATCGGCATTTATCAATGCTATCAGTACAAACAGTGTGGTTGTAGGCATAAAAAACACTGTAGATAATCTATCCGTAGGTGATAGGAATTTACTTCTCGCAACAAAGAATTTTGGCAAAATATCTACTTCAAATGGTGATTGGTTAATGTCCACAGATGATGATGGATTTACAGTCGCAAGTCGAACTGGTAATGGTAATTGGAATGCAATACGAACAATTACTGACGTTGATGCGACTGACAATGCACAGTCTGATAAGCAAGTGGTTATCACCATTGACGCGAAAGCGGATGACCTTGCGACCTCTCCGAAAAACTATCTCGTAGCTTGTGAAGTTTATGGCTCAAATGACGGATTTAAAACGTGGTATCGCGCAGTATATACAAATTCTTATTTTGACGGTTCGGGGAATAATTTAAAGTATTTAGCCGGCACAAGAGAAAATAATAAATGGTGTACATTAAGTTATACTATGACATTGGATAAACTGACATCAGGTTCATGGGGAACGTATAATGAATACCGTTATGGAGTAGCCGTATACACAACAAATAATAACACTAGTCATACTCTTAGTGTCCGCAAATTCAAAATGTCATTCGGTAATGTTCCGTCAGATTGGTCACCTAATCCGGATGATATATCAGTTGAGAATATCTATTCCGCGAATACCACAACGATTGACGGTGGAAAAATTACGACCGGAACAATCACGGCAGACAAAATAAGCGTTGATGATTTAAGCGCAATCACGGCTAAAATCGGTTCGTGGAGCATAACAACAAACAAGATTTATGCCGGCGATGCTGAAACCGGAACAGCAGTTATGCAAAGACCGACTGTAAACACAAAATGGGTATTTGCGGCCGGCGGTAAAGACCATACTAATTACGGAGATTGTCCGTTCCGTGTCGATAAAGGAGGTAACCTTTACTCAACAAGTGGAACAATCGGCGGATTTACAATCGGTGCTGATTATTTAAGAACAAAGGCAGACAGCCGTGGCTATAAATTTGGAATGAATTCTAACGCACAGCCGACCGGAATATGTTCGTATATCGGCAAAGAGGGTACGGACTACGACTATGTATATAGGCTTGGTTGGGACGGCAGTGTGGAAACATCTAAGCTGACAGCCGGCGGAGCAGTATTCGGAAGTGGGCGTGTCTATTTTGAAGCAACCGAAAAAGCATATCTGACAAAGGGCGATAGCATACCTATCGTATTTTCTACCGGCGGATATATAACCGGTGGCGGTCAGACGGTAGGTTTCTTTCTCCCGACAAGGCTTATTATCGGCGCGAGTAAAGCAACACTCTCATTTACATCAAGTGAGGGTGTTAGGGTCAGACAAGGCGGAAAATATTGTTATGGCTCTACGGCTGAAACGAATGTCAGACCAAGGTCTCAATCAATATCGTTAAGCGGAGAATCAGGCGTGAATGTGCAATTAGAAATGCCGAACTCAACGAATGCAATCAACAATGACGCTTGTGGCGTGACATTAATCGGCACATTGAAATTATCTTAGGAGGTAAAAAATTATGAGTAGTAGAGTATTAGAAGATGCAGTAAATCAGATTACCTGCACATACAAGACACATTGCGATAACAAAAAGAATGGCAATGCGTGGGCGCAAGGCATAGACCTTGTGAAATACAAATCACAGCTTGATTTCGTTACCGCACATTCAGACGGTACGGTTATCAAGGTTATAGCTTATCTCTCCGGTACAAACGGTGTGCCGGACAAAGAGGGAATGGGATATGGTAATTATGTAATGATTAAGCATAATGACAAAATATGCACCTTGTACGCACACCTTGAAAAGGTATACGTCAATGAGGGCGAATTTGTCAAGAAAGGACAGCGCATCGGCTTTATGGGAAATACCGGCGGAAGTTACGGAGCGCATCTTCACTTTGAGGTCAGAGAGTACCCGAACGGCATCCCTACAAGCGGTTTACACGATGAAAGCAAGTATAAATGGCTTGACCCTACACCGTACATTGATGCCGACATTACCGGCATTAATACGGCAGAATACAAGCTTAACGGACTTGATTATTCGCCGGTATTCAATCCAAAATACTATCTTAACAAATATGCCGACCTTAAAGCAGCTTTCGGCAGTGATTATAATAAGGCCTGGGCGCATTTTAAACAATACGGCATGAAAGAAGCAAGGCCTGTCTCTTATACACATCTCCGAGCCCACGAGACACTGAGCGATCTCG
>ENA-OYWO01001200-OYWO01001200.1-human-gut-metagenome-genome-assembly--contig:-NODE-1200-length-12340-cov-14.645991_pt1 | contig 12340 bp, 10 predicted proteins | sample MGYA00244170_ERZ653397 | MGnify/ENA primary metagenome ERZ653397 (study PRJEB26926, sample SAMN06164906) | human gut metagenome | biome: ENVO:00009003; feature: ENVO:2100002; material: ENVO:00002003...
CCATGAAGAGAACTTTTCAGCCCAAGAAGCGTCAGCGCAAGGAAGTTCATGGCTTCCTGACCCGCATGAGCACCAAGAACGGCCGCAAGGTCATCAACGCACGCCGTGCTAAGGGCCGCAAGAGCCTGACCGTCTGATCCTGAGCAGGATGCATCAGGTCCGGCGCAGAATGGAATATGCGCAAAAAGGCCGCTGATATTGGATTGGCGGTCTTATTTTTTTACCCGGCATTCGGGAAAAAGGCCGGAAAGCTGCGGTGAATAGTCGCATTGCCTAAAAAAACTGTCAAAGATTTGGCAGAGAAAACGCCCGGATGAGCTTTTCATGTCGGCGTTTTTTTGCTATACTGAACACTGAGCATTGCTTTTTTCCGGGCAGATGCTCCCACATCACCTGAAGGGAGGCGCACAGGATGCGCTATCGTCCCATCCGCCGCAACGGCGAGTTTGGCCGCGTGTATGCCCGCGGCAAGTCCTATGTCAACCAGGCGCTGGTGCTCTACGTGCTCAAAACGCGGAGCAAGCGCACCCGGGTGGGCCTGACGGCCACCAAAAAGATCGGCCACGCCGTGCAGCGCAACCGCGCCCGCCGCGTCATGAAGGCCGCCATCGACGAGCATCTCGACTACAACATCGGCGGCTACGACCTCGTTTTCGTGGCCCGGGGCATGACCCCCCGGCTCAAGAGCTGGCAGCTCAGCGCCATCGTGGCAAAGCTCTTTGCCCAGGCCGGCCTGCCGGATAAGGCAAAGCAGCCGGGCGCAAAGCCCCCAGCCACCCTGCCGCCGGTCCGGAAGCCCGAGGCGTGAGCATCTTTCAGAAAGCCCTCTGCGGGCTCATCCGGCTCTACCAGAAGTTCATCAGCCCGGGGCTGGGGCGGAACTGCCGCTTTTCGCCCTCCTGCAGCCAGTACGGCATCGAGGCCATCCGCACCCACGGCTGCGTCAAAGGGCTGCTGCTGACGGCATGGCGCATCGCCCGGTGCAATCCGCTGGGCCGCTGGGGCTACGACCCTGTGCCGGAAAAGGGCCGCTGGAAAAATCCGGCCCGGCATCTCTCGGCCTCGGCTCTGTTTTCCACCAGACACGAAAAATAAGTGGAAAACCTCTTCGCCGATGCTCTCTGGAAGAGCGCTGAAGCGGGGAAGACCTCTCCGTCAATGCCCTTTGAAAAAGGGCGGCAGAGGGGAGGAAAACCTCTCCGTCACGGCTTCGCCGTGCCACCTCCCCTGGCGAGGGGAGGCTGAGAGGAAATGCTATTATAATTGCTTCTTGTGACGTGCTGAACTGTGGGCGGCGTGTCCTACGATAAAAATAACCGTCCCGCACCACAGGCGGGGCAGAATGGACAGAGACATGAATATTTTGTACATCCTCGGTGTACCTCTCGGCTATGTGATGGAGTGGATCTACAACCTCATCCCGAACTACGGCTGGGACATCATCATCTTCACCATCGTCATCCGCCTGCTCAGCATCCCTCTGCAGCTCAACCAGCAGAAGAGCATGGCCAAGATGTCCGCTTTCCAGCCGATGATCGCCGACATCCAGAAAAAGTACAAGGACAAGCCCGAAAAGCAGCAGGAAGAGCTGCTCAAGCTCCAGCAGGAGTACGGCTATAAGCCCACCGCCGGCTGTATGCCCATGCTGGTCAACTTCCTCGTCATGTTCGGCGTCATCGAGGTCGTGTACCGCCCGCTGCAGCGCATCTTCCACATCGGCGCCGACGCCATCACCGCCGCAGGCGATGCCATGACCGCTCTGGGTATCAGCTTCACTCAGGTGACCCGCGACACCAATATCATCGCACAGGTGCTGGCCGGTGAGTCCACCGTCACCTCTGTGTTCACCGCAGACCAGCTGAACACCATCACCGAGTTCGGCCAGCACATGGACTTCTTCGGCATCGACCTGACCCGTGTGCCGCAGTACAGCCTGGCAGCAGACAACCTGCCCCTGCTGATCTTCCCCATCCTGGCTGTCGTCACCATGTTCATCTCCACCCACATCAGCATGAAGGCCTCCGGCCAGGAGATGCAGGGCAGCATGAAGCTGACCATGTATATGATGCCTCTGATGTACGTCTTCTTCTGCTTTACCGTTCCCTGCGCATTCTCTCTGTACTACGTCATTTCCAACATCGTGATGACCGTCCAGACCCAGGTCATGCGCAAGATCTATGACCCCGAGAAGATGAAGGAGCAGGTCAAGGCCGAGATCGCTTCCCGCAAGAAGGAAGAGAAGCGCGGCGTGAAGAGCACCACCATCAAGGTCCAGGACGAGAAGACCGGTGAGGTCGTGGAAAAGAACATCTCCGCCAGCGAGATGAACAAGCGCCGCCTCGAGTATGCCCGCCAGCAGGATGCTGAGCGCTACAAGGACGAGCGCACTGTCCCGCTGAGCGAGCTGCAGAACAAAAAGGAGGATTGACGGTTATGATCCGTACGCAGGAAGCGACCGGCAAGACGGTCGATGAAGCACGCACCAACGCCTGCGCTCTGCTGGGCGTGGAAAAGGACGACATCAACGTCAGCTACGAAGTGCTGGAAATGCCCCAGAAGACCGGTTTTCTGGGCCTGAAGCTCACTCCCGCCAAGGTCCGCGTCAGCGTCGAGCTGCCGGACGAGCCTGTGGCAGCTCCTGCTGCCCCTGTTGAGGAGCCCGCTCCCGTTGTGGAGGAGAAGGCTGCTCCTGTGGCTGAGCCTGTCGTCGAAGAGACTGCCCCTGAAGCTCCCGCTGCTGTGGAAGAGCCTGCCGCTCCCGCTGAGGAAGCTGCCCCTGCCGAAGAGCAGGCTGCTCCCGCCGCAGAGGGCGAAGAGGTGGAAGTCCCCATCAACATCGAGGAGAACGCCAAGGTCAAGGCCGCTGTGGACTACCTGCAGGATGTCATCGAGAAGATGGGCGTACAGGACGTCAAGTTCAGCGCTGTGCAGAAGGGTGAGGCTACCATCATCCGTCTGGACGGCGAGAAGATGGGCGCCCTCATCGGCCGCCGCGGCGAGACGATGGAGAGCCTGTCCTATCTGGCAAGCCTCGTGGCAAACCGCCTCGAGGGCGACTACATCAAGCTGGGCCTCGACGTGGCCGGCTACCGCGACAAGCGCGAGAGCGACCTGACCGCACTGGCACAGCGCATCGGTGCCAAGGTGCGCCGCACCGGCCGCAGCTTTGCCATGGAGCCCATGAACCCCTACGAGCGCCGCATCATCCACTCTGCCATCGGCAAGATGGAGGGCGTCCGCAGCGAGAGCAAGGGCGAGGGCCGTGACCGCCGTGTGGTCATCTACTCCACCGACCCCAACGCTGTGGCTGAGAGCGCAAATGCACGTCCCCGCGGACCCCGCGGCGGCCGTGACCGCAACGGCAATGGCCGCAATGGCGGCTATCATCGCGGCGGCGAGCGCCGTGGTGACCGGAATGGCCGCGGCCCGCGCAATGGCGGCGGCCGGGGCGGCTATCGCTCCAATGTGCCTGAGCGCACCTACACCCCGCGCGATGCCGAGAATGCTGCCCCTGTGGCACCCAAGCGCACCGAGCGTGTGGATGACTTCGCGGATCTGAGCTTCGGCAAGATCGAGCTGTAAAAGCTGAAGGATAAGACCCTCCCCCGCATGGCGGAAGCCGTGCAGGGGAGGGTCTTTTTTTGTACGAGGCACACTATAAATTTACACGTCTTTTGCATGAAGATGGTTTACGATGAAAAGCGAATCTGAAAGAATAATTTCGAAAGAAAAGTCGTTCTTATCGAAAAATTGGAGAATATGTCCAATTCCGGAAGAAATTTTTCTCCTATTTGCACATTGTAAAACAATATCGGCAAGCCTTATACTAGAGCTACAAATGCTTCGGAGCGTATACCAAGCAAAAAAGAGAGGAATTATTATGGAACAGAATAAGATTTCCCGCCGTAATTTCCTGCGCGTGGCCGGTGCATCGGCTACCGCCGCCGCAATGAGTGGTCTGGTCCCGGCTGCTTCCGCTGCCGGCATCAAAGACCTGTGGAGCATGGACCTGCAGATCCTTGCCACCAGCGATACCCACGGTAAGTTTGACCCCTGGGATTACGCCGCCAACAAGGCCGACGCATCCGGCAGCGTGGCCCAGCAGGCAACTGCCATCAAGGAGAACCGCACCAAGACCACGCTGGTCGTGGATGCAGGCGACACGATTCAGGCAAACTCCGCTGAGCTGTTCCTGAACGACGATGTCCACCCCATGATCGCTGCTCAGAACGCCATCGGCTACGATGTCTACGTCACCGGCAACCATGAGTACAACTATGGCATGGCCACGCTGGAAAAGGTGCTCTCCCAGCAGAAGGCCAAGGTGCTGACCGGCAACGTCTACAGCCCCGAAGGCAAGCCTCTGGCGGACGGCTACACCATCATCAACAAGGGCGGCGTCAAGATCGGCGTCATCGGTATGGTCACTCCCAACATCACCCGCTGGGACGCCAAGAACCTCGAAGGCTGGACTGTCACCAACCCGGTGGACGAGAGCCGCAAGATCATTGATAAGATCAAGAACGATGTGGATGTCATCATCGGCGTTATGCATATGGATGTTGACAATGAGTACGGCGTCTATGGCTCCGGCGTCACCGACCTGGCAAATGCCTGCCCCGAGTTCGACGTCATCGTCGCCGCTCACGGCCACAAGAGCATCCCCAACAAGATGATCAACGGCGTGCTGGTGGTCGAGAACAAGAATGCCGGTGCCACCGTCTCCGACATCCATGTCTATCTCGAGCGCGGCCTGAACGGCAAGTGGAAGGTGAAGAACCGCACCTCTGAGAACCTGACCATCAAGGACTACGCTCCCGACCCCGAGCTGACCGCTCTGCTGGCAGAGTACGACCAGCGCGCTAAGGACGACGCCGTGACCCCCATCGGCCAGCTGGTCGGCGGTGATCTGGCCCCCGAAAACGAGATCGACTGCCTGCCGCAGGCCATGGTGCAGGATACCGCTCTGCTGGACTTCATCAACGAGGTACAGATGTACTACACCGACGCTCAGGTGGCCGCAACGGCTCTGACCTCCATGACCTCCCAGATGCGCGAGGGTACCATCCGTAAGTGCGACATGGCAAGCATCTACACCTACCAGAACACCCTGTACAAGCTGCAGATGAACGGCTGGCAGCTGCGTCAGTTCATGGAGTGGTCTGCTGCCTTCTTCAAGACCTGGGAGCCGGGCGATGTGACCATCGCATTCGACTCTTCCGTCCGCTACTACCTGTACGATGCCTTTGCAGGCGTCAAGTATGACCTCGACATCTCCAAGCAGCCCGGCAACCGCATCCAGAACCTGACCTGGATGGATGGCCGTCCGGTGCAGGACGATGACAGCTTCGTGGTGGCTGTCAACAACTACCGTGCCACCACCCAGCTGCTGACTTATGCTGACATCTTCAAGGAGGGCGACGAGCTGCCCAAGCTGCTGGAGATCGACGTGCGCGGCGATGTGGGCGGCATCCGCGAACTGCTGGGCGAGTACATCCGCACCGTCAAGGGCGGCACCATCGAGCCGCACGTGGACAATAACTGGAAGCTCGTGGGCGACAACTGGAACGCTGCTGACCACGAGAAGGCCGTCAAGCTGCTGCGCGAGGGCAAGCTGGCTCTGTCGGAGAACGCCGACAGCCGCACCCTGCCCGGCAAGGCCATCACTACGGCCGATATTGCCGCATTCTGATTTTTCTTTCACACGCAACGGGGTGTGCAGTCTTTCAGGGGCTGCACACCCTTTTTTGCGCAGCATATTTCTTTTTTTGGCGGTTCGTGGTAGAATATACTGTATTCATCTGCGCATAAGGAGGGGAGAAGATGCAGCATTCGACCATTGCGGCCATTGCTACCGCTCCGGGTGCGGGCGGCATCGCCATCGTGCGGCTGTCCGGCCCGGAAAGCTATGAAGTGGCAGCGAAGGTGTTCCGTCCGGCCAACCCGGCCAAAAAGGTCGCGGACGCCAAAGGCTATACGGCCATGTTCGGTGCGTTCGTGGAGGGGGAAGAGGCTTTCGACGAGGGCGTGGCGCTGTTTTTCCGCGCGCCCCACAGCTACACCGGCGAGGATGTGGTGGAGCTTTCCTGCCACGGCGGCAGTGCAGTCGCCCGGCGGCTGGTGGAAGCCTGCATTGCGGCGGGCGCGTCGCCTGCCGCTCCCGGCGAGTACACCCGCCGCGCTTTCCTGAACGGCAAGCTCAGTCTGACCCAGGCCGAAGCCGTCATGGACATCATCTCCGCCGATGGCCGACAGGGGGCCGCGCTGGCAAATGCCTCCCTGAACGGTGCGCTGGCCCGGAAGATAGCGGCCCAGAAAGATGCTCTGACGGCCTTGCAGGCCCATCTGGCCGCCTGGGTGGATTTCCCTGAGGAAGATGTCCCGGAACTGAGCCAAAGCCATCTCTGCGACGTCCTAGGCGGGGTAGAGCAGGAGCTGGACGCCCTCATCCAGAGTTACGATGCGGGCGCTGTCCTCCGCGAGGGCGTGGACTGTGCCATCGTGGGAAAGCCCAATGCGGGCAAATCCACCCTGCTCAACCTGCTGGCCGGGTTCGACCGGGCCATCGTCACGCCGGTGGCCGGAACCACCCGCGACGTGGTGGAGCAGGCTGTCCAGCTGGGCGACGTCCGGCTGAATCTCTTCGATACCGCCGGTCTGCGTCAGACGGAAGACGAGATCGAAGCCGAAGGCATCCGCCGCAGCTGGAAGAAGCTGGACGAGGCGGGGCTTATCCTCGCCGTCTTCGACGGCTCGGAGCGCCCGACCCGGGAGGATCTGGAGCTGGCTCAGCGCTGCGGGGGCCGTCCGGCCATCGCGCTGGTCAATAAAGAGGACAAGCCCACCCGGTTTGACGCAGAGCTCATCGCACCCTATTTTGCGATGGTGCTGCCGGTCTGCTGTCAGGAAGAAGGGGCGCGGAAGGTCATCGCGGCGGCGGTAGCCCGCCTGCTGGGGACCAGCCAAATCGACCCCCACGCTGCCAGCCTCTCGGGACAGCGGCAGCTTTCCGCTGCCACCCGCGCTCGGGATGCCGTAGCCGGAGCGCTGGACGCCGCGCAGGGACTCGGGCTGGACGCTGTGTCGGTCTGCGTGGACGACGCGCTGGATGCACTTTGCGAGCTGACAGGGGAGAACGCCTCGGAGGCGGTCATTAACGAAGTATTTGAAAAATTCTGCGTGGGGAAATAAAAATCGATTTTACGCTGGGCTAAGTTCTCTTTTGCGCACCAAAAGAGAACCAGAAAAGTGCCCGCTACTTTCGAGGCGCGGGAGGCACGAACTAGGGGCTGCTCGCCCCTAGTAACCCCGGAGAGGTGGGCTCCAACTCAAAATGCTGGAGATTCGTGCATTCGCACGAAGATCTCTTAACCGCATTTTGAGCCTCCGCCGATTTGCTGCTTCGCAGCAGACTTTACGCCCTTGCTGGACATAACGTCCAGCAGAAACGTAACACCCTCGGCGAAGCCGTAAATCGGAGAAGTGAGAAAAATGCGCAACAGCGACGACCGCCGCCTGCGGCGGAAACAGGGAGGAGCTGTTGGGGCCGCGGTCAGCAGGACACGAGTGCCACTCAAGGCACGAAGTGGTCGCTGGGCACCGCAACCCGTCTTAGCGAAGCGGCTAGCATTTTTCCACTTCGACTTCCCCTTCGGGGTCTGAAAGGGGCGAGCAGCCCCTTTCTCGTGGATCCAGCGCGTCGAAATCGCTGGTGGTTTTCTGGTTCTCTTTTGACATCAAAAGAGAACAATCAGCCTTAATGAAAAAGCGCTCTGCCCCGCGCACAGGCGCGATATGCACATAAAAACTCAGAGGAAAAAATAGACAACAATGAACCATTTAGGAGACTACGACGTTATCGTCATCGGTGCCGGCCATGCGGGCATTGAGGCGGCCCATGCTGCCGCGATGCTGGGCGCAAAGACGGCGGTGTTCACCATGAGCTTGGACGCCATCGGCAATATGCCCTGCAACCCCAGCATCGGCGGCACGGCAAAAGGTACGTTGGTACGCGAATTGGACGCTCTTGGCGGCGTGATGGGCCTTGCGGCAGATGCCACCTATTTACAGAGCCGGATGCTCAACAAGGGCAAAGGCCCCGCTGTCCACGCTCTGCGCGTCCAGACCGACCGCAAGCGCTATCATGAATATATGAAGCACGCCCTTGAGCTGACGCCGGGGCTGTCCATCCATCAGGCGGAAATCATTTCCATCGAGGTGGAGGACGGCCATGTGAAGGGCGTCGTTACCCAGCTGAACGGGGAGTATGGCGCAAAGTGCGTGGTCATCGCCACCGGCACCAACCTCGGCGGAAAAATTTTTGTGGGCGATGCATGGTACGCCTCCGGCCCCGACGGGATGCACGCGGCCAACGCCCTCACCGAGAGCCTGAAGGCCGCCGGTCTGCCGCTGCGCCGCTTCAAGACCGGTACGCCTGCCCGGGTGCATCGGCGGAGCATCGACTTCTCTAAGCTGGAATGCCAGCCCGGCGACCCGGACAATGAACTTCAGCCTTTCAGCTTCATGACCGATGCCCCGATGCACAACAAGGTGGAGTGCTGGATCGCCTACACCAACCCTGAGACGCACAGGATCATTCTGGACAATATCCAGCGCAGCCCGCTCTACGGCGGCATGATCGAGGGCGTCGGCCCGCGCTACTGCCCGTCGATCGAGGACAAGGTAGTGCGGTTTGCAGGGAAGGACCGGCATCCCATCTTCGTGGAGCCTTGCGGCGAGAACACCGAGGAAATGTATCTGCAGGGTGCGTCCAGCAGTCTGCCGGAGGATGTGCAGAATGCATTCTACCGGAGCATCAAGGGCTTCGAGAATATTGAGATCATGCGCCCGGCCTACGCCATCGAGTACGACTGCGTAGACCCCACCAGCCTCGAAGCCACGCTGGAAAGCAAGGTGGTGCGGGGCCTCTACGGTGCGGGACAGTTCAACGGCACCTCGGGCTACGAGGAAGCCGCCGCGCAGGGCCTGCTGGCCGGTCTGAACGCTGCCCGGAACGCATTGGGCGAAAGCCAGCTCATCCTGCCCAGGCAGTCGAGCTATCTCGGCACACTGGTGGATGACCTTGTGACCAAGGGCGTCATGGACCCCTACCGGATGATGACCAGCCGCAGCGAGTACCGCCTGACCCTCCGTCAGGACAACGCCGACACCCGGTTGACGCCCATCGGCAGGGAATACGGCCTCGTGCAGGACGACCGCTGGACAAAGTATCAGCAGACGCAGGCTGTGCTGGACGCAGAGCGCCGCCGTCTGCATGACGCCCATCTGCGCACGGCGGACCTGCGCGCCGCGATGGAAGCAGCGGGCCTCGCCCCGGCCGCAGAGGGCGGCATTGCCGAAGAGCTGCTGCGCCGGCCGGAGATCGACTATCCGCTCATCGCGGGAATTATAGGCTGGGGCGAGGGCATCACGCCCATGCTGGCTGAGCGTCTGGAAACTGAAATCAAGTACGCGGGTTACATTGCCCGGCAGGACCGGATGATACACGAGGTGGCCCGCCACGAGAAGACCCTCATCCCGGAGGATTTCTCTTACACAGAGCTCACCGGCCTGACGCTGGAAGCCCGCGAGAAGCTGACCCGCATTCGCCCGAAAAACTTGGGGCAGGCGGGACGCATCCCCGGCGTGTCGCCGTCGGATGTGGCACAGCTGAGTATTGCTTTAGTTGCGCAAGATAAGACGTAACACCATCGGCAAAGCCGTAAATCGGAGAAACGAGAAAAATGCGTTTAGCGAAGCGGCTAGCATTTTTCCGTTTCGACTTCTTCTTTGGGGTCTGAAAGGGGCGAGCAGCCCCTTTCCCGTGCCCGCGCCTCGGAAAAGCGGTGCTTTTCTGGTTCTCTTTTGGCACGCAAAAGAGAACATAGCACTTAATGAAAAAGCGACCCGACCCGCGCACAGGCGCGAGCACGATTGATAGATGAGGAAAACCAATGGAAAAATTAGAGTTATATGAGGGCCGTCCTGCGGACTGCACCGGGCGGCTTGAAAAAGAAGTCCGCACTTACGACTTGCTGGACCGTCTCGGCATCCAGTTCTGGCGCACCGACCATGCATGGATGCACGCCGACACCATGGAAGCCTGCAAGGACATCGACGTTGTTTTGGGCGCGATGGTCTGTAAGAACCTGTTCCTCTGCAACCGGCAGAAGACGAACTTCTACCTGCTGATGATGCCGGGTGACAAGCCCTTCAAGACCAAAGAGCTTTCCGGTCAGCTGGGCATTGCCCGTCTGAGCTTTGCGTCGCCGGAAGACATGGAAAAGTACCTCGACTGCACACCTGGTTCTTCGTCCATTATGGGCCTGGCCAACGACACGGAAAACCACGTTCAGCTTCTGATGGACGAAGACCTGAAGGCGGGGGAGTACCTGGGGTGCCATCCCTGCATCAACACCTCATCGCTCAAGCTGCGGACGGCAGATGTATTTGAAAAGTTCCTGCCGGCGGTGCATCATGAGCCCATTTTTGTACATCTGACGGGCGAGTAAAGAAAGGAATTTGCTATGATAGATAAGAACCGACTGGAACAGAAATGTTCCACATGGAACATCGCGCTCACCGGAACCCAGCTCGACCAGTTGGACGCCTTTGCGGAGATTCTGGTGGAGTACAACCAGAAGGTCAATCTGACCGCCATCACCGACCCGGAAGGCATCGAGGACAAGCACTTCCTCGACAGCCTGCTCTTTGCCTCTCAGCCTGAGGTGGCAGGGAAGATGGTGGATGTCGGTGCAGGCGCGGGCTTCCCGGGCATCGTGACGAAGATTTTCAAGCCCGAGTTGGAGCTGACCCTGATGGAGCCTACCGGCAAGCGGGTGGAGTTTCTGAAATACGCCTGCGGCCAGCTGGGCCTTACCGGTGTGGAGTTCGCCAAGGAGCGCGCTGAAGAAGCCGCCCGCAAGGCGTGGCGTGAACAGTTCGATTTGGCTTCGGCCCGCGCGGTGGCGGCTCTGCCCATGCTGGCAGAATACTGCCTGCCGCTGGTGAAGGTGGGTGGAAACTTCCTTGCCATGAAGGGCGCTTCCGGCGAAGAAGAGCTGGCTGCAGCCCGCGGTGCCATCAAGAAGCTGGGCGGCGAGTACAAAGAGACCCGCACCCTCCATCTGCCGGGCGGCGATACCCGCACTCTCATCCTCTGCAAAAAGATTTCGCAAACTCCGACTGCCTACCCCAGAAACGGCGGAAAAATTGCGAAAAGTCCGCTGAAATAACGGAGCATCGAATAGAAAATGCAAGACCCTGCCGAACGAATCTTCTGGCAGGGTCTTTTATTTTCTGGTAAACTGGGGATGTAAGCAGCTGACTTTTCCACGTTTTCCCGGGAAAGGGTGGAAAACCATGACGATTCCAGACGAAAAGGGGCGGTATCATGTTTGAGAGAAAGAAATCTGCCGGAAAAATCTACGCTCTCCCGATTGAGAGCATCCAGCCGTCGCCATTTCAGGCGCGGACGAATTTCAACGAGCAGGAGCTTGCGGGGCTTGCGGCCAGCATCCGGGAGAACGGCTTACTGCAGCCGATCGCCGTGCGCAAAAAAGAAGACGGCTATGAGCTGGTGGCGGGGGAGCGGCGCCTCCGCGCCTGCAAGATGGCAAAGATGCAGACCATCCCGGCCATCCTTTGCGATTATGCCGACGACAAGACGGCGGCGATGGGGCTTCTGGAAAATCTTCAGCGGGAGAATCTGAACCCCTTCGAGCAGGCGCAGGGCCTGCGGGATGTGATGGTCTTGTGGGACTGTACGCAGGCGGAGGCAGCCAAGCGGCTTGGCATGGCTCAGCCGACACTGGCCAACAAGCTGCGATTATTGCAGCTTACCCAGGACCAGCGGCAGTTCGTGCTGGACAACGGCCTGACGGAACGCCACGCCCGGGCAGTGCTGCGTCTGCCGGAGAACCGCCGCAGTGAAGCGCTCATCACCATCGCCAAGCGGAAGATGAACGCCCGGGCTACAGACTTGTACATCGAGCAGCTGCTGAACGCAGCTGCCCCGGGACGTCACCGCATCTCAATGGTGAAGGACGTCCGCATTTTTGTGAATACCATCGACCACGCCATCCGCCTGATGACGGACAACGGCGTACCGGCAACGGCGCACCGGGAAGAGCGGGATGGGTACATTGAGTATACCGTGCGCATTCCGACGGCAGCGGCACAGAGGTGAGGGGAGAGGGCCAGTGTTCCATGTGGAACATTGGCTCTTTTTCTTTTGAGCGGCTTCACGCGCCGGTGGCGCGGGGGTAGAGCGCGGTTACGCGAGGTTAAGTTCTCTTTTGCGTGCCAAAAGAGAACCAGAAAAGCACCCGCTACTTTCGAG
>ENA-OYWO01001209-OYWO01001209.1-human-gut-metagenome-genome-assembly--contig:-NODE-1209-length-12275-cov-5.610393_pt1 | contig 12275 bp, 8 predicted proteins | sample MGYA00244170_ERZ653397 | MGnify/ENA primary metagenome ERZ653397 (study PRJEB26926, sample SAMN06164906) | human gut metagenome | biome: ENVO:00009003; feature: ENVO:2100002; material: ENVO:00002003...
CCGGAGCTTTGAAAACTCCCGATCTGATCCGCAAGGCATCGTTGCTTTCGATGTTCGCCGGGGCCGATTTCGTCAAGACTTCGACCGGCAAGATCGATGTGTCCGCCACGCCCGAAGCGGCGGTGGTGATGTGCCAGGCGATCCGGGATTACTATCGGAAAACGGGACGTAAGGTGGGCTTCAAGCCGGCCGGCGGTGTCCGGAGTGCCGAAGATGCCGCTTTGTATTATACGATCGTCGAGGAGATTTTGGGCAAGGAGTGGCTTACGCCCGAATTGTTTCGTATCGGAGCTTCGTCGGCGGCCAACAATCTGCTTACGGCTATCGAAGGTCGGGAAGTCAAGTTTTTCTGATCCGAATGGGCGATGGATTAAAAAAGAGCGGCACGTTAAGTGCCGCTCTTTTTCTTGGGAAAGGTTGGGGAAATTACCGCATCGGCACCTCGATCAGAAGCAGGCTGGCTTTCCCGTCCGTATGGAGGGTGATGTCGTTCTGCTCCCAAATACCCATGCCGTCCCGGGGGGCCAGCTTTTCGTTCTCGACCGTTACGTCGCCTTCGAGGACGAAGACGTAAAGACCGTTTCCTTGCCGGCGCATAGCGTATTCATAGGTATTTCTCTCTAGGTCGAGGGTGTGGAACCAGGCCGACTGATGAATCCAGGCCGTATGCTCGGAACCATTGCCTTCGGGAGCCACGAGCGTGCGCAGCTCATTGGTGCGTGCCGGAGCGAGCGTGATCTCCTCGTAGCGGGTCGGCAGCCCGTGTCGATCCGGGAAGATCCATATCTGGAGGAATTTGACAGGACGGTTGGGGCTGTTGTTGAATTCGCTGTGAATGATTCCCGTTCCGGCCGTCATCACTTGGATTTCCCCGGTGCGCAGCACCGAAGTATGCCCCATGCTGTCCTGATGTCGTAGTTCGCCCTCGAGCGGGATGGAAACGATCTCCATGTTGTCGTGGGGATGTGCGCCGAAACCCTCTCCTCCGGCTACGGTATCGTCGTTGAGTACGCGCAATGCGCCGAAATGGATGCGCTCGGGATCGTGGTAGTCAGCAAAACTGAACGTATGGTAGCTGTCGAGCCAACCGTGGTCGGAATGACCTCGTGTGCCGGCTCTGTGGATTACTTTTTTCATAATATAATGGATTGATTATAAGAAGGTGTTGCAAATAGTGTTCCACGATACCGCTTGTAGGGCAGGGCTGTCCGAATATAGGTTGCCGAAGGAGTGATCGTGCGGTCGAGCGACAAAGAGAACGGTCCGGGCGTTAGCCCCGGACCGTTCTCTTTGTGAAAATAGCTTGTCGGCTCGTCGTCTTATTTGAGGTGCGGACCTGCAGCTACGAGTTTCTTGCCTTCGGCGTTGCCGGTGAACTTCTCGAAGTTCTTGATGAAACGACCGGCCAGATCTGCCGCCTTCTCGTCCCACTCCTTCGCGTTCTTGTACGTGTCGCGCGGATCGAGAATCTTGGGATCCACGCCCGGAAGTGCAGTCGGGATCTTGAAATCGAATACCGGCAGCGTCTTGGTCGGGGCCTTGTCGATCGAACCGTCCAGGATGGCGTCGATGATGCCGCGCGTATCTTTGATCGAGATTCGTTTGCCCGTACCGTTCCAGCCCGTATTGACGAGGTAAGCCGTAGCGCCCGATTGCTTCATGCGTTTTACCAATTCCTCACCGTACTTGGTCGGATGCAGCGAGAGGAACGCCGCACCGAAGCAAGCCGAGAAGGTCGGCGTCGGCTCGGTGATACCGCGCTCGGTACCGGCCAACTTGGCGGTGAAGCCCGAGAGGAAGTAGTATTTGGTCTGTTCCGGCGTCAGGATCGAAACCGGGGGCAGCACGCCGAAGGCGTCGGCCGAAAGGAAGATCACCTTCTTGGCAGCCGGGGCCTTCGATACGGGCTTCACGATATTGTCGATGTGGAAGATCGGGTACGATACGCGGGTGTTCTCCGTCACGGACTTGTCCGCGAAGTCGATCTTACCTTTCTTGTCCACCGTAACGTTCTCCAGCAGGGCGTTGGGGCGGATCGCGTTCCAGATATCGGGCTCGTTCTCTTTCGAGAGGTTGATGACTTTGGCATAGCATCCGCCCTCGAAGTTGAAGACGCCGTCGTCGTCCCAACCGTGCTCGTCGTCGCCGATCAGCTCGCGCTTCGGGTCGGTCGAAAGGGTGGTTTTGCCCGTTCCCGACAGACCGAAGAAGATGGCGGTGTTCTTGCCCTCCTTGTCGGTGTTGGCCGAGCAGTGCATCGACGCGATGCCCTTCAGCGGCAGCAGGTAGTTCATGTAGGAGAACATACCCTTCTTCATTTCGCCGCCGTACCAGGTGTTGATGATTACCTGCATTTTTTCGGTGAGGTTGAACACGACCGCCGTTTCCGAGTTGAGTCCGAGTTCCTTGTAGTTCTTGACTTTGGCTTTCGAGGCGTTCAGCACCACGAAATCGGGTTCGCCGTACTTCTCCAGCTCCTCGTCCGTCGGGCGGATGAACATGTTTTTCACGAAATGCGCCTGCCAGGCGACCTCCATGATGAAGCGGATCTTCAGACGGGTGTTCTCGTTGGCTCCGCAGAACGTGTCCACGACGAAGAGCTTCTTGTTCGACAACTCTTCGACAGCGATCTTTTTCAGCTCCTTCCAGGTCTTCTTCGTCACCGGTTTGTTGTCGTTCTTGTATTCGGGCGAGGTCCACCAGATGGTATCTTTGGTGGTTTCGTCCATGACGAAGAACTTGTCTTTCGGGGAACGACCCGTGTAAACGCCGGTCATCACGTTCACGGCACCCATTTCGGTTACCTGACCCTTTTCATAACCGCGCAGGCCCTTGCGGGTCTCCTCGCGGTAGAGTTCGTCGTACGACGGGTTGTAGATTACTTCCGTAGTACCCGTGATGCCGTACTGTTTCAAATTGATTTTAGCCATAATTATTGATTTAAATTAATCCTCTTATTTCACTTGACAGCGGTTGTTCGTTTATGAACGATGCTCGCAAAGTTAAAGATTTTTTTCGAATGTGAAAATATTAACAGTAGGTTTATCGTTTTTCCCGGCGAATCATTCGGCTGTCGATGGCGTTTACGATCACCGCGATCGCACCGTCGCCCGTTACGTTGGTCGCCGTACCGAAACTGTCCATGGCAATGTAGGTGGCGATCATCAGTCCGATCATATTTTCGTCGAACCCGAGCATCGACTCCAGCAATCCGATCGCAGCCATGATGGCTCCGCCCGGTACGCCCGGTGCGGCGATCATCGTAATGCCCAGCAGCAGGATGAAACCCGAGTAGGTGCCCATCGAAACGTCCAGTCCGGAGAGCATCATCACCGCGAGCGAGCAGGCGACGATCTTCATCATCGAACCCGAGAGGTGGATCGTGGCGCAGAGCGGGACGACGAATCCCGCCACTTCGGGGCGGACGCCGATTTTGACCGTCTGTGCCAGCGTCACGGGGATCGTGGCTGCCGACGATTGCGTACCGAGGGCCGTCATGTAGGCGGTCATCATCGTGCGGAGCATCTTCAACGGATTCTGCCTTGCCACGAGGCCCGCGATCGAGAACTGGATCAGCAGCAGGACGACCGTCATCACGAAGATAATCACGATCAACTTGAGGAAAATGCCCAGAATACCCGATACCTGCCCCGACTGAGTCATCGAGAGGAAGATGCCGAAGATGTAGAAGGGCAGCAGCGGGATGATGACCTTCGAGATGACACGCTCGATGATGAGTTTGAAATCATCCATCATGCCCTTGAGCTTGTCGCTGTGGATATAAGCCATGCCCAGTCCCAGCACGAAGGCGAGAATGAGGGCGGTCATCACGCCCATCAACGGGGGCATTTCGACCGTGAAGAACGGTTGCATGGGTGTTGCGGCGGTTTCTCCCGGGGCGCTCATCTCCGTACCGCCCAATAGCCGGGGTAATATCCCGAAACTTGTGAAGAAAGTTCCGAATCCCGAAAACAGGGTAAAGGCATAGGCCAGGGCTGCGGTGATTACCAGCAGCCGTCCTGCCTTGCTGCCCAGGTCGGCGATGCCCGGAGCCACGAGGCCCAGGATCAGCAGCGGGATGACGAAGTTCAGAAAATTGCCGAAAATGTTGTTGAAGGTCAATGCGATTCGGGTGAACCACTCGGGAACGAAGAGGCCGAATACGATGCCCAGCGCGATAGCCAGGAGCACTTTGGGAAGTAAGCCGAATTTATGCTTCATAAGGTGTCGTTTCATTGGTTTTCGGTTGGACGATTCATGCGTCGGGGCCTTGGGCCGATCGTGTTCCCGATTCGGACCGAATTCGTTTTTCGGAGGTCCCGTTGCATGCCGTTTTTCTATTAACGTATAAAAAGGGAGCAATATTTGTGCAAAGAAGAGAATATTTTCTAATTTTGTCAATATGACTGCACTGTATAGCGATATTATTTTCGGCCCGATCCATTCCCGCAGATTGGGTCTGTCATTGGGTGTCAATCTGTTACCCACTCAATCGAAGTTGTGTAGCTTCGATTGCATTTATTGCGAATGCGGCTGGAATGCCGAACATCCGGGCGCCCGCCGGTTCAATTCGCGCGAGGACGTGCGTACCATGCTCGGAGCGACCCTGCGTCAGATGGTTTCCGAAGGTACGCCTCCCGACGTGATTACTTTCGCCGGTAACGGCGAGCCGACGATGCACCCCGATTTCGAGGCGATCATCGACGATACGATCGTCTTGCGGGACGAAATTTGCCCTTCGGCGCGGATTTCGGTGTTGAGCAATGCGACGCAGATCGGCCGCGAGAGCGTGCGCCGGGCCTTGCGCCGGGTCGATAACAACATCCTGAAACTCGATTCCGCTTTCGACGATACGGTTCGGCTCATCAATAACCCGTGCGGGACCTATTCGGTGGCCGAGGTGGTGAAGAACATGAAACTGTTCGACGGGCAGATGATCCTGCAGACGATGTTCCTGCGGGGCGAGTGCGAGGGCCGTACGGTGGACAACACGACCGAGCGGGAGGTCGCGGCCTGGTTGAAGCTGGTCGAAGAGATCCGGCCCCGTCAGGTGATGGTCTATTCGCTCGACCGCGACACTCCGTGCAAAACCTTGCAGAAAGTCCCCCGCGAAGATTTGCAGGCGATCGCTGCCCGGGTCGAGGCGCTGGGAATCCCCTGCTCGGTGGCGTAACGCAAAGAAGAGCGACGGGGGAATTTCAGGCCCCTTCGGAGAATTTGTCGATCGGACGTTATTTATTGTCTGTATTATATAGAGGGGGCGAAGATTTTATCTGTGTCTTGTTACATTGTTTGCTTTGCTCTCGTTGGCACTTTTCGCATGTGACAAGGGCATCCGGGAGGAAGCGATCGATGCCGAAAATATCTTGGGTAGGTGGCGTGCGGTCGAGGAGCCGGATTACGATCGGGATGATTCGGACGACGATGGAGCCTGTGATGTGCCCATGTATTTGGGGATTATGACTTTCGAACACGATGGACGGGGGTGTGGCCGATAACGGGGAGCATTTTGCCTGGAGTCTGACAGGAAGACGGATAACTGTGGATTACGGATTTATTCCGGCACGGCTTACGGTGTCGGAAATTTGCGAGCGGCGAATGGTGTGGAAGGTTCTCGCAACAGAAGCAGGCTCGGTAAAGTATTACGGACGGATCGTTTTCGAGCGGTTGTGATTATTCCGTCGGGAAGAAAAATAAAGCGAGAGGAATCGATTCCTCTCGCTTTATTCGTTGTCGCAGTGTGGTTTATTTCTCCAGCACGACGCTCACTTTTTCGAGCTTCCCGCCCAGCGGGGGCGCCAGCTTCGAAACCGTACAGCGGATATGGCGGATTTGCGGAAACCGGGCATAGAGGGCATCCATGATGTTCATCGACACGCGTTCGATCGTGCGCTGGGTGACGCGCATCTGTTCGCGTACGGTTTCGTAAACCAACAGGTAATTGACCGCTTTTTCCACGCAGTCCTCGCTCGCCACTTCCCCCAGCTCGGCCGTGATCTCCAGATCGACCGTGAAGCGGTTGCCCACTTGCTGTTCCAGGTCGTAACAGCCGTGGAAAGCCCGGAACTCCATCCGGTTCAAAACGATACGGTATTCCATCTTATTCGGCGATTACCAGGTAGTAGTTTTTCTTGCCTTTCTGTACGAGCAGGTATTTCCCGTCGATCAGGTCGCTTTCGGCGATTGCACGCATGGGGTCGGCCACCTTCTCCTTGTTGAGGCTCACGCCGCCGGCCTGTACCATCTTGCGGCATTCGCCCTTCGAGGGGAAGATATCGCTCCGCTCGGCGCACAGCTCGATGAAGGGCAGCCCGATCAGTTCCGCACGGGCGATTTTGTATTGCGGGACTCCTTCGAAAACCTGCAGCAGGGTCTGTTCGTCGAGTTTGCGAAGCGCTTCGGAGGTAGCCCCGCCGAAGAGAATGTTCGATGCCTCGACCGCTTTTTCGTACTCCTCCTGAGAGTGGATCATCACGGTAACCTCCTGCGCCAGCCGTTTTTGCAGGATTCGCAGGTGAGGGGCTGCGTCGTGTTCGGCGATCAGGTCGTCGATGGTCTGTTTATCGAGCAGCGTGAAGATCTTGATGTAGCGCTTGGCGTCCTCGTCGCTGGTGTTGAGCCAGAACTGGTAGAACTTGTAAGGCGACGTATAACGCGGGTCGAGCCATACGTTGCCGCTCTCGGTCTTGCCGAACTTGGTGCCGTCGGCTTTGGTAATCAGCGGGCAGGTGAGGGCGAAAGCCTCGCCGCCGGCCTTGCGGCGGATCAGCTCCGTGCCGGTGGTGATGTTGCCCCACTGGTCGGCGCCGCCGAGCTGCAGTTTACAACCTACGGTTTCGTACAGGTGCAGGAAGTCGTAGGCCTGCACGAGCTGGTAGGTGAATTCGGTGAACGACATCCCTTCGCCTTCGCCGTTGAAGCGTTTCTTTACCGAATCTTTGGCCATCATGTAGTTCACGGTAATCAGCTTGCCGATGTCGCGGATGAAATCCAGGAAGGTGAAATTCTTCATCCAGTCGTAGTTGTTCACCAGCATTGCTGCGTTGGGAGCGTCCGATTCGAAATCGAGCAGTTTGGCGAGCTGTTTCTTGATCGCCTCCTGGTTGTGGCGGAGGGTCTTTTCATCGAGCAGGTTGCGCTCCTGCGATTTGCCGCTGGGGTCGCCGATCATGCCCGTCGCGCCGCCCACCAGAGCGATCGGACGGTGTCCGCACATCTGGAAGTGCTTGAGGATCATTACACTCACCAAGTGTCCGATGTGCAGCGAATCCGCCGTCGGGTCGATGCCCACGTAAGCTGTAGACATCTCTTTCTGAAGTTGTTCCTGTGTGCCCGGCATGATCGAGTGAATCATACCGCGCCATTCCAATTCTTCGACAAAGTTCTTAATTGCCATTTGTGTATTTGGTTTTACTTTATGCTTTATTCTACCTCCAGGTCGAGCGCCCGGCGCAACTCGGCCAGCAGAGGATTTTTTTCGGTCATATACTTGACCCGGTCTTCGAGTTTGATCGGGCGGGCGGCCCGGATCTCTTCGTTGACCGTGACGTCGAGCTCCAGCATACCCTGCACGCCGGACGTTTCGGCGATGCGGAGCAGCAGTTCGGTTTTGTTGCGCAGGATCTCTTCGCGCAGGGCTTCCGACGGAACTGCGATACGGATCACGTGTCCCTGAAATTGCATCCGTTCGAACGCCGCGACGAAGCGCGGACGCATCTCGCGGACGAGCGTGAGGATTTTTTCACGGGTCGTTTCGAGTTTTTCGGCGCTGAGCGGGTCGATGACCGGCTGGGGTGCTGCGGCATGCACGGCGGTTTCTGTATCCGGTTCCGGGGCTGCATCGTTTATCAGCGCCGAAATGGAGATTCCCGATGCGAGTCTGGACTGTACGGGACGGGGACGCGCCGTTTGCGGTTGTGTCGAAACCGGCGTTGCTGCGGCCTGCGTTCGTTCCGGGACCGGCTGAATGGACGGCGTCGGCATTGCGGATGTACGGGCAGCGGCCGATGTCGCCGGAGGTGCGGGATCGGCTGCGGCTTTTGCCGCAGGCGTTGCAGCCGGAGCGGATGCCGCGATTCCGGGCGAAGATTCTGCCGTCGCAGCCGTCGGCCGTTGGACCGTAGCCGGTTGAGGAGCGGGCGCGGGAGCCGTCTGTTGTGTCGATTGCGGACGGGCCGGTGCGGATTGCGCGGGGGCGGTCCGAACCAGTTCCGGCAACGGAAGATTTACGGGATCGACGGGGTTATTTTTTTTTTGACCGAGACCGGCGATCTTCATCAGTCCCAGTTCGACGAGCAGCCGTTGGTTGGACGATTGCCTGATTTTGCCGTCGAGGTCCGTGAGCAGCGATATGGCGCCGAAAAGAAATTCGGGAGGGCAGGCGGCCGCCTGCGTCCGGTATCGTTCCATCAGCGTACCGGTAAATTCCAGCAGCCGGAGCGAAGGCTCGTTGCGGGCCACCAGCAGGTCGCGCAGGTGGCGGTTGAGTCCTGCCATGAAAGTCTGGCCGGAGAATCCCCGCGCGAGCACGTTGTCGAAAGAGAGCAGCGCCTCGACATAGTTGCCCGACAGGAGCGTTTCGGTCATGCTGAAGTAGGTGTCGTAGTCCAATACGTTGAGCGTCTGGGCCACCTCCTGATAGCGGAGTTCCTGCCCGCAGAACGAAACGGCCTTGTCGAACATCGACAGGGCGTCGCGCATGCCGCCGTCGGCTTTCTGTGCGATCAGGTTGAGCGACTCGTCGTCGGCGGTGATTCCCTCCTGCGAGGCGATGTATTTGAGGTATTCCACGGAGTCCTCGACGCGGATGCGGTTGAAGTCGTAGATCTGGCAGCGGGAGAGGATCGTAGGGATGATCTTGTGTTTTTCGGTGGTCGCCAGGATGAAGATGGCGTGTGCGGGCGGCTCCTCGAGCGTCTTGAGGAAGGCGTTGAAGGCGGCCGCCGAGAGCATGTGGACCTCGTCGATGATGAAGACCGAGTAGCGTCCCACCTGCGGGATGATGCGCACCTGTTCGATGAGCGAGCGGATGTCCTCGACCGAGTTGTTCGACGCGGCGTCCAGCTCGTGGATGTTGAGCGAGCGCCCGTCGTTGAAGCTGCGGCACGATTCGCACGTGTTGCAGGCTTCGGCCCCTTCGGGATGCAGACAGTTGATCGCCTTGGCGAAGATGCGGGCGCAGGTCGTCTTGCCCACGCCGCGCGGCCCGCAGAAGAGGTAGGCGTGGGCCAGTTGGCCGCGTTCGATCGCGTTCTTCAGGGTCGAGGTAATGTGCTTCTGCCCCACGACCGAAGAGAAAGTGGCGGGGCGGTATTTGCGTGCGCTGACGATAAAATCACTCATGGCGGAACAAAGATAGTGAAAGCCGGGCGAAATCGGGAAAATTTATTTTCGAAGATTTCCGAGGCGCTTCCTATCTTCTGCAAAGATAGTGAAAGCCGGGTGCTGCGCCAAATTTATTTGCACTTTGTCGGGTGGAATATGCGGAATGAAGCGCGGTGTATCGTTTTCGAAAATCCGTTTCCCGCACCGGCGATCTGTCCGGTAATTTTCGCAGGTGACCCGCTTCGGTGCGAGTATGCCTCAAGAATAAAGAAAGACGGAAGCCGAAACTCCCGTCTTTCGCAGTGTGTCGCCGCAGGTCGCCTTACTCTTCCATCTGAACCGATCCGTCGGGCAGCACATTGAAGGTGACTTCGTAATACTGGACCGATTTCTTGCCGGCGCTTTCGACGATCTCCTTGCCGTTTTCGGTTATGTTCATACTGAACTCTGCTTTCACTTCGCCGAACGTTTTATTTCGGTCGAGGAATTCGTTGCCCGAAGGAACCGTTTCCTGAATCAGGTAGTCGCCGATGCTCTTGAACGTATAGTTTTCGGGGATCATGGCTTTGGCCTCTTCGTACTGTTTGCGGATGGCTTCGACGTTGATCGAGGCCGGAGTCAGGCCTTTGACTTTTTCGAAATCGAGTTTCCCTCTCAGCCCGCCTGCTTCGTCCAGGTCGGAGATGTTGCCTTTGCCGGGACCGGAGAGCGTGAAGGTCTGCGAGAAACAGTCGCCGGCCTTGTTTACCATTTCGACGAATAAAACTGTCAGGTTATTCTCCAGCTCGTCCGCCTCCATCCAGCGGATTTCATATATTTTCCACTCGTCGAAGTTGATATTCTTTTCGAGAGTTTCGACGATGAGTTGCGTCGCTTCGTCGGAATCCATTTTCGGAGCGTTGATGCCCAGGTTGTTGCATGAAGAGATCAGAGTCGCGATGCAGAGCGATGCCGTAATGGCGAGGATAAGTTTTTTCATTCTGTCTGATTAGATAATTTGGTTTTGTCCTGCAAAGGTAGCCATTTTGTCATTACGATGTTGTCCGGGATATGACAAAATCGGACAGGACGGCAGAAGTTGCAGACTTGGCAGATATTTTGCGATAGGTAAGGCAAAGAAATGAATTGAAAATAATATAATGCACTATGAACATTAATTCTTTAACTATTAAGGCGCAAGAGGCGCTGCAGGCTGCGGTGTCTCTTGCCAGGGAGCAGGGCAATCAGGCTGTCGAACCGCTGCACCTGCTCAATGTGCTCGTGCGCGAGGACGATTCGCTGTCGGTATTTCTGCTGGGGCGTGTCGGCGTAAACGTGCGGGGACTGCGCGGCGAAGTGGAGCGGGCCGTGCGGGGGCTGCCCCATGTTTCGGGAGGCGGCGAACAGTTCTTTTCGCAGGATACGACCAAAGTAATCCAGCGTGCCGTCGATTTTACCAAGAATTTCGGGGACAAGTACGCTTCGGTAGAGCATCTGCTGCTGGGACTGATCGCCGAGCGGGGTACTGCCGCCGATCTGCTGAAAGGCGCCGGGGCGACTGAAAAGGAGTTGCTCGAGGCGATTCGGGTGTTCCGCAAGGGGGCGACCGTCGATTCGCAGACGGCGTCGCAGGAGTTCGATGCCCTGGGCAAGTATGCGATCAATCTGAACGAGATGGCCCGCAGCGGCAAGCTCGACCCGGTCATCGGCCGCGATGAGGAGATTCGCCGTGTATTGCAGATTCTTTCGCGCCGTACCAAAAACAATCCGATGCTGGTCGGAGAACCCGGCGTGGGTAAGACGGCCATTGCGGAGGGTATCGCCCACCGGATCGTGAACGGGGACGTGCCGGAGAACCTGCGCTCGAAGGTGATCTATTCGCTCGACATGGGCGCCCTGATCGCCGGGGCCAAGTACCAGGGTGAGTTCGAGGAGCGTCTGAAGGCCGTCGTGCAGGAGGTGACCGCCAGCGAGGGCGAGATATTGCTCTTCATCGACGAAATTCATACGCTGGTCGGAGCCGGCAAGTCGTCGGGTGCGATGGATGCCGCCAATATTCTCAAACCGGCCCTGGCGCGCGGTGAGCTGCGTACGATCGGTGCTACGACGCTCGACGAGTTCCAGAAATATTTCGAGCAGGACAAGGCGCTCGAGCGTCGTTTTCAGAAAGTCATGGTCGATGAACCGACGGCCGAGGATGCGATTTCGATCCTGCGCGGACTGAAGGATCGTTACGAGAACCACCATCAGGTGCGGATCAAGGACGAGGCGATCGTTGCGGCCGTCGAACTTTCGCAGCGCTACATCACCTCCCGTTTCCTGCCCGATAAGGCGATCGACCTGATCGACGAGGCGGCTTCGAAACTCCGCCTGGAGATGAACTCCGTGCCGGAGGAGATCGATGTGCTGGATCGCCGGGTACGTCAGCTCGAGATCGAGCGCGAGGCGATCCGCCGCGAGAACGACAAGGAGCGTGTCGAGCAACTGACCCATGAGATCGAGGAGCTGGGGGCCAAACGCGCCGAGCTTCGTGCCAAGTGGGAAGGCGAACGGGACGTGCTGAAGAAGATCCAGGAGAACAAGGACCGGATCGAACACCTGAAGATCGAGGCTCAGCAGGCTGAACGGCAGGGCGATTACGGCCGTGTGGCCGAGATTCGTTACGGCAAGATTCAGGAGGCCGAGAAGCAGATCGCGGCTCTTCAGGACGAATTCCGTGCGGCTTCGGCTAGCGGGGCGATGATCAAGGAGGAGGTCGATGCTGAGGATGTGGCCGAGGTGGTATCCCGCTGGACGGGGATTCCCGTTTCGCGTATGCTGGCTTCCGAGCGTGAGAAGCTGCTCCACATGGAGGAGGAGTTGCATCGCCGCGTAGTCGGTCAGGATTTGGCCATTGCCGCCGTGTCGGATGCCGTGCGCCGTTCGCGGGCCGGACTGAACGATCCCCGCAAGCCGATCGGGTCGTTCATCTT
>ENA-OYWO01001212-OYWO01001212.1-human-gut-metagenome-genome-assembly--contig:-NODE-1212-length-12255-cov-9.616475_pt1 | contig 12255 bp, 10 predicted proteins | sample MGYA00244170_ERZ653397 | MGnify/ENA primary metagenome ERZ653397 (study PRJEB26926, sample SAMN06164906) | human gut metagenome | biome: ENVO:00009003; feature: ENVO:2100002; material: ENVO:00002003...
CTTCCGGTACCGGCAACATGAAGTTCATGCTGAACGGTGCCATCACGCTGGGTACTCTGGACGGCGCAAACGTCGAGATCGCCGACGCCGCCGGCAAGGAGAACGAGCTCATCTTCGGTATGCTGACCCCCGAGGTCAACAACCTCAAGCAGGTGGGCTATCACCCCAACGCCTTCATCACGGGCGACGACGTTGCAAACGCCGCTCTGAACTTCCTGGAGCGCGGCTGGAACGGCGAGAACTTCCACGAAGTCACCGAGAACCTGCGCAGCAGCGACCCCTATATGGTCATGGCCGACTTCAAGGACTACCGCCGTGCTCAGGCCGACCTGCAGCGCCTGTACGCTGACCGTGAGCATTGGGCTAAGATGAGCCTGAAGAACATCGCCAACAGCGGCATCTTCAGCGCTGACCGTGCCGTTCTGGACTACGCACGCGACATCTGGCATGCTTCTGCCGTGAAGTAATCTTTCCTAAATAACGCAACGCCCCGTGGCATCGCTGCCCGGGGCTTTTTTTGAGAAAGGACGATCCTTTTTGCCTTGTCTGTTCAATAGTTTCGACCCCTACTTCAAGCAGCCCTTCGGTGCGGTGCGCGCCGGTCAGAGTGTGCATTTGTCCCTCTGCATCCCGGAGGAGCTGGGCTATGTAGACCCTCATCTCGTCCTACAAAAAGAGGGCAGGTACGATGTTCCCGTCCACTACCGGATGAAGTTCGACGGCCAGACGCCCCATCAGAACCACTTCTCGGTGGACGTCACCCTCAACGACGTGGGCCTCTACTTCTATTATTTCGACCTCTACACCGACTTCCGCCGCATCGTGCGCGGGCCGGACAACTGCGGCGTCGTGAGCTGGCAGGAGGGCGAGAGCTGGCAGATCACCGTGTATGAGGCCGATTTCGAGACGCCCGCCCCCATCAAGGGCAAGGTGTTCTACCAGATCTTCCCCGACCGCTTCTGCGAGGGCGTGGAGAACAAGCCCATGCCTTTCCCCGACCGGCTCTATCAGGCCGACAAGCACGCCGAGCCCTTCTGGCAGCCCAATGAGGTGGGCGGCCACCTGAACGAGGACTACTTCGGCGGCGACCTCAAGGGCATCCAGATGAAGCTGCCCTATCTCCGCAAGATGGGCGTGGATTACCTTTACCTGAACCCCATCTTTGAGGCCCACTCCAACCACCGCTACAACACCGCCGACTACCTCAACGTAGACCCCCTGCTGGGTACCAACGAGGATTTCGAGACCCTCTGCGCCGAGGCCAGGAAGTACGGCATCGGCATCGTGCTGGACGGCGTATTCAGCCACACCGGCTCCGACAGCCGCTATTTCAACCGCGAGGGCCGCTACGGCGAGGGCGGTGCCTATCGTGACCCCAACTCCCCCTACCGCAGCTGGTACGATTTCGATTCCAAGTATAAGGGCGGCTATCGCAGCTGGTGGGGCTTCGAGACCCTGCCCGAAGTCAACGAAGAAACGCCATCCTACGTCGAATTTATCACCGGCGAGGGCGGTGTCATCGACACCTGGCTCCGCAGGGGCGCTGCAGGCTTCCGTCTGGACGTGGCCGACGAGCTGCCCGACGAATTTATTGAAAAAGTGCGCACCGCCGTCAAGCGGGTCGGCCCGGATAAGTTCCTTCTGGGCGAAGTGTGGGAGGACGCCACCACCAAGTTTGGCTTCGACAAGCGCCGCACCTACCTGCTGGGCAAGGGCCTCGACAGCGTGATGAACTACCCCTTCAAGAACGCCGTTCTGGGCTTCGTCTGCGGACGGGACGCCGGCCAGACCATGACCGACATCCTCTCCATCTGCGAGCACTACCCTGCCCCGGCCCTCGATACGGCCCTGAACTTCCTCTCCACCCACGACACCGAGCGCGCACTGACCGTCATTGCCGACGAGCCCGCCAATGGCCGGGGCCGCGAGTGGCAGAGCGGCCGCTGCGTCACCGGCGACGCCTACGAGGAAGGAATGCTCAAGCTGCGGATGGCTTACGCCATCATCTACACCCTGCCCGGCGTCCCCTGCCTCTACTACGGCGATGAGATCGGGATGCAGGGCTACCGCGACCCCTTCAACCGCGGCTTCTACTGCTGGGACAGCCACGAAGAGCGGCTGAAACCTGTTCTGGCACAGCTGGCACAGCTCCGCCACACCTGCGAGGCCTTCCGCACCGGAGCCCTGCGGGTGCTGCGGGCGGAGGGCGGCGTCCTCCACTACCAGCGCATCGGTGAGTTTGAGGTGGCAGAGATCATCGTCAACCGCACCGAGCATATCATCGTAGAGCCGCTGGCCAGCGGCAAGCACACCGAGGTGAACCCCATGGGCTTCACCATCGTGGTGGAAGAGGTCGGCCACAACCCGAACCACAGCTACTACGACTATCAGTAAGACCAAGGCTCTCCCTTTGGGAGAGCTGGCGCGGAGCGCCTGAGAGGGCAAGCCCGTCAATAAAGGGCCTCTGCACAGCGATAAGCAGCCTCTTTGTCAAAGCGATGTTATCGCTGTATTCAAACCTTTTTGTCAGCAGCCTTGCCCTCTCCGTCACCTTCGGTGACACCTCTCCCAAGGGGAGAGGCTTTTCGAGAGCGCTATTTACAATTCGTCTCTGTACTTTTCAGACGTTTTGCTCTATAATGGGGAAAAAGGAGGGAGAACTCATGTCTGTTGACCCTATTTTCTGGCTTCTGGCCGCCATCGGCTTCGTCGTTCTCGAGGCCATGACCCTGAATCTCGTCTCCATCTGGTTCGCCGTGGGCAGCGCCGCAGCCCTGCTGAGCTGTCTGGTCACCGGCTCCTTCCGGGTGCAGGCGGTGGTGTTCGTGGCGGTCAGCACCCTCTGCCTGCTGGCCCTCAAGCCCCTGTGCAGTCGGCTGCGCAAGCCGCCCACGGCCACGAACGGCGACCGCGCCCTTGGCCGGGAGGCCGTCGTGCTCACCCCTGTCTCCGCCGAGGCCACCGGCCGCGTCCGGCTGGACGGCGTGGACTGGAACGCCCGCTGCGCCACCCCCGGCGACACCCTGACCCCGGGCCAGAGCTGCCGGGTGGCCGAGATCCACAGCACCCTGCTCATCGTGGAGCCTGTCCTCACCGAGACCGCCGCACCGGCGGCTCACTGATATGAAAGGAGCGTCCCTATGCCTATCATGCTGTTCCTTATCCTCATCCTCATCTTTGTCATCCTGCTGGTGGTCGTCACCAACATCGTCATCGTGCCGCAGTCCATGGTCTACGTCGTGGAGCGTCTGGGCAGCTACTCCGAGACATGGAGCGCCGGCCTCCACGTCAAAATCCCGTTCCTCGAGCGGGTGGCGAAGAAAGTCAGCCTGAAAGAGCAGGTCGCCGACTTTCCCCCTCAGCCGGTCATCACCCGCGATAACGTCACCATGCAGATCGATACGGTGGTGTTCTTCCAGGTGATGGACGCCAAGCTCTACACTTACGGCGTCAACCAGCCCATCGCGGCCATCGAGAGCCTGTCGGCCACCACCCTGCGCAACATCATCGGCGAGATGGAGCTGGACCACACCCTCACCAGCCGCGACACCATCAACAGCAAGATCACGGCCATCCTTGATGAAGCCACCGACAAGTGGGGCATCAAGGTCAACCGTGTCGAGGTCAAGAACATCATCCCGCCGCGCGAGATCCAGGAGGCCATGGAAAAGCAGATGAAGGCAGAGCGCGAGAAGCGCGCCGTCATCCTGAAGGCCGACGGCGAGAAGCAGGCCGCCATCACTGCCGCCGAGGGCGAAAAGGAATCCGCCATCCTCCGCGCCGATGCCGTCAAACAGCAGCGCATCCTCGAGGCCGAGGGCGAGGCACAGGCCATCCTCGCCGTCCAGAAGGCCAACGCCGACGCCATCCGCCTGCTGAACGAAGCCATGCCCACCGATAAGGTCCTTGCCCTGCGCAGTCTGGAAGCGCTGGCCAAGGTCGCCAACGGCAAGGCCACCAAGATCATCATTCCTTCGGACTTGCAGAATCTGGGCGGCGTCGTTCCCAGCATCAAAGAGCTGATGACCGACCCCAAAGATGCAGAATAAGAGGTTTCTCCTATGATCTACGATACCCTGAACAATCTCCCCAATTATCTCGGCATGAGCGACAACCTTGACGCTGTCATCGAGTTCGTCATGGCCCGGGACATCAACAATCTGCCCGCCGGAAAGACCCGCATCGACGGCGACAAGGCCGTGGTCACGGTGAGCACCGTCACGCCGCAGACCTCGGACAAAGCGCTCTTCCAGCGCCGGGACGCCCACCTGACCCTCGAGACCGACCTTGAGGGCAGCGAGCTGTTTGAAGTTTCGCTGGGTGAGCTGACCCCCACCAGGCCCACCGACGAGGCCGCCGACCTGACCGTCGGCACCGCCGGCACCAGCATCGCCGGGATGCTCTGCGAGGGGCGCTTTGCCCTCTATCTGGCCGGTGAGCCCTACAAGTCCGGCCTGAAAGCGCAGGGCTGCGGCAAGCTGAAAAAGGCCGTGTTCAGCATCGAGCTGGACGAGGACGAAGAAGCCGAGTAATTTCAAAAAGCAAAGCTCCACGCAGCGTAGGTTGTGTGGAGCTTTTTTGTATGGTATCCTCTGGACAGAGAAATGACATCTGCAAAACAAGGAGGACCACTATGGAACCTTACGTCACCGGCACTGCCATCCGGCAGCTGCGGGAAGCCAAACACCTGACGCAGGCAGAGCTGGCCGAAAAGCTGGCCGTCAGCGCAAAGGCCATCTCCAAGTGGGAGACAGCCCACGGCCTGCCCGATATTTCCCTGCTGGAGCCGCTGGCGGCGGCTCTGGGCGTCAGCGTGCTCGAGCTGATGCAGGGCGAACCCGTCGTCAACCGGAACCGCTCCGCCAACCTGCTTCGCTCCAAGCTCTATGTCTGCCCCCTGTGCGGCAATGTGCTCCACGCCACCGGACAGGCTGTCGTGAGCTGCTGCGGCATCACCCTGCCGCCGCTGGACATCTCTGAGGCGGACGACGCCGACGAACACCATCAGCTGACGCTCGAGCGGGTGGAAGATGAGCTTTTCGTCACCATCCACCACCCCATGACCAAAGACCACTACATTTCCTTCATTGCCTGCCTCACCGGCGACAAATTGCAGCTGGTCAAACTTTACCCTGAGGGAGACGCCAGCTGCCGTTTCAAAATCACCGGTGCGGGCGTACTCTACTTCTACTGCAACCGCCACGGCCTGATGAAAGCACCGGACTTCCGCGCCGCAGCTCGCCATACGCCGTCCCAGAAACTCCATCTGCGGGAGCCGGACGAGGGCGACCGGGAGCAGGTCATGGCCTACCGGGAAGAGTTTCTTGCCATCAGCTCCCGGATGGACGGCACTTCGGCGCTGGACAAATACGACGACTTTGGCCAGTGGCTGGCTAACATCCGCAGGCTGAAAGACCCAGCCACCACGCCTGCCGGGTTCGTACCGGCCACCCAGTATCTGGCTCTGGACGAGCAGGAACATCTTGTCGGCATGACCAACCTGCGCCACCACCTCAACGACTATCTGCTGGCCTACGGCGGTCATATCGGCTACAGCGTCCGCCCCTCGGAGCGGAAGAACGGCTACGCCAGCCAGATGCTCCGTCTGACCCTCGAAAAGGCCCGGGAACGCGGCATCTCCAAGGTGCGCATCTGCTGCGACCACTATAACATCGCCTCAGCAAAGACGATTCAGTCTAACGGCGGCGTACTGGAAGATGAGATGTTTGACTCCTCCGATGGGATGCTGACCCAGCGGTACTGGATCGAAAACCGATAAGACACAAAAAGGCTCCGGCAGTGCCGGAGCCTTTGCTCTTATTCAAAAATCAGCCCAGATGGAACATATCAATGAGCACGATCATGGCCAGACCGTAGTACACCACGACGGCCACGAGGTCATTGATGGTGGTGATGAGCGGGCCGGACGCCACGGCGGGGTCGATATGGATCTTATGGAACAGCATGGGGATGACCGTACCCACCAGGCTGGAAATGACCATCGCCACGATGAGGGAAACACCGACGCAGCCGGAGAGCAGGAACGCCTGCCCCCACGCATAGGCTTTGAAGAAGTGGATATAGCAGCCAAGGAAGCCCAGCGCCATGACGGCCAGAAGCGCACCGTTGACCAGACCCACCCGCATCTCCTTCCAGAGCAGATGCAGCTTTTTGGAGGTGGTCAGGTTCTCGTCCACCAGCACGCGGATGGTGACGGCCAGCGACTGGGTGCCGACATTGCCCGCCATATCCAGCACCATGGACTGGAAGCAGATGACGATGGGCAGGACAGCCACCACCGACTCAAAGGCACCCACCACCGAGGACACCAGCATCCCGAGGAAGAGCAGAGCGATCAGCCAGGGCAGGCGCTTCTTGACACTCTCGAAGACGCCCTCGTTCAAATCTTCTTCGCTGGTCAGGCCGCCCAGCTTTGCGTAATCGTCGCCCATCTCGTCATCGACCAGTTCGACGACATCCGCCGAGGTGATGATGCCCACCAGCTCGCCGGCATCGTTCAGGACAGGCAGAGAGCGCTCGGCGTAGTCTACGATGCGGTCGATGCAGTCGCTGATCTTTTCGTGGTCGGTCACATAGGGGTAGGACCGGGCAATGAGCTTTTCGAGGCTGTCCTCCGCCCGGGCGATGATGAGGTCTTTCAGGTCGATGGCACCGTAGAACTTGTCGTTCTCGTCCACGACGTAGAGGGTAGAGATGTTGTCGTTCTCGCCTGCCTGCTTCACCAGCTCACTCATGGCCTGCCGGATGGTCATGTCCTTCCGGATGCAGATGTAGTTGGTGGTCATGCTGCTGCCGATCTCGTCCTCGCCGTAGGAGAGCAGCATCTTCACATCTTCGGCGGAGTCTTTGTCCAGCTGGCCGACGATCTTGGCTTTATCCTCTTCCTCGAGGTCGTCCAGAGCGTCCACGGCGTCGTCCGAGTCCATGTGGGAAACGACGTTGGCGGCCTTATCGCTGGGCAGTTCTTTCAGGTAAGGTTCTGCGTCGTCCAGATAGGAGAAGATCTCGGCCACGGTATCCACGCCCAGAACGGCATAGAGCTTCTGGCGCTCGTCGGGCGTCAGGGCTGCGAGGGCGTCGGCAAGGTCGTTCTCGTGGTAATCCGAGAGCTTTTCGGCCAGCTCTGCCTGCGGCAGGCCGCTGTGGATGAGGGCGAGTATTTCCTGCTGGTAGTTCTTCTGCTGCATCTTGGGTTCCTCCTCCCCTTTTGGGGCATAAAAATACACCGCGTCGTCTTTTGGTCAGACTCCTGCGGTGTATCATGGGCAGATGCATTCAGGACGCGGCAGATTCAATCCATACTGCCCGCATCGCAGGAGGAGCGTTGTTTGGGGTTGTCTAAATGGTCGCCGGACATCGTGTTCGCTTCCTCCTGTAAAGTATTTGCTTTTTCAGCCCCGTCATCATACTACGGCCAGACGATTTTTTCAACCCCTTTTACAAAATTTTTACCAGATTATTGCCAGATCGCACAAAAGAGCAGCCGCTCTCCCGTGAGGAAAGCGGCTGCTCTCAGTTGTTTTGCAGAAGTTTCGCTTAGTATGCGATGCCCCAGTAGACCATGGTCTTGGCGGGCTTGCCGCAGCAGGGGCAGACATCGCTCAGGTGCTCCTGCTCGAAGGGCATGCAGCGGCTGGACAGGCCAACTTCTTCCTTCATCTTCATCTCGCAGGCCAGGTCGCCGCACCACATGGTCTTGATGTAGCCGGTGTTGGCCTTGGCCAGCTCCTTGACCTCGTCCATGGTGGTGGCAGCCCAGGTGCGCTTCTCACGGTTGGCAAGAGCGCGCTCGTACAGGTCCTTGCGCAGAGCCTCCAGCTGGGCCGGGATCGCGGTCTCCAGCTCGTCCAGAGAGACGAACACCTTCTCGCGGGTGTCGCGGCGGACGAGGACGCACTGGTTCTTCTCCAGGTCCTTGGGGCCGATCTCGAGGCGCAGAGGCACGCCCTTCATCTCCCACTGAGAGAACTTCCAGCCGGGAGCGTTGTCGCTGTCGTCCAGCTTGACGCGGGCGTACTTGGAGATCTTCTCGGCCAGCTCAGCAGCCTTCTCGGAGACGCCGGGCTTGTGGGCAGCGATAGGCACCACCACGACCTGGATGGGGGCGACAGCCGGGGGCAGGATGAGGCCGTCGTCGTCGCCGTGGGTCATGATGATAGCGCCCACCAGACGGGTGGAAACGCCCCAGCTGGTCTGGAACGGATGATGCAGCTGGTTGTCGCGGCCGGTAAAGGTCACGTCGTAAGCCTTGCTGAACTTATCGCCGAAGTAGTGGCTGGTGCCGCTCTGCAGGGCCTTGCCGTCCTTCATCATGGCTTCGATGGTGTAGGTAGCCTCCGCACCGGCGAACTTTTCCTTATCGGTCTTGCGGCCCTTGACAACAGGGATGGCCAGATCCTGCTCGCAGACGTCTGCGTAGCAGTTCAGCTGCTGCTGGGTCTCAGCCTCAGCCTCGGCGGCAGTCTCGTGGATGGTGTGGCCCTCCTGCCACCAGAACTCGCGGCTGCGCAGGAAGGGACGGGTGGTCTTCTCCCAGCGCACGACGCTGCACCACTGGTTGTACTTCATGGGCAGCTCGCGGTAGCTGTGCAGCACGCGGGACCAGTGGTCGCAGAACATGGTCTCGCTGGTGGGGCGGACAGCCAGACGCTCTTCCAGCTTGTCGGAGCCGCCCATCGTGACCCACGCCACCTCCGGCGCGAAGCCATTGACCAGCTCGCCTTCCTTCTGCAGCAGGCTCTCAGGGATCAGCACGGGCATTGCCACGTTCTCATGGCCGGTAGCCTTGAAGCGGGCATCCATATCCTTCTGGATGAGCTCCCAGATCGCCTGACCATAGGGGCGCAGGATGATGAAGCCCTTCACGCTGGAATACTCGACCAGCTCTGCCTTGACGCAGATGTCGGTATACCACTGTGCGAAGTTCTCCTCCTGACTGGTGATCGCCTGTACGAGCTTTTTGTTGTCTTTTGCCATTTTAATCTTATCCTCCCAAGGCCGTGCGCCAAACGCTCATCGTTCCGCACGAACCCATATATAAAGCCCCGCCGCCTACTCTGCCGTGTGCAGAGGCGCGGATGCGGGGCTTTTTTGCTTGTTGGTCGCTCAGCCCTTGTGGCTGTCCACAAACTTCACCACATCACCCACCGTGCGCAGGTTCTCGATGGCGTCGTCCGGCACCTCGATGCCAAACTCATCCTCCAGCGTCATCACCATATCCACGATGTCGAGGCTGTCGGCCTCAAAATCGCCCATAATGTCACTGTCCATCGTGATCTTAGCGGGGTCGATGTCCAGCTGTTCTGCCAGCAGTGCGCGGATCTTCTCAAACGTATCCATGATAGTGGTCTCCTTTTGCTTTAATTTCGCATCTTCACGCTGCGCAGACCATGGCAGCCTTTCCCTCCTCCCCTTTGGCGGGCAGACTGTCTCCCTGCGCAGAACGCTCTCTTTCTTTATATCCCATGATATGCTTATTGTCAAGCCCCGTTTTGCATCCGGCATGGTTTTCCGGGCAAAAATTCCGTTCAAAATCTCTCTGCCAGCCCTTTTCTGCTTGACAGACGGGGGCTATTTTCTTATCATTATAGAGTGGCAAGTTTATGGGGACTGACCAGCAGCCCCAAAGGAGTTTTCAACATGAAGCTTTCATTCACCAAAATGCAGGGCTGTGCCAACGATTATATCTATCTCGACTGCCGCGAAAGCGGTGTGCCGGAGAACATCGCAGCCCTTTCGCAGGACCTCTCCCGCCGCCACTTTTCCATCGGCGCGGACGGAATCATCTGCATCTGCGCCCCGGTGACGGCCGGCGCAGACGGACGGATGCGCATCTTCAACGCCGACGGCAGCGAGGCCCAGATGTGCGGCAACGGCGTACGCTGCGTGGCCGAGTGGCTCTACACCCACGGCGTCGCCAAAGAGACGCTCGTCGTGGACACCAACAGCGGCACCAAGACCATCACCCGCAAGGGCCGCCAGCTCTGGCAGGTGGAGATGGGCGGATACTCTGCCATGGCGGCGGCTCTGCCCGCCGTGAATATGGGCGAAGGCCCGCTGGTGGACTGCCCCCTCACCGTGGAGGGCAGGACCTGGCGTGTCACCTGCATCAGCGTGGGCAACCCCCACTGCGTCACCGTCGTGGACGATGTGGACAGCCTGAAGCTCGAGGACATCGGCCCGGCGTTCGAGAAGCACCCGAACTTCCCGGAGCGGGTCAACACCGAGTTCGTGCAGGTGGTGGACTCCACCCACCTGAAAATGCGGGTGTGGGAGCGGGGCAGCGGCGAGACCTGGGCCTGTGGTACGGGTACCTGTGCCACGGTGGCGGCCTTGACCGAGCTGGGCCTCTGCCCGGCCGGGGAGGATGTGCATGTGGCACTGCGGGGCGGCGAGCTCATCATCCGGGTGCTCCCGGGCAGGAAACTGCTCATGACCGGAGCCGCTGTGACGGTATATGAGGGCGTAGCAGAAGGATCAATTTGAAATGAAACCTCTCAGGCCGCGCTCTGGCGCGGCCAGCTATCCTCCCTCTGTCGCTGGCGCGACATCTCCCTCCGGCCGGAGGGAGTCTGTCCTGGCAGGGGAGCCCAAGAGAGGAATGCAGAAGTTAGCCTAGACTTCGCATGGGGAATGTGATAAAATGAGCGAACAATCACAAATACCCATGGGGGAGTAGCAGGCACTTTGCAGGAGTGCAGCAAGTCAACACAATGGCCGCTTGGTTGCGGTCTGGCTTGCTTTCATTTGCGAGACTCATGTGTTTTGGCGCGCGTACCAACGCCCGGCACATGGAGTCAGTTTGTAAAAAATGACCCGGAATTGGACGTTGCGCGCCAATTCCGGGTTTTTGTTTTCAATCCAAAGTTCCTCGCAAAGCTCACCCCTCTGGGGGAGCTGTCACTGCGCGGCAATGACGGAGAGGGCAACCGCAGAAAAACCACTGATTTCCGGTCAATTTCAGGAGGCAATTTTTATGGAGTGGAGTTTCGTTTTTTTCCTCAACAGCGCCCTGCTGGGCGTAGGCCTTGCCATGGACGCATTCTCGGTCTCGCTGGCCAACGGCCTGCATGACCCCTACATGTCCCGCCGCCGGGGCGCCATCATTGCAGGGACCTTTGGCGTTTTTCAGGCCGTTATGCCCATGGCGGGCTGGCTCTGCGTCCACACCATCGTGGAGTTGTTCTCGGCCTTTGAAAAGTTCGTCCCCTGGATCGCGCTGGCCCTGCTGGGCTATATCGGCGGCAAGATGCTTCTGGAGGGCATCAAGGGCGAGGAAGCCGAGGAAACCGCCGAGCTGAGCGCCGGTGCTCTCTTTATGCAGGGCGTGGCCACCAGCATTGATGCCCTCTCGGTCGGCTTTACCATTGCGGAGTATGGCTGGCTGATGGCGCTGACGGCTTCCGGCATCATTGCCGTCGTCACCTTCTTCCTCTGTATGGCGGGCCTGCACATCGGCAAAGAGTTCGGCACAAAGCTTTCCGGCAAGGCCTCTGTACTGGGCGGTATCATCCTCATCGGCATTGGGCTGGAGATCTTCGTCTCCGGCGTGTTCTTCTGAAAAAGGGGCAAAGAAAACCGGCACAGCGTCAGGCAGGCGCTGTGCCGGTTTTGTTCCCCGTGGAACATTTTTAAGGGTGCATTATTTTTCCGGCTCAAAGTAGTCGGCATATTCCTCGGTGAGCTTAGAGCCCAGCCGCCGGATGCCGCCGTAGAGGTGGCGCTCCACCAGCGGCTCAAAGGCGGCAAGATCACACCGCTCAATAGCGGTAATGATGTTCTGGTGGTCGGCGATCACCTCGTCCAGCCCGCCGCTGGTCATGGTGTCCAGCATCCGGAAGCGGCTGTAATCGGCGTGGGCGTTCTGTAAGGTGCGCCACAGATACATTTTTCCCATGGCGGCAAACCATGTTTCGTGGAGCAGGCGGTCTGCCTCATAGAGCTTGTTGTAGTCGATCTCCTCGGCACGGGCCAGCGCGGCATAGGCATCGGTCCGCCGCCGGATGAGCGCCCGCTGCTCCGGTGTGCATCTGGGCGAGAAGTCCCGCAGGACGCGGGCTTCCACGGCGGTGCGCTCGTAGATGAGCTCATCCACAATCTCACGGTTCAGCCGGGTCACAGTGGTACCCTTGTAGGGAACGATCTTCACCAGCCCGTTCTCTTGCAGCCGCTGCAGCACCACCCGGATCATGGAACGCGGTGCCCCAAAGCGGGCACAGAGCGGGTTTTCGCTCA
>ENA-OYWO01001215-OYWO01001215.1-human-gut-metagenome-genome-assembly--contig:-NODE-1215-length-12233-cov-4.557481_pt1 | contig 12233 bp, 6 predicted proteins | sample MGYA00244170_ERZ653397 | MGnify/ENA primary metagenome ERZ653397 (study PRJEB26926, sample SAMN06164906) | human gut metagenome | biome: ENVO:00009003; feature: ENVO:2100002; material: ENVO:00002003...
GATCGCTCAGTGTCTCGTGGGCTCGGAGATGTGTATAAGAGACAGTATCTATATATTCACATTTATATATTTGTGCATATCTGCATAAGTGTGTAAGTATGTATGTTTCCACACATCTGCAAATGTGTGTATGTGCGTAATTTTATGCACTTGTTCAGTGCGTGCAGATACTTACAACTGCAAATAAACATCTAAAAAACACAGGCTGGCGCACCTCGGAGAATACCGGGTAATATTGTGGAAAATTGCGTACAGCTTCAATGGAAGCTGTTGATAATAAACAGACTAACTTTGTAGCGAAGCAGAGTATGACTGAAAGGAATACTATCTCTGTTTTTTTATAACCTTTGGCAAGATGTGTTTTTGTCCGACAAACCGAAATTTGTCCGCCAAAAACTCTTGCCCCTGAAAAGGGGAAGATACTTGCTCCAAAGTCGCAAGTTGAATACTAAAAACAAATATTATGAATAAGGAATCCGCTACACCGTCTTACAGATATTATGTAAGGTTGAATGAAAAAGAGAATGCCGATTTTATCAGTCTGTATGAACGTTCCGGTGCAAGAACCAAGTCAGATTTTATTCGTGCACGCCTGTTTTCGCATACATTCAAGGTGATTACAATCGATAAATCCACTGTGGATTTTTACAACAGACTGACAGAAGTGAACGCGCAGATCCGGAAAATCGGATTGTTATATAATCAGACTGTACGAGCCATAAACAGCTATCATTCTGCTAAAGTGGCACATACATTATTGGAGAAACTGAATGATAATACAGCAGAGTTGCAAGGGCTTCTTGAAACTTCGATAAGTCTTGCAGAAGAGATTAGAAGCAAATGGTTGCAAAAATAAGTTCTACATCTAACCTTGGAGGGGCACTTGGTTATAACTTCCATAAAGTGGAAGCTGGAGAGGCAAAAGTTTTGCTTGTCTCAGGCATGAGTGTTGACAATAATGGCAACACCGATATGAACCGTGCCCTTGAGGATATGCAAAGATTGCTTCCTTCATTCATGAGGGCAAAGAAAACCGTATTTCATGCTTCTCTGAATCCGCATCCGGACGATAGACTGAGCGATGAAGAATTACGTGATATTGCTGCATATTATATGGAGAAGATGGGATACGGCAATCAGCCTTTTATCGTTTTCAAGCATAGTGATATTGAACGGGAACATATACACATAGTTTCTCTTCGCGTGGATTCCAATGGACGGAAGATAAATGACAGCCACGAGTTCAGACGAAGCGACAAAGTCCGTAAGGAGATTGAAAGAAAATGGAATTTGAATACTTGTAAAAAACAGAATATTCCAGATAGGGAGCAGCTGCAAAAGGCAGATATAGACAAGGGAAATATAAGGAAACAGATTGCAGGAACTGTTTCATGCATATTGAAGAAATACAGTTTCCAGTCTATTGGAGAATTGAATGCTGTGCTTTCTGCCTATAACATAATGGCAGAGGAAGTAAAGAAGGAGCATAACGGAAAACAATATAATGGTATGGTGTATTCTGTTACAAATTCAGAGGGCAGAAAACTCACTGTTCCTATAGATGCAGCAAAGCTTGGCCGCAAGTATGGATATAATGCTATTCATAACCATATAATACGTTCAAAGAAAGAATTTAAGAAGGTACAGCCTGATTTAAGACACAAGGTACGTAAGGCTATGATGATGAATCCTGACAGAAAGGAGTTTGTTGAAACACTTAAAGCTGAAGGTATAGATGTATTGTTTCGTGAAAACAATGCCGGAAGAATCTATGGTATTACCTTTATAGACCATGAAAACGGTATTGTAGCCAATGGCTCACGACTTGGAAAGGGATATGCAGCATCAGTATTCAACGAATATTTCAATGGAAATGGAGACAATCCGTTCCTTACTGCTTTACCTCAGGATGCGCAGGTTGATCAGATTATAGAATCAGATACACCAGGTGATGATATGATTGCAGAAATGACAGGTTCACTGCTTGATGGCACATCGCACGGTATTGATTACAGAGAACTTGCGTTCCAACGCAAAATGAGAAGATTATATTCAGGTAAATTAAAACGAAAAAAATAAAGTTATGTCACAGGAAGATGATTTGAGAGGATTGGCAAAGGTTATTGACTTTATGCGTGCCATATCCATATTGTTTGTGTTGATACACTGTTATTGGTTCTGCTATGAATCATTCCGTGAATGGAATATTACTATAGGTGTTGTGGACAGAATACTGATGAACTTTCAGAAGAATACTGGACTGTTCTCTTCATTGCTATGGACCAAACTGTTTGCTGTTTTGTTCTTAGGCTTGTCATGTCTTGGTACACGTGGCGTGAAGGACGAGAAAATTACATGGAGAAACATCGTAATACTTCTTGTCGTTGGTTTCATCACTTTCTTTCTTAACTGGATGCTTTTAGCTATTCCGAAAGTAGGGACAATATTTTATATGAGTTCTTTTGCTATCGGTTATATATGTTTGCTCATGGGTGGAACTTGGATGAGCAGACTGCTGAAAAATAATCTTATGGATGATGTTTTCAATGTCGAGAATGAAAGTTTCATGCAGGAAACAAGACTGATGGAAAACGAATATTCAGTAAATCTTCCTACACGTTTCTACTATCAGAAGAAATGGAATAATGGTTGGATTAATGTCGTGAATCCTTTTCGAGCAACTATAGTATTGGGTACACCCGGTTCAGGAAAGTCGTATGCAGTGGTAAACAACTTCATCAAACAGCAGATTGAGAAGTCTTTTGCTATGTATATATACGATTATAAGTTTCCGGATTTGTCGGAAATAGCTTATAATCATCTTCTTAAATATGCCGACCGTTACGAGGTAAAACCAACATTTTATGTAATCAACTTCGATGATCCAAGAAGAAGCCATCGGTGTAACCCTATTAATCCCAACTTCATGACTGATATATCTGATGCATACGAATCAGCCTATACCATCATGTTGAACCTTAACCGGAGCTGGATTCAGAAGCAGGGAGACTTCTTTGTTGAGTCACCAATAATTCTGCTTGCAGCTATAATCTGGTATTTGAAGATTTATGACAACGGCAGGTATTGTACTTTCCCTCATGCCATAGAGTTTCTGAACCGCCCATACGCTCAGATATTTCCGATACTGACATCATATCCGGAACTGGAGAACTACCTCAGTCCGTTTATGGATGCGTGGGAGTCAAATGCACAAGATCAGCTCCAGGGGCAGATAGCTTCTGCTAAAATACCATTGTCAAGAATGATTTCTCCGGCACTTTATTGGGTAATGACAGGAGATGATTTTTCACTTGACATAAACAATCCGAAAGAACCTAAAATCCTTGTGGTGGGAAACAACCCTGACCGACAGAATATCTATTCTGCAGCACTTGGTCTATATAATAGTAGAATAGTAAAATTGATAAACAAAAAGAAACAATTGAAATCGTCTGTTATCATTGACGAGTTGCCTACAATTTATTTCAGAGGTCTTGATAATCTTATTGCTACCGCACGAAGTAATAAGGTTGCTGTGTGTTTAGGGTTTCAGGATTTTAGTCAGCTAACACGTGATTATGGAGATAAGGAAAGCAAGGTTATTCAGAATACTGTTGGTAATATCTTCAGTGGTCAGGTTGTCGGTGAAACAGCCAAGAATCTTTCTGAACGCTTCGGTAAGGTATTGCAGAAACGCCAATCGATGACTATCAACCGCAATGATAAATCCACCTCAATATCTACACAAATGGATTCACTTATCCCGGCAAGTAAGATTTCTAATCTTACCCAGGGTATGTTTGTGGGTGCAGTCAGTGATAACTTTGATGAACGAATTGAGCAGAAAATCTTCCATGCTGAAATTGTGGTAGATTCTGCCAAAATTTCAGCTGAAATGAAGGCATATAAGAAGATTCCCGTCATTGCCGAGTTTACCGACAGTGTCGGGAACGATATTCTTCGTGAGACTATTGATAGTAATTATCGTAGAGTTAAGCAGGAGATTATTGCTTTGGTTGAGTCTGAGACTGAACGGATTAAAAATGATCTGGAGTTGAAAAAATTATTAAAATATTGGTAATTTTCTCCGTGAACTTAGTTTTGACATTTTTAACACATATATCCAATATAGTCATTCCTGATTTTTCCTGGCATAATAAAGGCTTTGGTACACGATTTGTTAATCAGAGATAGTGCCATCGGCATCCATTGTGCTTAAAATCCTAGTTTGGGGTAAGACGGCAGTTTTCAACCTATCTTCCTGTGATTAAGATGGCGAAGTTCCTCTCCGTTACCAAGGGCTACTAACATGTTTAACAAAAAAAATCAAACGAAATGGCTCTATTTTTTCTTAGCTACGATTTACGTAATGACAGAGATTACCAGTCTCTTTATGATGAACTTGAGGAGTTTAATGCTGTGAGAGTTTTGGAATCTTGTTGGTGTTTCAAACGATTTAATACGAATGCCGAAGGATTACGGAATTATTTCTCGCAATTTATTGATTCTGATGACAGCCTTTGGGTGTCTCAAGTCGCTGAAATTAAAGGAACGCCTCAATGGGCTGGTTGCCGCTTAGAGGGTACCCCTAACCAATTATGATGCTTATATACTCCAACTCTGTTGCAGCAAGGTCATGAGTTCTATAGAAGCTACTGTCATTTTGGCGTGATGACGGTGGCTTTTTCTTTATAACATCGTAAAGGTAACAATATTATATATGAAATAGTTTTATTATATTTTACTTTATAATAATTATAACGTTTTCAATAAAACACCACCATTTTCCCCACTTTTCCCTCACTTGCATCATCCGCATAAGTAAGCTATATATTTGGTGTTCAAACCCATTAAATTTAGAATTATGGATACGAACACCAATGACTACATCCTTGTACTGGAGGATAAAGAATCGAAAAAGTTATCAGTAGTTTCATCAATTGATGCAGAAGGTAAGGTACAGACAGTTGAGCCACTTGATGCACATTCAGGACAGTTCATGAAATTCAGTGAAAATGACAGTATTTTCAAGAACTTCATGGAGAACTTTACCAGACAGTTTAATGATCCTTCAAGAACCGGACTGTACAGATTGGTTGCAGACAAAGTGGAAAGTTCTGTAATGATTCTCCAGGAAATGCTTCAACAATCACAAGAGAATGAAGAACAGCTGAAACTGATGCGTGTGAACCTTGAAGACTATGCTCCCAAAGAACAGCTTGGACGGGTAAATGAAGATCGTATTGATTGGAATGAGCTAACGGCAATTGGCATCACCCGTGAGCAGTTGAAGGCTTCGGGCAATCTTGAAAAGATGCTTGGATGGGGAAAGAGTAATCTGATGCCTATTGCAGTCCCTTTTGGCGATAAGACTATCTATACGGAAGCCAGACTTGCTTTTCGTGAAGATACTGACGGTAATCTTGCACTGGCTATTCATACAGTCAGAAAAGAGCCACGGTTGGACTTTCCTTTCATGGGTGTTGAGTTTTCAGAGGAAGACAAGAAGATGCTCCGTGAAACGGGTAATCTTGGAAGACTGGCTGACGTTACTCCTAAAAACGGAGAGCCGTTCAAGGCTTTCATATCCGTTGATCCGCAAACAAATGAACTGATTGCTTTAAGGGCTGACCGTGTGCGTATCCCTGATGAAATTAAGGGCGTTAAGCTTTCCGAACAACAGAAGACAGATCTTGCTATGGGTAAGGCTGTTGCTGTGGAGAATATGATTTCCAAAGCCGGTAAGCCTTTCAATGCTCAGATTCAGATTAATGCCGATAAGAAGGGAATCGAATTCAAGTTTGACAATACTCTAAGGCAGAGTGTGACTCAGCATATAAATCAGGAACAGCAGAAAGGTGTTTCAAGGAAAATTTGCGGAGTGGAACTGACAGAAAAGCAGCAGGCTGCACTTAATGAAGGACGTACACTCTACATTAAGAATATGGTTGATAGAGCCGGACAGCCTTTCAATGCATACGTTAAGTTTGACAAGGAAGAAAACCGACCGAGGTTTTACAGATGGAATCCGGACAGGAAACAGGAACAGGGTGAAGCGAAGGTTGTTGCTGTAGCTGAAGAAAACAAGACTCAGGTTGCCGTGAATAATGAAGGCAAGACCAATGAGGCAACTAAACATGTAAAAGAACCTCTGAAAAAGGAACAGACAGAGCCGACTGAAAAACAGAAGAAAGAGGTTCAGAAGAAAAAAGGTCGTAAAATCTAATCTGCAGTACTATGGGTATGACTTGTATTATTGCAGAAAAGCCGTCAGTTGCCAGAGAACTGGCGGCTATTGTTGGTGCAGATAGCCGTGAGAACGGATATATAGAAGGAAACAATTATATTGTTACCTGGGCTATAGGTCACCTTGTTACTCTTGCTATGCCACAACAGTATGGTGTGGAGGGATTCAGAAAAGAGGATCTTCCGTTGCTTCCGGAACCGTTCAGTCTAATTGTCCGTCAAATAAGAAAGGACGGAGAGTATATCAATGATCCGGTTGCAGTCAAGCAACTTGGGATTATCAAGAATTGTTTCAATCGTTCAGAAAAGATTATCGTGGCTACTGATGCCGGTCGCGAGGGTGAACTCATTTTCAGATATATTTATTCCTATCTTAATTCTGACAAGCCTTATGTAAGATTATGGATAAGCAGTCTTACAGATAAGGCTATAAGGGAGGGGCTTTCAAAGCTTCGCCCGGGCAATGAATTTGACAATCTTTATAGTGCAGGCAAGGCACGCAGTGAAGCTGATTGGTTGGTTGGCATAAATGCCAGCCGTGCCTTGTCTATCTCTGCAGGTAAAAACGGATTCTCACTTGGAAGGGTTCAGACTCCTACACTTTCTATTATATGCAGAAGATATATCGAGAACAAAGAGTTTAAGAGTGTTCCTTATTGGAAACTTGAAGCGATGCTGGATAAAGATGGTATTCTATGGAAAGCTGTATCTGAGACTACTTTCGAGAGAAGGGAAACAGCCCAGTCCGCAGTGAAAGCTATCCTTGCGGATAACATCACCACTGACGGACACGGCTGTCTTTCCGTGTTGAAGGTCGAAAGAAAGTCAGTCCGTACCGAACCACCTCTCTTATACGACCTTACCACCTTGCAGAAAGAAGCAAACAGAAAATACAGCTTTTCAGCGGATACAACGCTGTCACTTGCTCAAAGTCTGTATGAGAAGAAGCTTATAACTTACCCGAGAACGGGTAGCAGATATATGGGTGATGATATGTTTGATGAAATCAGTGGACTGATAGAGTTCTCCAAGGATGGTTTCGGTTTTGAAAATGTTGTTCCTGAGATCCTAAGACATGAACTGAACAGACGTTCTGTAGATGCTTCAAAAGTAACTGACCATCATGCGCTATTGATTACAGGCAATAAGCCTGAACAGTTGAGTGCCAATGAGGATAAGATTTATCGTATGATAATGGCAAGAATGCTCGAAGCATTTTCTGAAACTTCACAAAAGGATGTATTGACAGTTACATTGCGTGGTGCTGATGTGGATTTTGTTCTGAAAGCGGAAAAGGTAACTTATCCAGGGTGGAAAGCTGTGCTTAATGAAAAAGAAGAGGATGAAGATAAGGAAGTTGAATTTTTGCCTGATTTTAAAGAGGGTGAAAACATTAGAATATCTTCATTAAAAGAGACGGAACATAAGACAAAACCAAAACCTTTGTTTACCGAAGCGACTCTTCTTTCTGCAATGGAGAATGCAGGAAGAGAAATTGAGGATGGCGAGGTAAGAAAGGCTATGGACGGTTGTGGTATTGGAACTCCGGCTACAAGAGCCAATATTATAGAAACTCTGCTTTTGAGAGAATATATCAGACGTGAGAAGAAAACACTTATTCCTACTGATAAAGGTATGGCAGTCTATGATATTGTTAAGGATAAACGAATCGCCAATGCTGAAATGACGGGTATGTGGGAACTTGCCTTGGCAAAGATTGAGAATGGAGAGAATGATGCAGCCAGATTCAACCAGGATATAAAGGATTATACCGGACAGATATGTACGGAGCTTTTGGAAGCGTCAATTATCTCAAAGGATAATACAGAACTGCTTACTTGTCCGGTTTGCAAGAATAATTCTGTAAAGATTTATCCTAAAGTAGCTAAATGTACTTCTGAGGGTTGTGAGTTCCGAGTTTTCAGGGAGGTATGTGGTAAAATGCTCACTGATAAGGAAGTGAGAAGCCTTATTACTCAAGGTCATACTACTACGCTGAAAGGGCTTGTTAGCAAAGCAGGCAAGAAGTTCAATGCCGTACTGATATTAAAGGAGGACGGTTCTACATCATTCGAATTCAAGAACAATAAATAAAATGTATAGCCTATGTCATATAACAAGAAGGTTGTTCTCCGCAACAACATTGAGGCTATACGTACAGTATTGCTTCTTGAAGCGGAAAAAAGAATACCGAGTAAGGAGGAAAGGGAGATTCTTGGCAGATATAATGGGTTTGGCGGATTGAAGTGTGTACTGAATCCGGCAAGTACGTTGGCTGACCGTTCCAGATGGGCTAAATCGGAACTTGAACTTTTTCCGATGGTTCAGGAGTTACAACAGGTAATCAAGGAAGGTGCTGCAAATCCGGTACAGGCTAAACTGCTCATGGATAGTATCAAATCCAGTGTACTTACTTCTTTCTATACTGATACAAGGGTAACTGATACCATAGCATCAAGTTTTGCCGATAATGGTATCAGGTTTGAAACTTTTTTGGATCCTTCGGTCGGTATGGGTTCTTTTATCAACTCATTCGGGAAAAATACAGAGGAAAGATTCTGTTTTGAAAAGGATCTGCTTACGGGAATGATAATGAAAGCTATGAACAGTACCGGAAAGGTCTTTCTGCACAATCGTGGTTTTGAGGAAATATCACCTGAGCTGATGAATCGTTTCGATTGTATTTCCAGTAATATTCCTTTTGGCAATTATGTGGTATATGACCGTGCATATTCCAAATCAAAGGAGGAAGCAAAAGTCTTGTCAACTCGTGCCATTCATAACTATTTCTTTGTAAAAGGTCTTGATACTCTTCGGGAAGGTGGAATACTTGCTTTTATTACTTCACAGGGTTTGTTGGATTCACCCTCCAACAAACCTGTTAGGGAGTATCTGATGAATAATTCAAGTCTTGTTTCTGCTATTCGTTTGCCGGAAAATTTGTTTACAGAAAATGCCGGAACGGAGGTTGGCAGTGACTTGATTGTTTTGCAGAAAAATACGGGTAAAAGTATTGTTTCCGAACAGGAACGCTTGTTTATAGAAACGGTTGATGTTCCCGATCCTGATAATTCTGATAAGGTGTTGTTTACTCATAATGCCATGTTTGCAACGGAGAGCATGGAGAATTGTGTGGCTACATCAAGAAAACTTTCGACTAATCCTTATGGTAAGAAATGTATGGTATATAACCATGAAGGTGGAATAGAAGGTATATGTAGTGACTTGAAACTAAAACTGGACAGGGATATATCAAATGAGTTATCTAAAGGACTGTTCTATGGAGATGATGACTATGAGGAGAAACTTCAAGGTGAAATGGAAGCTAAACAGGCTTTTACCTATATGCCAAAGGAGATTGCTGATAAGATTCCTGCTCTGTATGAAACAGATGGCGGACTGATTGGTGATAAGGTCGCTTATATAAGATATTTTATGCCATTTGGTGCATATACTTCTTATGTGCTTGAAGCTGATAAGAAAACTGGAGATTTGTTTACACTGACCACAATGGGCTATGGATGGGAACTTGGATATGCTTCTCTCCATGAGATTGAGGAAGTTGAAGTAAGGGGTGTAAGGATAGAACGTGATATTCATTTTGAACCGGCCAAGCTTCATGAAATCCAGGAGTTGAAAGAATATGTCGGTAACCGTTATACTCTTGAAGTGGTGGATGCTGTAGCAGAAGAAATAAAAGAGCCTGTTCAACTTTCTGTTAAGGCTATAGGCGATGCTTTGAGAGCTTATGAGTCTATGGATAAGGTTGATGGGAATACAGAGGCTATTCTTCAGAAAGCTGCAAAACATGGATATATTACTATTTTGTCTGGTTCTCAGGCTCACTGGCTTGATGAAGGTCTTGAACGGGCATGTAGAGAACTGGAGGGAATGAGTTTGCGGGAATGGAGAAAGGAGAATATGGATCCTTCCGTTTATGCCTATATGTATAAGAAGGAGATTGAGGAAGAGGAACGTCAGAAGAATACGGAAGTAGAAAAAGCTCCCGAAGGTGTGCCGGTTCTTACTCTGTTTGATTTGTATGAGAGTGCAAGAACAGATATAGAGTCTCCACGTGAAATGGATGGTCAGACTGTGTTCTTTGATGATGAGCATCACCCCATTTCTGTTATGGTAGAGGATGAAGATTATAATCTTCCGGATAAAGCTATACAGGCATGGGCTGAAGAAGTGGAACGGTTCAATCAGGAAATAAAGGCTTCTACTCCTAAAGTTACTCCGGCTCCATCTGAAAAGAAACGTACTGGCAAGCAGCAAACGGGTAAACAGAAAGTCGGACAAATCAAAGGTAACAACCGTCCAGGCAGAACAAAGAAAGTTCAGACTAACAACGTGCAACTTGACTTGTTTTCTGAACTGCTTATAGATGATGGCGAGCGTAACATTATACCACCAAAGGTAGAGTCGAAACCGATAATAGATACTACTCCACGACCTTATACTACAATGATGTCTTCTCATCTGAAGGACGGTTCTATAGTAAGGCAAGGTACACAGCTTGGATTTCTGTCGAATACTTCCTTTGGTAATCCGACTTTCAATCCGCTTGATCTTCCAATCAGTCAATTGACAAAATTAGGCAAGTACATTGATTTAAGGGATTGTTATCATCGTTTGTATGACAATGAGAGTGAAACAGGGACGGAAGATAAGGAGGAACGCAGTAAATTGAATCGGCTTTATGATGATTTTGTAGGTTTCTATGGTTTTCTGAATACAAAAAAGAATCTGGATGTGCTGAAAATGGATCCTGGTTCTACTGAGATACTTTTTCTTGAACGTTCACGTGAAGGACAGTTTATAAAAGCTGATATTTTCGATCATCCTGTTTCGTTTCAAGTGAATGAGGTCAAGACTGTTACGACTTCACTTGAAGGACTTGCTGCTTCACTGAACAAGTACGGTGATGTGAATTTGCCTTATATATGTTCGCTTTTGCCTGATAAGGAGGAAGATGAGATAATTTCCGATTTGGACGGACGAATCTATTATAATCCTCTTGAAGGAGGGTATGAGATTGCAGACAGATTCATATCCGGCAATGTCGTGGAAAAGGCAGAGCAGGTGGAATGGTGGCTTGAGAATCATCCGGGCAATGAAGAGGCAAAAAAGAGTCTTGAAGCATTGAAGGCTGCTGTACCTACACCTATATCTTTCGGAGAGCTTGACTTTAATTTTGGCGAAAGATGGATTCCGGCAAAGGTCTATGAAAAGTTTGCCTGTGAGTTTTTTGAAACAGATGTAAGTGTGCGCTTTGCTGCAAGTGCAGATGAATATTCAGTGAAGTGCAGCAGTAAAAATGGTAATATCAATCATAAGTATGCCGTAAAGGGCGAGTTCAAGACTTATGACGGTATTAATCTGATGAAACATGCCTTGCATAATACGATACCGGACATAACAAAAAGCAAGACGGTTGTTGATTATAATGGTAATGAAACTGAAATCAAGGTAAGGGATGGTGCAGCCATTCAGTTGGCCAATACAAAGATTGAAGAAATCCGGAACGGGTTTACAGATTGGCTACAGTCGCAGCCGGATGGATTCAAGAACAGGTTGGCAGAAAAATACAACAGGTTGTTTAACTGTTTTGTACGTCCTAATTATGATGGAAGTCATCAGGAGTTTCCGCAGCTTGATTTGAAAGGTTTGGGCTTTCCTGATTTGTATAAGAGTCAGAAAGATGCTATCTGGATGCTGAAGGTGAATAATGGTGGTATATGCGACCATCAGGTGGGAGCCGGAAAGACTGTTATCATGTGTTGTGCTGCATACGAGATGAAACGTCTTGGTATTGTAAACAAGCCTATGATTATCGGACTGAAGGCAAATGTGTTTGATATTGCAAATACTTTCAGAAAGGCTTATCCCAATGCCAGAGTATTATATCCCGGTAAGAATGATTTTACACCACAGAACCTGTCTCTTATACACATCTCCGAGCCCACGAGACACTGAGCGATCTC
>ENA-OYWO01001224-OYWO01001224.1-human-gut-metagenome-genome-assembly--contig:-NODE-1224-length-12152-cov-5.518145_pt1 | contig 12152 bp, 12 predicted proteins | sample MGYA00244170_ERZ653397 | MGnify/ENA primary metagenome ERZ653397 (study PRJEB26926, sample SAMN06164906) | human gut metagenome | biome: ENVO:00009003; feature: ENVO:2100002; material: ENVO:00002003...
GCTCAGTGTCTCGTGGGCTCGGAGATGTGTATAAGAGACAGTTTATTTCCTGTGAGAGTTTCAAAAGTGATCGGATTGATAAAATTCGTGGCATTCTCTGTCATCAGCACATGAACATCTGCATGGCGTTTCTTCAGCGCGCTTGCCAGATATGCAATCTTATACGCCGCAATGCTGCCTGTCACTCCCAGTAATACTGTTTTTCCTTCCAGTGTCATTTTCCTTTACCTCTTTCTCCGAACCATATTATTTCTGGCTGTTTCTACGTCTTTATACTTACATGTCAAAATCTATCATAATTCATCTTTGATAACAGGATTCTGACTTTTACAATTCTATTTATTATAGACTAATTATTATCAAAAATGCAATAAGTGATTTGTTTTATTTGCGAAACAATCTGGAATGAATTTTTGGCAACGTTACTGAGAACGACGTGAACAATAACGTTATATCTCCTGCAGTCCGTTGGCTTTAAGCACCAACAGACTGCAGATGATCAAAATTATCAGTCTTTCTTAGCAAGGATCTTTTCCTGTACAGACTTCGGAACCTGCTCATATTTCTCAAAGAACATAGAGTAGTTACCACGTCCCTGTGTTCTGGAACGAAGGTCTGTAGCATATCCGAACATTTCGGAAAGTGGAACGTATCCACGGATCATCTTACCACCGCCGATATCTTCCATACCTTCGATACGACCACGGCGGGAGTTGATATCACCGATAACATCACCCATGTAATCCTCTGGTGTAGTAACTTCGACTTTCATGATAGGCTCAAGAAGAACCGGAGCTGCTTTCTGCATAGCATCTTTGAATGCAAGAGAACCTGCAATGTGGAATGCCATTTCAGAGGAGTCGACTTCATGGTAGGAACCATCGTATACGTTAGCATATACACCGACTACAGGGAATCCGCCAAGGATACCAGCTTTCATAGCTTCTTCGATACCTTCGCCGACTGCCGGAATGTATTCCTTCGGAATAGCACCACCAACAACTGTGGATTCGAACTTGTACAGTTCTTCTCCGTTGGCATCCATAGGCTCGAATTTAACTTTACAGTGACCATACTGTCCACGACCACCAGACTGTTTAGCATATTTGCTGTCGATGTCTACGGCCTTAGTAATAGTCTCTTTGTATGCAACCTGAGGAGCACCTACGTTAGCCTCTACTTTGAATTCACGAAGCAGACGGTCAACGATGATTTCCAGATGCAGCTCACCCATACCAGCGATGATGGTCTGACCAGTTTCCTGATTGGTGTGTGCACGGAAGGTCGGATCCTCCTCAGCCAGTTTTGCAAGGGACTCGCCCAGTTTGCCCTGGCCTGCTTTTGTCTTAGGCTCGATAGCCAGCTCGATAACCGGCTCCGGGAACTCCATAGACTCAAGGATTACCGGATGCTGCTCGTCGCAGATGGTATCACCTGTTGTGGTGAACTTGAATCCGATTGCAGCTGCAATGTCACCGGAGTAAACTTTATCCAGCTCCATACGTTTGTTTGCATGCATCTGAAGGATACGTCCAACACGCTCTTTTTTATCTTTTGTTGCATTCAGTACGTAAGAACCGGAGTTCATGGTTCCTGAATACACACGGAAGTATGCCAGCTTACCAACGAATGGGTCTGTCATAATCTTGAATGCCAGTGCGGAGAACGGCTCGTCATCGGAAGAATGTCTTACGATCGGGTTTCCGTCCAGATCGGTACCCTCGATTGGCGGGATATCGGTCGGAGCCGGCATGTACTCAAGAATAGCGTCCAGGAGTTTCTGAACACCTTTGTTTCTGTATGCAGAACCGCAGCATACCGGTACAGCTGTACACTCGCAGGTAGCTTTACGCAGAACTGCTTTCATCTCGTCTACAGACGGGATATCATCATCCAGATAACGCATCATCAGCTCATCATCCAGCTCGCAGATTTTCTCTACCAGCTCGGTGTGATACAGCTCAGCGTCGTCTTTCATATCTTCCGGGATATCAACGATGGAGATATCATCGCCCTTATCGTCGTTGTAGATGTAAGCTTTCATCTCGAACAGATCGATAATTCCCTTGAACTCATCTTCCTTACCAATTGGAAGCTGAAGGCAGATAGCATTTTTACCAAGTCTGGTCTTGATCTGATCTACAGCGTTGTAGAAGTCAGCACCAAGGATGTCCATCTTGTTGATGAATGCCATACGCGGTACGTTGTAGGTATCAGCCTGACGCCATACGTTCTCAGACTGAGGCTCTACACCACCTTTTGCACAGAACACGCCGACAGCGCCGTCCAGTACACGAAGAGAACGCTCTACCTCTACGGTAAAGTCAACGTGGCCTGGGGTATCAATGATGTTGATACGGTGCTCAAGAGCGCCCGGTTTCGGCTTGCAGTTCTCTTCCAGAGTCCAGTGGCAGGTTGTAGCAGCTGAAGTAATTGTGATACCACGCTCCTGCTCCTGTTCCATCCAGTCCATGGTAGCAGTTCCTTCGTGAGTATCACCAATCTTGTAGTTAACACCGGTATAGTACAGGATACGCTCGGTCAGGGTTGTTTTACCTGCATCGATGTGAGCCATAATACCAATGTTTCTGGTTCTCTCTAATGGATATTCTCTTCCAGCCAAAGGTTTGTCCTCCTAATTAGAATCTGTAATGAGCAAAAGCCTTGTTTGCCTCTGCCATCTTGTGCATGTCTTCTTTTCTCTTAACTGCAGATCCGGTATTGTTGGCTGCGTCAAGAATTTCGTTAGCAAGTCTGTCTTCCATGGTCTTCTCACTTCTCTTACGAGAGAACATGGTCAACCAACGAAGGCCCAGAGCCTGACGTCTCTCAGGTCTGACCTCGATAGGTACCTGATAGGTAGCACCACCGATACGTCTTGCTTTTACTTCCAGAACAGGCATGATGTTGTTCATAGCCTCTTCGAATACTTCCAGAGCAGGCTTGCCGCTCTTCTCTTCAACCTTAGCAAATGCTCCGTATACGATCTTCTGGGCTACACCCTTCTTGCCATCCAGCATGATGTTGTTGACAAGCTTGGTAACCACTTTGTTGTTGTATAAAGGATCTGCTAATACATCTCTTTTCTGAATATGTCCTTTACGTGGCACGGTTCTTCCCTCCTTAACAAATTGTTCTCGTGAGATCCGTTATCTCGGCATCAAAGATGCCTCGATGTCGGCTGTTCGCCGACCAATCCCTCCATAAAAAGTTCGCTCGTAAGCAAGCTTACGCTCTCTTTTCATGTCGGTCTTGCCTTCTCACTAGTTACGTTAAATCATCGGTACTCACATGTGTTTCCCCAAGTGTTCGCGCTGTTATATCTGTATCACAGAATTCCAACACTTTTCTTAGTTTCGTTTTTGTGGTACAAAGATGTCTCACTGACATCTCCAAAAATCCTTGCGGATTTTCATCGGACTCTCGGTCCGACGTTCAAAACGCCCCGGATACTACTTATTTCTTAGCATCCTTAGGTCTCTTAGCGCCGTACTTGGAACGAGCCTGTTTTCTGTTAGCGACACCGGCAGTATCAAGGGTACCACGGATGATGTGGTATCTGGTACCGGGCAGGTCCTTAACACGACCACCACGGATCAAAACAACGCTGTGCTCCTGCAGATTGTGACCTTCACCGGGAATGTAGCTGGTAACTTCGATTCCGTTGGAAAGACGTACTCTGGCGATCTTTCTAAGAGCAGAGTTAGGCTTTTTAGGAGTTGCTGTCTTAACAGCGGTACATACACCACGCTTCTGGGGAGCAGAAACGTCTGTTGCTTTCTTGTGAAGAGAGTTGTAACCCTTCTGGAGAGCAGGTGCAGTAGACTTCTTAACAGAAGTCTGACGTCCTTTTCTTACTAACTGGTTAAATGTTGGCATTCTGTTTCACCTCTTTCTTAATAGTATAATAGACGCACCTTTTCTGGCACGCTTTAACAGTATACTTGTTCCGACTTCCGTTGTCAACAGGTTTTTCGTGAAATTTACAGGGTTTTTCATGACTTTTTCATATATTATAAGTCGAGTAGGCTGGCTCCTACTCGATTTGTATACTTTGTACACCATCTCGCTTAAAAGCTCGATGATGTACATTCGCCAAAATGGGAGCCGTACCGTTTCCGATACCGCTCCCTGAAGTATTTCCCGTTATTTTGCTGCTTACACAAAATCTGTTTACAGGATTTCTTTCAGATATCTCTCTAACGCATCCTGCCAGGAAGGAAGCCTTACGAATCCGTTCTCTGTCAGCTTGGCTTTGCTCATGCGGCTGTTCTCCGGTCGCTTGGCTTTCGTCGGATACTCGGAAGCCGGTACAGGAGCCACATCCACTTTCATGCCAGCCTGGCGGAATATCTCGCAGGCAAATTCATACCAGTTACAGATACCTTCGTTGGTAGCATGATAGATACCGTATTTATCCGTCAGGATCATATCCACCAGAAGCCTTGCCAGATCATAAGTATAGGTAGGAGATCCGAACTGGTCATTCACCACTGTGAGATGATCATGGGTCTTGCCCAGATTCAGCATGGTCTTGATGAAGTTCTTGCCGTTGACTCCGAATACCCAGGAGATTCTTACGATAAAATATTTCTCCAGTGTATTCTGTACTGCCAGTTCTCCTTCGTATTTGGTCTGTCCGTATACATTCAGCGGATGACGCTCGTCCTCTGGCTCCCAGGGTCTGGTGCCCTCGCCGTCAAACACATAATCGGTACTGATATAGACCATCTTGCAGTCCAGCTTCTTGCAGACATTCGCAATGTTCTGTGTGCCGTCCGCATTGACCTTACGGCAGATTTCCACGTTATCCTCCGCTGCATCCACTGCGGTATAGGCTGCACAGTGTACCACAGCGTCCGGTGCCGCCTCTCCGATCACCTTTTCCACGCTGGCCGCATCTGTGATATCCATCTCCTGAATATCCACGCCGACAGCCTCAATTCCGCGCTTTGTCAACTCATTTACCACATCATATCCCAACTGGCCTTTTACGCCTGTTACCAAGACTTTCATAGATTGCCTTCCTTTTCTTTCCTATGCTTGTGGCGCAGGTCTCTGAACCGGCCACATACATGATTATAACATTCCCGGCAGACATCAGCAACGAAATACTTCACTTTTATAAATCTGGTGTAAAAAATCCGGGGATGATCCCCGGATCTTTCTGATTAAATTTAAACAGTCATATAGCTTTGCGCTGCCCGCCGGATATCCTCGACAATTCCTTCTGCCTTTTTATCCTCCAGTTCGGTTACCTGCTTTCTAAGTTTCCACCAGTTCCAGCCGGGATGTGCATTTTCCTGCAATTCTATGATTCTTTTCTGGTATTTTCTGCATAATATAAAATAAATCACCAAGAGTAATAAAACACCAATGCCCAGCATTCCGGCTACTGTGTCACCGTAATATCCACTCTTTGCTGCCTGTGCAAGCGGTATCGCTTCATCTTCAATTTGTACGATTCGATAACCTGTCAAAATCACAGGTATGGAATATAACATGCCGCTCATCTCGACCGCCTCCGTTATTTCTTAGTCTCTATCTATAAAGACTACTTATCCATGAAAAACGGCTCACATTTTTCGATATTTTTTTCAGGAATTCCTACCGGTCTGCTTCCGGAAATTTTTATCGCATAAATTTACTTTTTATGGGAAATCCGATATAATGGTGATATAGATTTTCACACGGCTATTTGTGCTGCAGGCGTCACAAAGCAGCCCTTATCGCAGAATCAAATTTGAAATTTGATTCGCGATTTCTCCGACGGAAGGAATCGTCTGCAGAATGGAGATTATTATGAAAAAAAGTTTCATACGACATATTTTTGCTGTAAGTATATTGTCCTGTTGTCTGTTATTCGGAGGATGCAGTCAGAATTCTGACGGAGAGGATACATCCTCCGCCACGACTGCTTCCACCTCCCCGTCTGAGACTGTTGCCGCCCTGCCTGCCGATGTTTCCCCGGATTCCGAGTCGTCTGCCATAGAATCCACTTCGGAGGATACCAGGGCACTCACCCTGTCGGTAGTCAATATGTGTGGCATCGAAGTCGGTATGGTAGCGGTCATTGATCCCGTGACCGGGGAACAGGTAAATCTGGATTCCCTGTCGGATCAGGAATCGATCTCTATGGAAGCAGACTGGCCCTCCTCTGTCAATGAGTTCCAATGGGCTCTCTACAATACTGACGGTGAATTATGCGTTGAGGGGACAACCGATATCAGCAGTGCCCAGGCCACAGTGACTCTTCTTCTGACCGGAGACGGTGATCTGGAAAAAGTTGAAGAGCTCTTCGAGTAATCCGCTTTCCAAGGTCTAAAAAACGACATCCACCGGGAAAATCCCGATGGATGTCGTTTTTGTTATCTTTTATTCTTCGATATCTCCTGCATTTTCTGCCTGAGCCTTCAGCTTCTTCTTCTCATTGTGCTTCTTGTACATTTCATATCCGGTTGCACCGAGGATCAGAATGATCAGCCACCACCACCAGGACATCTTTGCATGTTCGCTTTCCACAGCTACATCTGCCAGGGGAACAGCCTCTTCTTCGACATTTACGGCTTCCTTGGTCTCTTCCTTATCGGAACCTGCCTGAACGGTTTCCTGTGTATTTGCAGGAGCTGCTTCTGCAAGAGGTGCTGCTTCGTCAGCGATCTGTACAACGGGTGCTGCTGCCTGGTTCTGTGCAACTACGGTTGCCTGTGCTGCGGGTGCTGCTGCCAGTGCAACAGGTGTAACAACTGTTGCTGCCTCTCCGGCGCCGCCTTCCTCTGTATCATCGGCACCTCCGGTCTCACCTTCTCCACCTGCAGGTGTTCCGGGTGTAGGTGCAGGAGTCAGACGCTCGATCACCTTATCCAGCTCTCCGCCTGCCTCATCCAGGCTGCCCAGAATCTCCTTCAGAGTATCTTCTGCATCCTTTTTGTTCTGTTCAGCCACGGCCAGCTTTCCTTCCAGTTCCTTCAGAGCTCCAAGGTTACTGGTTCTGTTACTCTTCAGAGCTTCGATCTCTGCCTTCAGCTCATTGACCTTAGCCTGCGCTGTTTCCACGTCTTTCTGTGCGTCCTGTGCATCCTGTAACAGCTTCTGATACTTTTGGGTCAGAGCCTTGGCATCATCTACGAACTTACGATATTCAGTATCCTTCTGGGTCAGTTTGATGTTGCCCTGAATGTAATTCAGGTTCTGGATGATCTGGCCGGTCAGCACTTCTGCATTTTCATAAGTCTCAGTTCTGACAGCAGTATTGGTTGTGGTCTCTCCGGTTTTCTCCAGATAATCAATCTCATAGGAATAGCTGGTATGAGCAATGGTATCGGTATCTGTAGTCTTCACATTGTACACACCGGTTGCGCCGCTTGCTTTTGCCTGTGCCAGTGCTGCATCCTGTACCGCATTCTGTGCCTCCGCTGCGGTGGTCTTCTCATCGGTCTTGACACTGACACCTGCTACATAGCGGATGGTTGCCTTGCCAAGCTTCCAGTCATCCCAGTTAGCGCTGACGAAAATACCGCCATCTGCCTCGACTGCCTTTCTGGCTGCATCTTCCAGTTTCTTGTTCGTAGTTTCTCCATTACCAAACAGAGCCTTGATGTCATTCCAGAGGGAGCCGAAGGTACTCTGGTCTACTGTCTTCTTAGTGACCTTTGCATAAGTTGCGGATACAGTGCCGGATACGAGGAAGTCGGAATCATCATACCAGTGATCTTCTGTATAGCCGGTTACCTTAAGATCACTGCTTACACCGATCAGGTATAAGTCGTCATCATCGTTAATCTTATTGCTTAACGCCTTCTCCTGCTCTTTCGTAACCTTTGCTACTGCTTCTTCCTCTGTTCTTACACCATAATCCGTCTTTTTATCTGTATGCTTCCATTCAACCTCTTCATCCTTCACATTCACAGTCTTCGTAAAGGTAGGAATGTAGGTTCCGTTACCGGTATAAGTATAATCCGTTTTTTCTGTTCCTGTAACGGTTGCTTCCTTACCGTTATTGGCATTTTCCAATTCCTTTTCCTTTTCAGCAGCTGCAGCATCTCTCTCTGCCACTGTCTGATACTGTTCGGAAGAAGTGAATTTTGCATCGGTATAGGTGATGGTGGTCACATCAGCGGTCACGGTCTTGATCAGGTTGCCGTTCTCATCCAGTTTCCAGGAATCCTTCTCGGTAGCCTCATTTACATCAGTATCAACCTCGCCGTTTTCGGTCTTCTGGTTATTGTCAGAAATAATGATACTCTCGGTTCCGTCGTTCTTGATCACTTTCTTTCCATCTACTGCAATAATGGTTCCGTCTTCCAGACCTTTTTCCACTTCGGAAACACTGATAGTATCCCCGTTTTCCTTCACATACTGATCCGGATTGGTCTCCTGTTCCTTTTCCCAGTCGATCTCTTCAAGTCTCTTCTCGAAGATCACGATATTATCCTGATCCTTCTGGTCACCCTTTGCATCTTTGTCATCCATCAGGAAGTTGTAGTATTTATGCTGCGTTACTCCGTTTTCATCCGTGTAGGTTACTTCGAAGTAATTCATCGTATTGTTGTCTTTACCCTGTTTACGAACAACAGTGGTATCACCCTTAATGTTCAGTACCTCGGGCAGATAGTAGTTCTGCATAATGGAAATGAAAAGCTTATCCTCATTTTTCCAGTTAAGTCCCTGATCTCCCTGTGTCAGAGCTTCCTTATCTGCAATATCCATGGCACCTGCTGCGGAGGTATCCACTGCGCTCTTGGCAGCTTCCAGAGCCTTTGCCAGTGCTTCTGCATTTTCCTGCGCTGCTTTCAACTCAGTAGCTGCGGCATCTGCATTGGCATCTGCACTGTTTACCGCATCCTCATATGCCTTTTCATAATCCGCCAGTTTCTTTGCGGCTTCTTCATAAGCTGCCTTGGCGGTATTGTACTCCCCGAGCTTTGCGTCAAAATCTGCCTGTGCCTGATCCACGGTAGTCTTTACTTCTTCATAGGCAGCATTGGCATCGGTGATAGAAGCAGCATTCTTGATATTCTCGATCTGTCCATTTACCTTATCCTGGGAAGCCTGCATGGCATCCTTTGCTTCTGCCGCAGTCTGTCCTGCATTTGCCGCAGCATCAGCTGCCTTATTCAGTTCTGCGTCGGACAGCTTGTCATTGGCTTCCGCAACCCCCAGCGCAGTATCTGCATTCTCTACGGCAGACTCTGCGTCCTTCAGGGATGAACCGTCTTTAACAGTCTTATCCTCTACTTTGGCATTGGCATCCAGAATGTCCTGAGACAGATCCTTTCCCTCGGCATCCTTCACATCTCCGGCTGCCACCTTGTCAACCACTTCCGCCTTCACATCAGCGGCACTCTTTTCGGCGCCCTCTACAGCCTTGTCAGCATCTTTTGCGACTGCTTCCGCCTGATCGCATACACCGGCTTCCGGTGTCACTGTAATGTTCTTATCCTCGTTTCCTTCGGAAGAATTCCCCTCTCCTTCTGCTGCCAGTGCAGTCAACGGTGAAGATGCCATCAGCATTGCGGAAATGCCGATCGCCATAGCACGAATCACTTTTTCGTTCTTACTGTTTTTTCTCATATGATTTTTCCTCTCCATTCTATTTTTCAACAATATGTTCAAATAAATACTGCAGCACCTCCGGCGTGAACTTCTTTGCCGAAATAGCTACTTTAAAATTTCCGTCTTCTTGCTCCTCCTGTCTGGTGACATCTGCATACATGATCATCGTATCCGCTACGATTATGATGTCTTTCCCCTTAAGGTCAGGAGATCCTGCCGGCATCGTAAAGGCTATGCCCAGCGGACTGACATTCCGGGTCTCCACAAAAATGCTTTCCCCGGTATCACATACCACGATAACACTCTTTGCCTGGTAGCCCACACGGTCGATCCGTCTTCGTTCTTCCATGTCCCCTTTTGCTCCTTTCTTCCAGAGATGCCTGTTAAAACGCCCCTTTTATTCTGTCTTATCTATTAAGACTTTCCGTCTCAGAAAAAAGGTTCAGAAAAACAGAAATATTTTTCTTTTTTTTTACATTTTTTTCAAAACATTGTATTCTTAGCATTTTTCCCATCCCTTTTCCTTACACTCACCTCCATGGCCAGCAGATCCGCAAGCAGGATCATCCCTCCCAGCACCGCCGCCAACGGTTCTCTCCACCATCCATATCCAAACAATACCACAGCACCGGTCATTCCTACCCAGTTCACCCGGGTTCCATGCATCTTCATTCCACCTCTTCTGCCTCTCTTTCTAATACGCATCCGCATGCTTTAACAACACTGTCACCGTCTTGCACAAAATCCGGATATCCTCCATCAGTGACCAGTTATCAATATATTCCACATCCAGCTCCACAATCTTTTCGAAATCCGTCACCAGACTCCTGCCGTTCACCTGCCACATGCCCGTCAAGCCCGGCTTGATACTGATCCGCCGCCACTGCCTTGTGCCGTATTTCTCCACCTCGTCCGGGGTCGGCGGTCTCGTTCCCACCAGACTCATGGAACCTCCCAACACATTAAAAAACTGTGGCAGCTCATCAATGCTTAAATTCCGCAGGATCCTGCCCACCCGGGTGATCCGGGGATCCTCCCGGATCTTGAACATTACGCCCCCCGCGATCTCATTTTGCGACAGCAGCTCTGACTTTCTCTCTTCCGCATCCACATACATGCTACGGAATTTATAGATCTGAAATGTCCTGCCGTTTTTCCCGACCCGGGTCTGCCGGAAGATCACAGGACCGGGGGAATCCAGCTTAATGGCCAGCGCCGCCAATAACATCACCGGAGAAAACAAAACGATCCCTGCCAGGCCTCCTGCCACATCCATGATCCGTTTTATCACCTGTTCTCCGGTATTCAACGTCACCGTATGGTAGGTGATGACCGGATAGGTTCCCACACAGCTTACATAACTGTCGGCTCTGCGCCTCTTATAGAAATCCACCACCATCCGTACCGTCACCCCCATATCAATGCACAGATCCACATATTTCTGCATGGAAAAAAGCTGTTCCTCGCGCTTTTGCAGAATATAGATCTGATCCAGATGGTACCGGCGGATCAGCATTTCCAGATCTTCCAGACTTCCCAGATATTCTCCTGCATCTCCTTCTGAAATCTGTGCCAGTTCCTGTGCCGATGCCGCAATATACCCCACAAGCTCCAAGGGGATGCTGGTCTTCTTCAAAAAATACCGAAACTTGTTGTACTGCGCCCTTCTTCCCACAAATGCGGTACGCGGTACTTCCCCGCGATTTCTTTCCATGTCTCTGCAGCATCTGCCGTGTCGCAGCAACGGTACGCTTTCCAGACTGTACGCCAGGATCAGAAACAGAAAATATCCCCTCTGATCCTCTGTAATATATGGCAGCAGGACCACGGTTGCCGCTGTTGCCACCAGAAACGATCCTGTTCTGCGCCGCTGTATCCTGTCCGGATAACCGAACAGGGTAACATTATACAGATATTGCTCTTCCTTTCCCAATACATAAAGCAGCACGAATATCGCTGCCAGCCCTGTCATACCCCCAAGTGTCCGAAGGCTCCATGCTCTTCCCATAAATAACACAGCCACTCCATAAGCCACCAGAAGCCGCAGCATATCCTTTACTATGTGTCCGATATCCTTATTTGCACTCGTATTTGACCGATTCATTTTTCTCCCCCTTCTCGTGTCACTTTTTCATCCGGTCTGTCGTTTTCCGCTGTCCTTTGTCTCTCTCTGTCGACCTTCCTTTGGTGACAATCGTTTTTCCCCCATGCTAAAATAGCACCAGCAAAGGAGGTAAGATAATACTATGTTCAAGCTTGTACTGATCGATGATGATGCCGAAGTGCTGGCGATCAATCAGAAATATCTCACCGGTGCGGGATTCACCGTGTATACTGCCATCTCCCCCCGGGAAGGCGTCTTATCCATTCGAAAGAATCTTCCGGATTGTATCTTACTGGATGTTATGCTGCCCGAAGCCGACGGTTACCGGGTGTGCCGTTACATCCGCTCTTTTTCCTCTGTGCCGATCCTGTTTCTCACTGCCAGAAGTTCCGAGGAAGATGTGATCCGGGGACTTACCTGCGGCGGAGACGATTATCTGGTCAAACCCTACAGCTGTCTCTTATACACATCTCCGAGCCCACGAGACACTGAG
>ENA-OYWO01001228-OYWO01001228.1-human-gut-metagenome-genome-assembly--contig:-NODE-1228-length-12136-cov-6.601275_pt1 | contig 12136 bp, 7 predicted proteins | sample MGYA00244170_ERZ653397 | MGnify/ENA primary metagenome ERZ653397 (study PRJEB26926, sample SAMN06164906) | human gut metagenome | biome: ENVO:00009003; feature: ENVO:2100002; material: ENVO:00002003...
CGAGATCGCTCAGTGTCTCGTGGGCTCGGAGATGTGTATAAGAGACAGGAGAAAAGTTGTAATATTAACATTAGTAACCTTGTTTACCTGCGTAGAGTACTCACAGGCACAAACAATAGAAAAGGAAATGACACGTCAGGAAAAAAAAGCAGCTCAGGAAGCTTTGGACAAAATGTTATTTCAGGAAGCCAAAGAGGCAATAGACAACCAAACCTTTGTACTGGAAGCGGACAGAGTTTACTTTAAATACGGAACCTCCGCTTTCGTTTCATCCAACACCAACTTTGTAGGACTGGACGGTGACAAGGCTGTAGTGCAAGTAGCATTCAATGTACCTTTCAGCGGTCCGAACGGACTAGGAGGTATTACCGTAGACGGGAATGCTTCGAACTATAAAGTAAAAACCGACAAAAAAGGTAATATTCATGTCAGTATGAACGTGATGGGAATCGGAATCTCAGCCCAAGTAAGCATTGATATACCTTATGGAAGCAACAATGCGACTGTAGATATTCTTCCGAACTTTAATTCCAGCCACATGACTTTATCCGGTCAAATATTGCCATTAAAGAAAGCCAATGTGTTTAAAGGACGCTCACTATAAACTACTTAACTAAAATAATAGGAATATGAAGAAGCTACTATTTCCACTATTCATGCTTGCCATGATAGTTACTTCGTGCGAGAAAGATCCGGATATGAATAAACTGGATAGTGACTACAGCGTTTACACCGATTATGACAACAGTGTACATTTCAATGAGTTTTCCACCTATTATCTACCAGATAGCATTCTGGTTCCGGACAACAGCCTGAAAGCCAATTATTGGAAAGATGAAAATGCCCAAAACATTATCAGTGCAGTAGCCCATGAAATGGAACAGAAAGGCTATGTAAGGACGGAAGATAAAGAAAAAGCCAATGTAGGCATTCAGTTGTCATACGCCCAACAAAGAATACAAATAACCACAGGAGGATGGTATGGCGGCTGGTGGGATGCCGGATTCTGGGGACCCTACTGGGGAGGAGGATGGTATTATCCTTATCCGGTAACTTACAGCTATGACACAGGAACCCTGATTATGGAAATGGTTGATTTAAGACAACCTGTCGATCAGTCTAACCAAAACAAACTGCCTGTCATCTGGCATGCTTATGCGTCAGGACTGCTATACGGAAACTCCCATTTCAATATGCAGTTGACATTAAATGCCGTCAATCAGGCATTTGCACAATCTCCTTATCTGTCAAACAAACAATAAAACCGGAAAATCATGAAAACGAAAATATTAAAACACAGAGCTCCCAAACGTATCCTCATCGGAGTGTTATTAGTTCTCTTTTGTTTCACAAGTAAAGCACAGATCTGGGAAAATGTACATTTCAACGTAGACTGGCAGATGAATATGCCGTTGAACAGCAACTTTGCCGATAAATTCAGCGGATGGGGAATGAACTTTGAAGGAAAATATGATCTGACTCCCTATTGGTCTATAGGAGCTTTCCTTAATTTTCATACCAATCACCGATACGTGGACCGCCAGACCATCCCCCTCACCCCAACGGCTTCATTGACAACAGACCAGCAACAATCGGCGTTCCAACTTCCCTTTGGAATATCTGTATCCTACAAGTTACTGGATAACAGGTATGTAAAACCTTACTTCGGAGTCAAATCGGGTGCCATGTATTCTCAAAACTCCATTTACAACAATCTGGTACAATGGTATGAACGCCCGTGGGGATTCTATGTATCACCCGAATTGGGAATAGATATTCATCCGGTACCTTATCAGCGTCTGGGGTTTCATGTAGCCGTATATTATAGCTACGCAACCAATCAAACCGATATCCTGACTTATTCTGAAGATGGAAGAAATAGCATGGGTGTGCGTGTAGGAGTTTGTTTTTAATCCATACTAAGCGTTTGCTCATAAAAGAGGAGATTTGGAAAGTATTCTATTTTTTTCTGAATTTCCTCTTTTTTTCATAGTTTTGTAAAATAACCCAAATCATTTTCAGCAGCGGAATGGCTATGCAAAATAAATACAATCAATTCTTCAACTTTTTCCTGTTTTCAGGTCTGGCATGTTTCTCATACCTTTCGCTGGTACTATATACCGACCTTACGCCTCAACATCAGAAAATATTAATCTCCTTTCTGGGATTTATTTCTGTGGTATTCATATTCAATCTGGTAGGCTTTAGTCTGATATTCATCAACCGATGGCTGAAAAAAAGCTATCTATTCTTTATCAAGAAGAGAAACAAACTGATCATCAATTGCATTTTGATTGCAGCTATTCTTTTCTTCATGAATTACGCTACTCTGACCATCTGTAAAGTATTGCTGGAACTGCCCTTCCCATTTGTACTAAGCAGTCCGGGCCTGCGCTTGATCATGATTATATGGTTGGTAGAAATTGTGATTGTGAGCCTGAGTATCATGAACGCTTTTTACAGGCAGCTGGTTATTCTGCATGAAAAAACAATGAAACTGGAAGAAAGTTCCATCAAAGCACAATACACGGCTTTACAAAATCAATTAAATCCACATTTCCTGTTCAATAGTTTGAATACTTTAATATCCGAAATAGAATACAATCCGGAAAACGCAGTAGTTTTTACACAAAAGCTATCGGATGTTTATCGTTATATCCTAAAAAGTCAGGAACAAGGACTTGTTACTTTACGTAATGAACTGGAATTTCTGGATTCATATATCTATCTGCATCAAGTGCGTCTGGGAAAATGTATTCAACTGGAAAACAAAATACCCCCCACGTTATTGAACAAGAAGATTCCTTCATTAACTCTACAGTTGCTTATCGAAAATGTGATAAAACATAACATCATCAATATGGAAAATCCAATGGTCATCCATTTGGATTATTCTGACAAAGATCAAACTCTTTCCGTAAGAAACAAGATCAAATTAAAAAAGAATGTTGCAAAATCAGGAATGGGACTGAAGAACTTATCTGCCCGCTATCTGCTGATTTGCAACTTGCATATCACAATTATTGACGATTCTGAATATTTCACCGTTAAAATACCTTTGCTGAATGAATAAGATAAAAGCCGCTATTATAGAAGATGAAATTCCTGCAGGACGCCTGTTACATAAAATGTTGTCAGGATTAAGGCCAGACTGGGAGATAGTTGTATTACCCGGCAGCGTAGAGGGATCTGTAAAATGGTTCCAAGAGCATCCACACCCGGATATAATCTTTCTAGATATCCAACTGACCGACGGCATTTCTTTCACTTTCATAGAACAGACCCAACCGGAAAGTATGATTATTTTTACCACCGCCTACGACGAATATGCCATACGTGCTTTTACTGTAAACAGCATAGACTATCTGCTGAAGCCAATAAACAGGGAAAGATTGGCCGAAGCCATCGAAAAGTTTGAAAGATTAACTGCCAGATATGGCAATGCCAACCTATCGAGCTCATCCAATGAATTACTGAACTTACTGAAAAATATAAGTAATCCGGAAAAAAAATACCGTACCCGCTTCCTGATATCAGGAGACGAAAAGCTGTATACCTTGCAAGTAGAAGATATAGCTTATTTCTATTCTGAAAACAAAATTACTTTTGCCGTCACAAAAGAAGGGAAAGAGCATATCATAGATTTATCGCTCGACAAACTGTCCGAACAACTAAACCCAGATATTTTTTTCCGCACCAACCGGCAAACATTGGTTAGTGTACATGCCATACAGAAAATAGAAAACTATTTTTTAGGAAAAATAATAGTACAGGTAAAACCGCCATTTAAAGATAAAATTACTGTAAGCAGAGAAAAGATAGCTGCAATGAAGCTTTGGCTCAATTATTAAAAAAGTCTGTTTATATAAAAAAGCACTAACTTATAAGTAATAGGAACAAGATTGGAATCCGTTCCTATTACTCAACCAACAGTTTTACAAAAGCTTTGCAATCACAATTGTAAAAAACAAATAGAACTTTCAGCAGGAGCCTTTAAAATTACTTTTCCACCTCCTCTCACGCTACCATCTTCTTTTATAACCGTTCCTTTATCCGGATCAATCCAAAAGACTTTATACGTTTCTCTATCTCCCATCAAATCCAAATTAATCTCATTCTTCACACAGTACCCAAGGTATCCCTTTCCGACAGCCCCCATTACCCACTGAGTATCCATATCGGTCTGTCTATCTATAGGAGAAAAAGAAGAAGCCTTCTCATAAACCGGTAATTCATCAATCGGCGGAATTTTGGCAAAAGAGCCACCCGCCATAAATATAGCCCAATTCATAGCATTACGAGGAACTCTAATTGTACTACCATTATAAACCACAGCTTTATCAGGATACTTACAGCGATATTCACGTACCGCACGATAAACACTGGCACAAGATACCGTGCCCGGATCAATCAGTCGCGCATGCTGGCGAAGAGCCAGACTTACCCCTCCCTGAGGTTCGTATAAAGTTCCATCTGCGCGATAATGCCACTGACGGATATCAATCACATCAACCATTGAAGTATGTTTTTTATCTTTCAAGACAGAATCCTGCACATCTTTTGTTGCTGTCAACGCCACTAACTGATGGTTATCACACGCATTGACCTCTTCCAACCAAAAGTTCATAAAATTCAATGGTCCGGTATATTCCAATCCAATGCTATGTACCACACCATTATTGTCATGGAACACATTTACACTCTGACGAATAAATTTACTGTGATATTCACGGATAACCGGACGAGTAATATCATAGAACTGTTCTGCCATATACACTCTCTTGTCCCCCGAAAAAACAGTCTTTTCCGCAAATCCCAACTGATTTATATTATTAGCAGAGCGCCAAGGATAATCACACCAGTGTGCTCCTTCTTCTATGATATTGTGCTGGTTATAATGATCATGTAACAAAACCAGTCCGTCTCGATCCGCCACATCTACAAATCGCTTCAAACGATTCCAATACCAAGGATTGAATTTATTCAGATCATATTTGCTTAAGCGATCCTGAGCTTCCCCCTGCCCGCTACGGCTATAAGGCATTTCATTAAAAGGAGCCCAAACTTCAGCATCAGCATGCATATTCCGCTCATGATCATTACGACGACGCTCATACCACAATCCTGTACGATGATGAAGCACATGTGCTCCCGAAAGCAATAATACTTGCGCAACACTATCTGGCTCTTCGGTATATCCCGTACCGGTGCGTCCCGGAACAAACTGACTGAGTGATCCTTTGCCCTGCCATCCTGTAGTACCGGGAATATTCTTGCGAAAATAAGTTCCGTTAATGAGAATATGATTTCCCCGCACAATCCAGCCATTTTTCACTTGTAAAGGTTCTGCCATGACCACATGCTTCTCTTTTTCAGGCCGCCAGTTCACTTCGTTTAAAAGAGGAGCATTATTCTGGGTTATCTCCAAAGGATATTTCACTATCATACTGTCTATCCATACATCCATTCGCATATCCGGTTTTAATGACTGTACAGACATCCAATGAGCGTACTCGGGAGTTGGCTTCGTAGTTTCATCAGTAGTGTACACAAATATTTTCTTTTCTTCCATTGAAGATTTACCCATACGAGCCGCCAGTTGAGCATAAAAAAAACTTTCCGGCTTGACAAAAGTATGCGACAATTCATAATGGCCATTACCAAAAGGTTGCGTCCACATTCCATAAGCCCAATTATGAGCTGTAGGAGGAGTAACACAATGAGTCTGTGAAGCTCGTCCCTGCCAGCACATAGAGTTAGCCGCCACCCAACCGGCTCCCTGATCTGCCATATCCCGATAACCCAATTGAATAATTCCTCCTGACACCGTTATTTTATCCATCAAAATACCATTAGAGAAGCCACCAGTAGATCCACTGAAACTATAAGGCCGTTCGGAATGACATTGTACAAAAGCATTAGGTCCAGGTACGGCAACCCCAACTATAAAATCACGGTACCCCTCTTCAGAATAACAACGCTGAAAAAGAGTTAGTTGTCCCAAAGTATGAAAAGCATAACGCCTATGGTTGGCTATCTCGGACACGGGATGCAGAAATTTACAATCCTCCACAGTCACCTGCATCGCTCCCTCCAATACCATTACCGCCGAACCTGCAAAATGATGAGCCTCCACTCTTCGTACCCATCCATCTTTCACATGATTGAAGGTAATTGCCTGCCAACGATGGTTCTCATCTTTCAAATTAGTATGATCATATTCAGAATCGCAACACAAATTCTCTATTCCGACATTATTAATCCTCCCAGTCCATGAAAGAGGTAAAATATACCCACCACCATACTTGGGATCAAGGCTCATGGTCAATGGTACATCTATGGTAATACTTTCAGAGGTAACAGCAACCACAGTACGCTCCCACACCATATCATGACGACCGGGAGTCCATTTCGAGAAATTATATTCCTGTTCATTGCCCAATCTATCCGTACCAAGCACCGAAAGCCATCCGGCTGTTGATGGACGGACAATGCGTATTTTATCTCCCACCTTCAATGTTGCAGTTTGTTTCAAAGGAATAACCGTAGCATTTACAGGTACATACTGCCCGGCAATATGAATAGTGTCTTCCGTTTTCGCATTATTATAACCCAAAACACGAATCAATTCATCTTTCATCGGTCCCAATGCACGTAAAACCGTTCCTCCATTTTTATGGCATCCGCTACCACGGAGAACCACTCCGTCAGCCCGCATCAAAAGTTTACCTTTCAATTCATAGTTACCGGGAGCTAACTGAACTGCACCTCTGAAACCATCCGGTTCCATAGGAAGAGAGGCTACATAATTCAATGCCTGCTGAATAAGACCGGTTGCATCTCCATCCACGACAGGAACATATACTTTTGCATCCACCCAAGGAATGGGATACTCAGATTGGCGATAACCACAAAAAGAAAAATCAGGTATCCGATCGCCGTTAGGATACGATTTATAAACCAGTTCGTCGGTTTCAGTAATATGAACAGGTGACTGAGGAGTAGTCTTAAAATGTGCATCTATAGTTGCAAAGAGGAATACTCCGGCAAAAAGCAGAAGTGTCCGGCATAAATTGTGTTTCATAGTTTCATACCTAAAAATTCGAATACACAAAAATAGCAGCAAAACAGATACACTTTATTGAAAAATTGGTCAAAATTGGGTAGAAATCGAACACCAGACTAAAATTATAACTATTTGTACATCAAATTAAATATAGAAACAGAGTTACTAAAATAATATAAGAGCCCGACAAATAAATACGGAAAACAATGGATATCGGATAAATTTATACTATTTTTGTAAGACTAATAATCATCTTATTATCCGATATGATAGTAATAGCAGATAGTGGTTCTACCAAAACAGACTGGTGTCTGGGTAACACCAAGACAAACAGCAGGACAGTTCGAACAGGAGGTATCAACCCCTTCCACCAATCAGTTGATGAAATAAAAGAAGTGATTGCCTCCACACTAACTCCCCAGTTGGGAGACACCACTGAATTTACAACTATTTATTTCTATGGTGCAGGATGTATTCCCGAAAAAACGAATATAGTGAAAACAGCTTTGGCGCAGAACTTCCCCAAAGCAAATATCCTTGTCGAAAGTGACTTGTTAGGTGCCGCCCACGCCCTATGTGGTAAAACGGCAGGGATTGCATGTATTTTAGGAACCGGATCCAACTCTTGTTTTTATGACGGGGAAAAAATAACAGCTAATATTTCTCCGTTAGGGTATATTTTAGGAGATGAAGGTAGCGGAGCCGTATTAGGGAAACGTCTGGTAGGTGACTTCCTGAAACACCAACTTCCCGATGACCTTTGCCGAGATTTCCTTAAAGAATACGATTTGACCCCAGCACTGATTTTAGATAAAGTATACCGACAGCCCTTAGCCAACCGCTTTCTGGCGGGTCTGACTCCTTTTCTTTTCGCCCACAAGCATAGACCAGAGATGCAGAATTTATTAATTTCCTGCTTCACTGATTTCTTCACCCGTAATGTAATGCAATACGAATATCATGATATTCTTGTACATTTTACAGGTTCTATTGCATTTTACTTTCAAGAAGAAGTAAAAGAAGCAGCTCTAAGACTGAATGTGTCCATCGGAAAAGTTTTAAAAAGTCCACTGGAAGGATTAAAGGATTATCATTTCGAAGTATGAATTTTATAAAAATAACCGAACAACCGTCCATACATGAGGATTTGGAACAAAAATCCGTCAGAGAGTTACTGGAAGGTATCAACGAAGAAGACCGGAAAGTAGCCTCAGCTGTTCATGCCTGCATACCACAAATTGAAAAACTAGTAAATGAAATAGTAGAACGTATGCATCAAGGAGGACGCATATTCTATTTGGGAGCCGGAACCAGTGGACGCCTAGGAGTATTGGACGCTTCTGAAATTCCAGCGACTTTCGGTATGCCTGATACCTGTGTCATAGGTATTATAGCCGGTGGTGAACAAGCTTTGAAACATCCTGTAGAAAGTGCTGAAGATAATAGTCAAAAAGGCTGGATGGAACTACAAAAGCATCACATCACAAATAAAGACATCCTGATAGGCATAGCGGCATCGGGAACAACTCCTTATGTTATAGGAGCGCTGCAAAAAGCGAGAGAACACGGAATATTAACAGCAAGCATCAGCAGCAATCCAAACTCTCCACTCTCGAATGTAGCAGATATACCCATCGAAATGATAGTCGGTCCGGAATTTATCACAGGCAGCTCGCGCATGAAGAGCGGCACAGGGCAAAAAATGATACTGAATATGATAAGTACCACCGTCATGATAAAACTAGGCAGAGTAAAAGGAAACCGGATGGTAAACATGCAACTCAGCAATCAAAAACTAGTAGACCGAGGAGTACAAATGCTAATTGACGAATTACATATTAATAAAGCAGAAGCAAAACAATTGCTGCAAGAACAGGGCTCTGTTAAAAAGGCATTTGACGCTTACAAAACAAATAATTGTATCACTAAAAACGACTGAAGTATGAAAAGTTGGAAACAAGAAGCCGTCATCCTTGCTATAGGCATGTTGGTGATGGGGTATTTTATCAAACAGGGATTGGACACTTTCTCTGGTAAAGACAGAGTAGTGAATGTGAAAGGTCTGGCAGAAATGGAGGTGCCAGCTAATAAAGTAACTTGGCCTTTAATGTATAAAGACCTGGGAAATGATCTCCCGACCTTATATAACAAAATAAATACAACCAACCAAACAATTGTCGGCTTCTTGAAACAGAAAGGAATCACTGAAAACGAAATCAGTATCAATGCACCGGAAATTATAGACATGCAAGCTGAACGTTATAATAATAATTCAGTTCCCTTCCGCTATAATGTGACCTCTGTCATCACGGTTACTTCAACTAAAGTAGATCTGGTGAGAAAGATGATCAGCGAACAAAGCGAACTCTTAAAGCAAGGTATCGCTATTACCGGTGGAGATTATCGTTACAATGTGCAATATGACTATACCGGTTTAAACGACATCAAGCCTCAAATGATAGAGGAAGCAACTAAAAACGCACGGGCGGCAGCTATTAAATTCGCCAAGGACTCGGACAGCGAACTTGGTAAGATAAAAAGAGCTTATCAGGGACAATTCAGTATCGAGGATCGTGATGCCAATACTCCTTACATCAAACGTATCCGTGTTGTAACCACCATTGATTACTCTTTGGAAGATTAAATATCCATTTGGCGAAGCATATTAAACAAAGCTTCTTTGTTCAGAGGCTTGAACAAATAACCGTTAAAGCCTCTGGACATTACTTTCCGCTTATCTTTCAGAAGTATTATTCAAATTATAGTAATTGGTCTTTTCAACCAAAAAATTCCGATCAACCCAAATTATATATGCATCCACATTATACAATATGGTATCCGAAAATTCTTTCACGGAACACACCTTATTTTTCTTCTTAACGAACTCCTTTTCCAAACTTTTCCTCTTTCTTATCTCCCATAAAAAACCTAAAAGTAGAAACAAACTAAAATGAACGCTACCATATTTTAATAGGTTAAATTTCTACAAATGTACAAACATAAATTAAAAACAACGATTATATCCCATTTAAATTTTAATCAGCAAGAAATTTCAGCAAACTTGTTTGTGTTTCAGTATTTTGTTGTATCTTTGCGCCCGAAATTAGATAAACAATATAATGTCTAACGTAATTAACTGAGAATTTTAACAATTTTATTAATGGAAAATTTAAAAAACATCACTCCTGTTGAAGATTTCAACTGGGATGCTTATGAAAACGGCGAAGCTGTAACCAGCATGAGCCACGAAGATCTTGAAAAAGCTTATGACGGTACGCTGAACAAAGTAAACGACCGCGAGGTTGTAGACGGTACTGTTATTGCAATGAACAAACGCGAAGTAGTTGTCAATATCGGCTACAAATCAGACGGTATCATTCCTTTGAATGAATTCCGTTACAATCCAGATTTGAAAATAGGTGATACTGTAGAAGTATACATTGAAAATCAGGAAGATAAGAAAGGACAGTTAATTCTGTCACACAAAAAAGCACGTGCTACTCGTTCTTGGGACCGCGTAAACGCTGCTCTTGAAAATGAAGAAATTATTAAGGGTTACATCAAATGCCGCACTAAGGGTGGTATGATTGTGGACGTATTCGGTATCGAAGCATTCTTGCCGGGTTCTCAAATTGATGTGAAACCTATCCGCGACTACGATGTATTTGTAGGTAAGACAATGGAATTCAAAGTGGTTAAAATCAACCAGGAATTCAAAAACGTTGTTGTTTCTCACAAAGCTCTTATCGAAGCTGAACTTGAACAGCAGAAGAAAGAAATCATCGGTAAACTTGAAAAAGGACAAGTACTGGAAGGTACTGTTAAAAATATCACATCATACGGTGTATTCATCGACCTTGGTGGTGTAGATGGTTTGATTCATATCACTGACCTGTCTTGGGGGCGTGTAAGCGATCCGAAAGAAGTAGTTGAACTGGATCAGAAGTTGAACGTAGTTATCCTTGATTTCGATGACGAAAAGAAACGTATTGCTCTTGGTTTGAAACAACTGACTCCGCACCCATGGGATGCTTTGGATGCTAACTTGCAGGTAGGTGACAAAGTGAAAGGTAAAGTAGTCGTTATGGCTGACTACGGTGCATTCATCGAAATTGCTCCGGGCGTAGAAGGTTTGATTCACGTATCTGAAATGTCTTGGTCACAGCACTTGCGTTCTGCTCAGGACTTCATGAAGGTAGGTGACGAAGTAGAAGCTGTTATCCTGACTCTTGACCGTGACGAACGTAAGATGTCTTTGGGTATCAAACAGTTGAAACAAGATCCATGGGAAACTATCGAAGAAAAGTATCCTGTAGGTTCCAAGCACACTGCAAAAGTTCGTAACTTCACTAACTTCGGTGTATTCGTAGAAATCGAAGAAGGTGTTGACGGCTTGATCCACATCTCTGATTTGTCTTGGACGAAGAAGATCAAACATCCGTCTGAATTCACTCAGATCGGCGCTGAGATCGAGGTTCAAGTATTGGAAATCGATAAGGAAAACCGTCGCTTAAGCTTAGGCCACAAGCAATTGGAAGAGAATCCTTGGGATGTATTCGAGACAATCTTCACGGTTGGTTCTATCCACGAAGGTACAATCATCGAAGTATTGGATAAGGGTGCCGTAATCTCTTTGCCTTACGGCGTAGAAGGTTTCGCTACTCCGAAGCACCTTGTAAAAGAAGATGGTTCTCAAGCTCAAGTAGATGAGAAACTTTCATTCAAGGTAATCGAGTTCAACAAGGAAGCTAAACGTATCATCCTTTCTCACAGCCGCATCTTTGAAGATGAGCAAAAAGGCGCTAAGGCAACTTCTGAAAAGAAGGCATCCTCAAAACGTGGTGGTAAAAAAGAAGAGGAATCTGGAATGGTAACCGGTCCGGTTGAAAAGACTACATTAGGTGACATAGAGGAATTGGCAGCTTTGAAAGAAAAACTTTCTGGTAAGTAATTGATCCTTCTTTGAGATATAATAAAAGGAGATATCTGATTCAGGTATCTCCTTTTTCTATGTTATTCCTACTGCGGCTTATTTAAGAAAAGCATTCTTCCGTGACACTGTCTCTTATA
>ENA-OYWO01001230-OYWO01001230.1-human-gut-metagenome-genome-assembly--contig:-NODE-1230-length-12132-cov-6.470895_pt1 | contig 12132 bp, 5 predicted proteins | sample MGYA00244170_ERZ653397 | MGnify/ENA primary metagenome ERZ653397 (study PRJEB26926, sample SAMN06164906) | human gut metagenome | biome: ENVO:00009003; feature: ENVO:2100002; material: ENVO:00002003...
GACTAGTCGTCGGCAGCGTCAGATGTGTATAAGAGACAGCGGAAGTTGTCCGGGATGACGGGAATGGAGGTGAAGCCGAAGGATTTCGAGGTGGTGGGCCCCGTGCTTCAGGCGATGGGGGATGTGGAGCAGTCCGGCGGATGCGCGTTGTTTGTGGCGGCCATGGCTGCCGGCCACGCTCCGAGGATGAAGCAGGAAGTGGCGGCGTTCGTGACGGATGCGCAGCGGGCCCAGCTGGCCGGATATACGAAGAAGCATGCCGAAGAGATGGCGTCTTTTTCCACGGCGGAGCACAAGGCTGCGCTGGCCCAGAAGTATTTCGAGACTGATGTATTGAAGGATCCAGAAGGAGCCGCCGAACGGGCGCGGAAGGCCGGCGCCGAGCTGGCGGACCGGCAGGAGGCCCGGCTGTACCAGATGTCCGGCGCTCTGGACAAGGTGCTGGAGAAGGCCAACATTGGCCGTATCCGCAAGCTGGAAGGAACGGACAGGTACGAGGTGAGCCTGCGGGAGGGCGCTGTAGTGAACGGCGTGAAGATGGAGGAAGACAGGAGCGTGGAGATGAACGAGGAGCAGACGGACGCCCTGGTTCAGGTAGTGCTGCAGGGGGCTTATTTGAATGGCGTCCGCGTGATGCAGGATGCCGTGCTGGGGAATGCCGCGATTTCGGAAGCCGGGAAGATGGATTTTATTGAGACGCTGGATATGTTGTCCGAGGAAGCGCCTGCGGAGTACCGGAAGGCGGCCGCCGAAACCGGAGGGATGACCGTCCCGGGGTTGATGGATGTGGCCGCGCGAGCCCAGGCGAGGATTGACGCGATTGTCCGGGAAGAGGGCGTGTCCGTCCAGGAAGCCAGAAGCAGGACGGATGCCGAAGTGATGGGGAAGGTTCAGCTTGGTTCCATTGCCGATTTGGCGGCGGCTTTTGAGAGGCGTCTTGATCATGCAGTGCGTTCCGGAGAGATTACGAGGGGGAGATCCGAGGAGATCAGGAACGGCACGGCGGCGGCCAGCTTCGCCCACCGGTTTACGATGGCGACCGATCCTGGGAGTTCCCTGCTGCTTTACGCAGGAGGCCATGCCACGACGGCCAACGTGATGGAGGATGTGCAGGAGTCCGCCCTGGTTCATTACATGAACCTGACCGGGAAGGATTGGCAGGATTTGTGGGAGCATTTGCAGGCGGCGGACGCCGTGTTGGGAAGGTACGGCGTGAGTCTGGGGACGTATGAGGGCCCGGCGCATGATGCCAGGGACGTGGTGGAAAGTTTTTCCAACCTGTCCCTGTCTTCCTCCCTGGCGGATATTGAGAGCCTGCCCGTGCCACAGTGGGTGAAGGACACCGCGGAGTTCGCCCTGAAGAATCTGGAGGATTCCGCCCGCATCATACGCATGGGCGAGCAATGGAACGAGTTTGCCGCGACGGACGAGGGGAAGAAGTTTATGGAAGAGCACGGAGGCCTGGCGGACGCCCTGCAGGCCGTGGGCGTGAGTACGGAGAGCGTTTTCCGCCAGGCGCGGATGGATGCCGCGCAGAAACTGGATGTGGAGATGGTGCACGCGGACCTTGCTTCCCGCAGGGCTCCGGGGGATGCCACGATGACGCTGGGCGAGCTGGAGGCACTGGAAGAGTCCATGGCGCGGATGGATGCCGCGGAGGATGTGGAAGAGACCGCGGAAGAGGAGGATGAGACTGATCCCGTGACCGGCATTGCCGGGAATTCGGCATCCCCCGCTCCGCTGGTGGAGGATGCCGGCGGCTCCCTGGAAGGGGTGGGGGAAGAGGCCGAACACGATGAAGAGGCCGGCGCGGAGTTCCGCGATCACGCGTTTGTGCGGGTGGCGCCGGATTGCGTGTTTGCCCAGGTGCGGGTGGATTCCCTGGCCCTGGCGCCGGATGTGGAGCAGTTCAAGCAGGGAGATCATAATGAACGCGGAGCCGTGAAGGGGCGCGAGCTTCAGGGACGGTTCCGGGAAGACGCCCAGCCCATTTCCGTGTGGCGGCGCAGGGATGGAGCCCTGCATGTGATTACCGGACGTCACCGGTTTGATTTGGCCGTGCGCGACGGGGTGGAGTTTATTCCGGCTTACGTGTATGAAGAAGATGATGCGCATGACGCCACTTGGGCGAAGATGCACGACGTCGGGCAGAATATGCTGGACGGTCAGGCGTCCGCGCTGGAGGTGGCTTTTTTTGTCCGGAATTCCAATATGGGCCGGGACGAGATGGAGGCGCAGGGGTATTTGCGCCCCGGTTCCGCCAATGTGATGGGCTGGGATATTGCCACCCTGGCCGGGGATGAGGTGTTTACCCGCCTGAAGAACGGGGTGATTACGGATAACGAGGCGTGGAAGGTATGCCGCCTGTCTTCAACGGAGGCGGGACAGATGCTTGCCCTGCAGCTGCGCGAGAAGGGGAAGCCGTGGGATTACGTGGCGGCCTATGTGAAGGAGGCGGACCGGGTGGCTGCGGAGAAGTCCCGGGAGGGAGAGGCGTTTGATTTGTTCGGCAACGATACGTCCTGGCAGGAGGATTGCGAGAAGGTGGCCCGCTTTGCGGCCCGGGGGATTTCCCTGATTGCCGAACGCCTGTCCCTTCTGAAGAAGTCCAGAGGCATCAGCCGGCGGAAGGATTTGGCGGGCAGGATGGGCATCCGCCTGGAGACGGACGCAGATTTGAATGCGGCCATTCATGATTTGGAAAGAGCCAAGGGGGCATGGCAGTCCCATGACCCGGCGCTGCGCCTTCATGACCGCGCCCTTGCCTGGGACGGCACGAGTGAAGTGAATCCGTTCGAGCGTGTGCCCGTTTCCGGGGCGACGTTTTCCGTGGTTGCCATGGATAGTTCCGGAACTGTCCTGGCTCCGGAGACGTTCGTCACCCGGGAAGACGGAAGTCCTGACTGGTTTGTGATTCCGCGCCGCAAGAGGCAGCCAGCCATGCCGGTGCGGCTGCTGGTGGGTTCCGATGTCGGGGAGCATCGCGGCTATGGACTGACCCATATCCTGGCTTCCCGCGGGTTTTCCTTCTGGAAGGACCGTTCCCCGGAACGCTATATCAGTTCCATTCTGGCGAATGTGAGCGAGCTTTACGAGGTGGCGCCCGGGCGTGAGCTGCTGGTTAAGGGAAGGCAGCCTTCTTCATGGATGCTGCTGCAATTGGACCGGAAGGACGGGTTTTATTCCATTGTCTCGGCTTATCCAGTGCGGCAGGGCAAGAAGCCGCTGGGGAAGAAGCTCCCCCTTGCAGAGCGACAACCTGCAAACGCGAATAGCGGCACCGCGCGCCTAGGTCCAGGATCGGCAAGCAAGGCCGCTCTGCCGTCCCAATCCGCTGGCGGGGGAGATGGTTTTTCCTTACCACAAGGGGCGCATGTTGTCAACGTGAATGAAGTGGAATGCCGGTTTGACGACGGGGCTATTGTTCCGGCGACGTTTTCCCTATCTCTGGAAAAAGAGGCAATCAAGAAGGAAGCTGTGGCTGCGGGCACGTTCATGAAGGCCCCGAACGGGAAGGAAACGAATCTGACGGAAGACCAGTGGCTTGCCGTGCGCACGGCGGCGTTTAAGAATTGGTTTGGCGATTGGGAGAAGGATCCGCAGAATGCTTCCAAGGTGGTGGACGAGAACGGGGAGCCGAGGGTGGTGTATCATGGGACATACGGTGATTTCACGGTGTTTGACAAGGCCAAGATTGGATCTGCTACTGATTATGGTATATGGGGTAGAGGATTTTATTTTACCAATATGGAGAATACTCCGTACGGGAACAAGAAGCTGGCTCTGTTTCTGAATATCAGGAATCCGTTTATTTTTAATGATTACAAGTCTGCTGAAGAGATAGGCGATTATTTAAATATTTGGGATGGGAATTTTCATGAAGATGACAGGTTTGGAATATTCCGGCCGTATGCGACAGGAGCGGCCCAGATAGCCGATAGTGCTCAAGAAAGAGGACATGATGGACTCATTGCTGTACTGGGTAAATGGACGGAGTACATTGCCTTTGAGCCGAATCAGATCAAGTCCTCCACGAACAACCGGGGGACGTTTGATCCGAAGAATCCGGACATTACGTTTTCCATTGTTTCAGCACAGGACCAGGGTTTGTTCCATGACGGCCATTTTGAGGCGGGCAACGCGGTGATTACGGAACCGGGCGTGACGTTCTCCATTACTGCCCTGCATGCCTCCCCTCATTCTTTCCGCAAATTTTCTACGGATTTCATGGGTAAAGGAGAAGGAGCGCAGGCGTATGGCTGGGGGCTGTATTTTGCGGAGAATCCGAAGGTGAACCGGAGTTATATGAACCAGTTCGCGCAGGATAAGGCGACATGGAAGTTCCGGGAGGTGGAGACTGGCGTTATAGAAGTGATGCAACGATCCCTGGTAGGCAGTTTTTTGCCGAAGGATGCCCTGCCGGAGGCGAAGGAGGACGCGTCAGATATCGCCTGGTCTGTTCTTGGCGATTTGGTTGATGCCGCCAGAGGAAGCATGACTGTTTTAGACATCGTCATGGAGTTGCATGATGAAATTGATACTAACAGGAAATACGCGGAGACGTACCCCCAGGAGCGGGAGAAGCTGGAACAACTGGAAGGCTTCATGCTTTCTCTGCTTGACCATCTGGACGAGATAGAGGTGAGGACGGGCATGCCTTCCAATTACCGCGTGGAGCTGAATGTAGAGGATTCCGAGCTGCTGGGCTGGGATTACGTGGACGAGACGGTTCTTGCCTTGTTGAAGGATTCCCCGGTGGAAGAGGTGCGGTATGCTTTGGAACACGCCGAAAGACGGGCGGATTACCGCGGCGAAAACGTGAGCGGCAAAGATGTTTATCAGGAGTTGTTTGATGCTTTTTGGGATGGAGAAGATGGCACGAAACAGGAGGCGCAGAAGGCCGCCAGCGTGTCTTTGCTGTCCAGCGATATTAAAGGCATCAGGTACGCAGACGGCTATACCCGCGGGAAAGTGGAGGAAGAGCAGACGTATAATTACGTGATTTTTGACGGGAACGATATTAAGATTACGGCGTTTGCGGACGAGTCCACCGGGGGAGCGTGGGCGGATTATGAGGATCCGACGGCGAGTTTCTCTCTTGCCACGAGAGAAAGTGTCTGGGTGACGCTGGAGCGGGAGGCGCAGAAGAACCGTTTGGAGGTGCTGCGCAGCCAGACGGCAAAAGCGTTGGAGACATGGCGCCGGGTTTGCGCGGCCAACGATGTGAAGCAGGGAGACGGCGCGGAGGCGTTCGGAAGGGTCATGGCCGTGGTGGCTTCCATTTACAAGACGCTGCCGGAGGGGTACAGGTTTGGCCTTTACCCTTACATGAGAGCTGCCGAGAATCTTGCCACCCGTCTGGAGGACGGTCAGGCATGGCTTTCCGATGAGCTGAAGAAGGAGACGCTGATGGACGATACCAGCGAGCGCATGGATGCCGTGATTGACAAGCTGCTGGCCCGCACGCTGGAACAGGCAGACCGATATGCCGTCGACCAGATGCGGGCGGAGATGGTTGCCCGCATCAAGGCCGTGCAGCCGACGAAGAAGGCCAGCGGGAAGTTTAACAAGGGCAAGTTGAGCGCGGAGGATTACAGGCATTTGCACGGGATAGTCGCCATGATGAATACGGACCAGGAGGCGAAGGAGAAGCGAATGCTGGAGCTGGAGGGCGTGCTTTCCAGCAACCAGTCCACCGAAGAGGAACGGGGTGCGGCCGAGCTGGAATTGAAGGATTGGCACACGTTCGGATATCTGGCCGGGATGGGACTGGAGCAGACGCGCGCCTGCGCGCGCGCCCTTGCCCTGTTTATCACGACGGGACGGACGGCCTGGTCCACCCGGTTGGACGAGGAGAGGCGCCGGACGAAGTTCAAGGCCGAGAAGATTGTGGAAGGGCTTGGGCAGGCCACTCCCCAGGGAGGACGTGACGCGGAAGAGGATGCGAAGGCGTCTACGAGAACGAAGGCGGCCAAGTACCTGAAGTACGGTTTGCAGTCTTATTCCCAGCTGTTGAATGGATGGAAGAAGATTCCCGCCCTGCGCGGTCTGGCGCATGCCGAGGTTACTGCGATTGCCGAGGCGAATGTGGCGTTGAGGAATATGAAGCACGCCCGGGATCGGGAGGTGACGGCCCTGGTTAAGCGGTGTTTTGGCGTTCAGCGCACCAAAGATGTGGCAAGGGTTCTTTCCGATTTCAAGAAGACAGGGGATTCCGGCGTAGTGCTGAATCCGCTGGTGAAGGTGGAGCGCACCGTGAGGATCGCCGAGGCCCGCGAGTGGGTGGGGTTGTCTTTTGAGGAGAGGGAGGAACGACGCAAGGCAATCAGGAAGGAGTACAATGACCGGGGGCTTTCCGACGATAAGGCGTCCGTGCCGGAAGCGCTTATTCCGGAGATGCGCCGGCAGCTTGCCGAGCTGGATGAATTGGTGAAGGCCGGAGACGGACGGGCCAGAAGGAGGAAGAATATTACGGCGAAGGAGGAAGTGGTGCGCCCGGGCAGGAAGGGCGAGACGTTGAAGGTTTCCCGCGCCCAGGCGATGTATGCCATTTTGCTTTACGAGCAGGCCGAGTACGTGGAGACGATGCGGAATGAAGGCATTGGAGAAGCGGAGGTTGCCCGCCTGCGCGAGTTTGTGGGCGCCGAAGGGCTGGCGTTCGGCTACGGCCTGCGGGAGCTGATGAACCGGCAGGGAAAGCTGCTGGCCCGTGTGTATGAGGAGCGTGAGGGGGTTCCCTTCCCCGCGGTGGAGAATTATTTCCGGGCCGTGTTCCGGGCGGACCACAAGCTTGATACGAAGGCGTCTTTCGGGGAACAGACGAATGCCGTGGCCGGCGGGGCGAAGTACGGGATGCTGATTCCCAGGCGGAAGCACAATTTGCACCTGGCCTGGAATATGGATTGCGAGGCCGTGTTCCAGGCGGCGAGCGCCGAGGTGGAGAATTATATTTGCACGGCGGATATTACTGCCCGCTGGCGCGGCATTCTGGCGGACAAGGAGGCGGCAGCGTCCCTGAAGGAGCACATGGGGCGCCACGGGATTGATTCGCTGCGGCACTGGCTGGATGTGATCGACGGGGCCGGAGTGATGGAGGGGGGCGCCCTGCTGGCCGGAGCCCAGGCGACAAGCCGCTTCCAGAGCGCCAAGGCGGTGGCCCTGCTGGCCTGGAACGTGCTGACGATGCTCAAGCAGACCAGCGGCCTGATGCACGGGATGTTTGCCGGGGAGGTTGGCATGGGGAGTTTCCTGCTGCACCTGGGGCAGACGATGTCCATGACCGGACGCATGGGGGTGTTTGAGGTGATGAAGACGGAGGCTTTCCGGGCGAGGACCAATGACGCTCAGGCGGAGCTGGTGAGCCAGCTGATGGGGTATGCTTCCGATCAGAATTACACCGGAGCGATCAGGTTTTCCATGGCCGGCATGAGGGCTATTGAGAAGATGGACGTGTGGAGCAATGCCGTGTCCATGGCCGCCCTGTATAACGCGAAGTGGGCCGAGCTGGAAGAGGCAGGAAAAAGGACCGGCGTCCCGATGACGGATGATGAGATGCACGCCCTGTGCATGCAGAGCGTGACCCGGGCGCTGGAGCTGGTGGCCCAGCCGCTGACGCAGAGCCAGAAGAGCATGCTGGGGGCTTCCACGGGCCTGTTTGCGAAGATGGCCTGTTTTATGAGTTCCGAGGTGTTGAATAAGGTGGGGATGATCGTTTCTCATGTGAGCTCCGGGAATTGGGGGCAGGCTCTTGCTTTATATGGAATGATGTCCGTTGCCGAACAGACGGTGATTGCCCTGTGGCACGCCCTGCTGGATGACGAGGACGAGTGGGAGAAGAACGGCGGATGGTTCGGCGCCATGCTGGGGGCTCCTGTTGCCATGATTGGCGGGGTGCCGATGCTGGGTGCGGCGGTGGAGTTTGGCTACAAGCAGGCGACTGGACAGCGTATTTACGCAGGCACCGCGTCCGGAGTGATTGATTATTCCGCGATTTACCGGGCGGCCAAAAATACGTGGAAAGCCGTCACCGGGGAGAAGGAGATGACGTTTGCCGATTGGGCGGAATTGATTCTGCTGGATGCCAAGGCGGCCGCTTACGTGGCCGGAGCGGGCGCCGGGAGCCGCAGCAAGGCGGCTGATTCCGTGGCGTCCTGGCTCTTGTCCGTGGCTGGGGTGGCGAATTTGTCCAAGCCTGGGTTTAAGCTGGCGGAGTGATTCCAAAATATTGCAAGCTTGTGTTTCATTTTGTGCGCCATTATGGTGTGGACTCATGAAAGGCTTGCTGATTGCTGTTTGCGTTCTTCTGGGGGTGGCGCTGTTGCCGATGCCTTACGGGTATTATATGTTCCTGCGTTTAGCTGTCTGTGCTTATGCTGTCTTTGTATTTGCACAGGAACAGAAGAAGGGAGTTTGTTTTGGAAGCGTGTCAGCCGCCGCTATTGCCCTGCTTTACAATCCCATTTTCCGGGTGCATTTGGAGAAAGAGGTCTGGATGTGGGTGAATGCCGGAACCATTGTTCTTTTTTTGTCCATTATGGCGCCATGGTCCATTATCTGGAAGAAGGTGAAGGGTCCGGTTAAAGTCCTGTTTGTGCTTCTGGTAATTGCTTCCGCCGCTTTTGCTGTTGTCAAATATAGAGAGAATGAAAGGCTGGAGAAGGTGGCCACCCATGAGCGAATGCAACAGGAGCAGGCGAGAGCAAAGCAGGAAGAGAAGATGGAATGTTACAGAGCAAGGAAAGGATCGAATACCAAGGAGATGGTCTTGATGGATCTTGTGCTGTTTGCTACCGGAGATGAAGGGGCGAAAGAGAGATTCCGCGTACGTTGGGGCGAAGATGCTGTTTCCCTCCTTGATCTGGCTAGCGAACATGACCGGGCTTATATGCTTGGGAATCGCCTGATGGAGACCATCGGTGACGGAGATAGAGATGTAGGCCGCCAGATTTACAAGAACGCCAACAATTTGTGGGGAACAGATGTTGTTACGGCAGATCAGATTTGGAAGGATTTTCAGGAGAGGAATGCATGCGTTGTGGAGGTAGAAAAGAATATGAACGCGATCAACGCAGAAGACTGGAATAGTAATGGAGCCGAAGTTTTTGCTAAGAGCTTTTTCAAGAAGCAGATACAACTCAAGATTCCGAAGTAGGGAAATAGTAGAGCTAAATTCTTAAAAAGCACCACGAAACTTTCTGAAAGGAATTTATTGACTTGGAAAGAACCGATACATATAAGGGAGAATATGGACATTAAAGAAGCTGTTTCAATTTCTTTCAAGGCATTAGGTAAGAAAGAAGCCCACGTAAACGATATAGCGGAGCATATTGTTCAGCATATCGCTGAATTTCAAGGGGCATCCGTTGAGGACATGAAGAAGAAGGTTAATTCTTTTTTGGCAGCCAATGTCAAAAGCAAGACACCGGTTTATGCAAAGGTTATCAATCCAAAGACGAAGAGATCCAGAAAGGGGCTTTATAAGATCAAGCCGGAGCCAAAAGGTACTCAAGTCATCAGAACAGAACCTGACCGTAAAAAGAAACCAAACCCCGGAGGAGATAAGCAAGTACAACTCCCTCTTGTCTTTTCCAATACTTCCTGCGACAAGATCTTTTGCGGTAAAGGTGGTGAATTTGCTGTAGTGAGTGAATTATTATTCCGTGGCTATAATGCCAGCATTATGTCTGCTGATGAAGGAGTTGATATTACAGCGTCAAAAGGAGACAAATTTTTCTTTATTCAGGTTAAAACTTCTTTTTTCAAAGAAAACAAGCTTTCTGTTTTCATTAAACCGAATAATTTTATCAACAGCTCTACCGCTAATATATTTTATGTGATTGTGTTCCGCTATTCATGCGATGGGCATATGACTAATCGTTTTCTCATTTTGCAAAATGGGGATATTAACAGAATGCAACACGGAGGATATATTAGCACATCAGACGCCGGAATGACAATCAAGGTCAAGCAAGACAATAGAGGATTGTTTATCTATAACCGAGATAAACAAGAAGACGCAACCTATTACCTAGATAATTTTGATCTCATTAGGTAGAAACTTATTTAACAAAAAAGCCCCTGACCAGGAGGCCAAGGGCTGAACAGGAGCGCTTTTCTGGGAGGATGCTACTGTACACGGCTGTAATGGCAATAAAAAACCGCCCGCGTTTCCCAACGTGGACGGCTAACGGAAAATAAAAAAAGATGATTTACCTATAGCACATTTACCCGGTGCGTCAAGCTTTCTCCCACCTGTCCAGGGTTTCCACATAGATGCCGGAGATTTTGCCGCCGTCCATGGGTTCGATGTCTCCGAAGTCGGGATTAAGTGGATGTAATACGTATTCCATTTTTCCGGTTTCCGGATTTTTTTTGCGGCCGAGCTTTTTCAGAGTAACCCCTCGTTCGTCATGGTATTGAACAATGGTTCCGGGTTTGGGGATGGGGGGGACGGTATGGCGCCGCATAATTACCAGGGAGCCGTCCGGGATAAGGGGTTCCATGGATTTCCCTTCTACGCGAACCACGTATTCGTTTTTACCCAGGGGCCTTTCCATGTAAATGGTAGACGGGACAGTGTCGCTTTCCGCAAGAGAGCCTGCGGCGATGTTGCCGATTATTTGCGTACTGTATTCACGCCTGGCGTGTCCAGCATGGGACGGAAATTGTCTGACCAGGGGAACCAGGGGGGAGTGTGTTGGCCGCAGCTGGCGTTCCTCCGCCGCTTCGTCCGCCAAATCCGTCAGCCACTGGCGGAGGGGGACGCCTTTTTCAGAGGCGGCCCGTTCATATTTCCTCATGCGCTCTTCCGTGATTTCCAGCACGAGGCGATTGGTCTGGACAGGTTCGTCTTCCGGTTGAACCGTTTTGTATTGAGACATCAGGGATTGGATTTTCAACATGGCGCTGGCGGGGAAGGGGCCGGAGGGGGAGAGCCAGTTATTCACCGTACCTTTTTCCGTACCGCATTCCATGGCAAGCCAGTCACGGTTTTTCCCAATGGCCTTCAACCAGTGTTTCACATCCCCTTTTGTCGGTGTCATGGCTTGATGATACACGATTTTCGTGAATTGTCGATAGAAAGAAATAAATTGAATTCGTTAAAATATGTTGACGCATTAACGAAAATCGTTAAAAAGGCGCTATGAAGTACATGCCTTTAGACCTTTCCGTAATGCAGCCGGAGCCATTTCCGCATCCCGTGATGATGAGGTCCGACCTGTATCCCAGAAGACAGCCCTCCCGGGAAGAAAAGTGGGGCATTTGCCCCGGTTCCGTCTGCGGCGCGCTGCGGGCGCTGGTTCGTCGATGCAGGGAAGAGGCGAAGCGGCGGAAGCTGGCAATGAACATTCTTTCCGTCGCCGGAGCCTGCGTTTTCGGCCTGATGGCTGTCGGCGTGTTCTGGCTGGCTGTTGAGATGGATAATTCCGCTTTGCAGGCTTCCAAGTCTTCCTGTTCCATAAAACCGTAAACCGGCCCTTGCCCAAGGAGTTCGGAACGCTTTTTCCTGCGGAGCTTGCTTTCGGAAATGAACGGCCGCGTTTGAGGCCTCCCGGTTTGTTTTTTCCGGTTGAAACGCCTGCGGACGCATGAAAGGTTCCGGCAGGAGTGGGCGCCGGATTTCCAGAGGGGCTTTTTTTATCCGCAGAGCAATTTGAACGGGAGAGACGGGGAAGGGCTGGAGTTTGGATAATTGCATTATTTGCCGGCTGCATCACCCGGGTTCCGGAAATGCCGTCCTCCAATGCCGTTCCTGTGCGGGAATAGCGGTTGGTCATGCGGGCGGGCAGTATGGTGTCCGTTTGCGAAGAGGATGAAGCTGCGGTTCCGGATTTCTGTCCGGAGGGAACCGTATGAGATGGAGCAGGGAAGCCTTTCCTCCACGTGGTCGTTTCCCGTTTATCTGGCGCGGTTTGATTTCATTCTGGCGTGGCCGCCGGGACCGGCTGTTGAAGTAGCTTCCTGAGGCGCAAGCGGGCGCAGGACTGTATGGAAATACCCTGTGGTGTCTGTCGTGCCGGGATGCGAGGCGGGGATGATGCGACCTGGGTCCGGGGCGCCCATCATTCCGGGCGTTATGGCGCTGGTCGGGAGACTGGAGACGGACTGTCTCTTATACACATCTCCGAGCCC
>ENA-OYWO01001231-OYWO01001231.1-human-gut-metagenome-genome-assembly--contig:-NODE-1231-length-12127-cov-12.165590_pt1 | contig 12127 bp, 10 predicted proteins | sample MGYA00244170_ERZ653397 | MGnify/ENA primary metagenome ERZ653397 (study PRJEB26926, sample SAMN06164906) | human gut metagenome | biome: ENVO:00009003; feature: ENVO:2100002; material: ENVO:00002003...
CGAGATCGCTCAGTGTCTCGTGGGCTCGGAGATGTGTATAAGAGACAGTAGTAAATAAAACATTTTTAGTTACTATGTTCAAAATAAAGGAGGCTGTAATTATGAAAAAACACAGTCGCTTATACAAAATGTTATCTGTTTTTTCAGCACTTGCAATTACTGCGCCTATGTTTGTAATCTCCGCATCAGCCTCTGTTAACGACTCCTCTGTAGGCAACCCAAACTATATTTCATATAATCAGGATTTTTACAATTCAAACTCCGAGCTTTGCAATACCCTTATAGACAGTATGGAAAATTTGAACAGCGAAATTGATGTTGAAAAATATCAATTATCTATAAATGATATAAAAAAAGCTATGCGCACGGTATCGCAAATAAGCCCCGACCTTTTCTATGTAAGCAAAACAACCTACGGTCTTGCAATCGGTTCTTGCGTAGCAAGAGTTATTCCTACATATATATATTCAAACGAACAGATTGTACAAATGAGAAGCAAGCTTGAAAGCAAGACAAATGAAATTCTTGCAAAAATTCAGCCGAATATGACTGATTTTCAAAAAGCCGCAATAATTCACGATGAAATTGTACTTAACTGTGAATACTCAAATTCACCTGACGCACAATATACCCGTACTTCCGTTTATGATTGTATTGTAAACGGATATGCAAATTGCCAGGGCTATACAAGTTCAATGTCTTATTTGCTTGAAAAAGTAGGTATTAATTCCGAAATTGTTGAATCCTCTCAAATGAATCATATTTGGAATCTCACTGAAATTGGCGGAAATTATTATCATATTGACGCTACATTTGATGATCCTACGCCCGACAGATACGGTTTTGTATCACACAAATATTTTCTGTTGAGCGACAGCGCAATTAAAACATCGTCGGATATTTCGGTGCATTACGGATTTAAAACAAACAATTCTTGTACCGGCACCGCTTATGATAACTCATATTACAAAAATCTTAACACAAAATTCTGTTACTCAAATAATCTTTTTTATGCCGCAGACAATAGCAACAGCGGTAAAAACTCAAAAAAACTTGTTGCTTTCAATCCCGAAACCGGTTATGCAGAACCTGTAGCGGATATTTCCGATAAATGGTACACTAACGGTGGTTTAAGCTATTGGCACGACAGTTTTGTAAGTACAGACGAATACAACGGCAATATCTATTTTAACCTTAACAATTTTGTATGCAAATACAATACTGCAAACGGAACGGTAACCCAAGTTACAAATAAAATCAATACTTCAAACTATGTATACATCTATGGTATGAAAGTTGATAACGACGGAATTTTCCTTGCAGATGTAAAAAAATCCCCGTTAGACGATGCAAATATTATTAAACTTAATGTTTTGCCTAAAAACAAACAGGAAAAACTTGATATTGGTTTTGGCAAAGTAAACACTGATTTGTTAATTCCTCCTAAATTTTTATTAGGAGATATTAATGAGGACGGCAATCTTTCAATTCTTGATGTTACTCTTTTACAAATGATTTGCACAAATTCACTTGATGCAAAAGAATCGCAAAAACTTGCGGCGGACTATAACGCTGACGGACAAATTGATGTTAATGATGCAACCGCATTGCAAATTTATATTTCTAAAAACAGTTAGTAGTTTTTTCATTTTATACCATTTTTCCGAAAAGACATCTTCAAGTAATGAGGGTGTCTTTTTTATTCCGTTTTTATATCGGAGTAAAGGAGTTAAAATAAGGTTTAGCAAAATACTTTGTTATAGTCTTATATTTTTTGTAATACTATGTTAAACCATAATATTCCCACTTAAAAAAAGTACAAAAGCAAAACTCCGCACAGGTCAGCCGACAACCTATGCGGAGCGTAATTTTATATTATTTTTCTGTTTTACTGTCTGTAGTATTTGATTCTCTCTTAATCATTTTTCCGTTTACAAAGACATAATCATTACTGCTGTCTGCTCTTTCAACTGCCTGCTGTTCAACTATTTTCTCTACTTTTTCTTCAAATTCTTTATCAACCAATAAATCTTTACCTGTAAAAGAACCAACATTTTCCTGTAATCCCTTTGCTATTATGACATTCACAGCATAAGTTGCTATCAAGGGATAGAATAAAACCGCAACTGTTACTGCAATCACCAGCATTGCTCCCTCTGCTGCGGCAATCCATAATATAAAACCAAGCGATACAGCAATAAAGAAAAGCATTGCAAGAATATTTTTAAGGATATTACCGAAAGCAAGTATAAAAGAATTTTTATAAATATCTGATATTTTCAGTTCATACGTAACCGACATTATCGGCACATAAAACATCATAGATGTAAGAATAAGCGAAAACAGAACATATACGGTAAGCATTGAACCGTATACAAGACTTGAACCGAGCAATGAAAAATAATACATAAACGCAAATATCGAACAAGCAATAATTGCGTAAGTAACAACTCCGTGCAATAAAAACGCCTTAAAATTCTCTTTAACTGTACCGAAAAATGTTTTTGCAACCGGTACATCCTTTTTTTCAATTCCTATTTTTCGCACCGTCATAACAAGTCCTGCAAAAAAAGGCATTGACGGAATGATTCCCAGACACCATACTATAATATTGTTAAAACCCGTAAGGTAACCTATCAAAACAAACAACGCCGTAAATACCGCAAACGCAACTGCATTGATAAGTTGGGCAAGCAGTAATTTGGGAAATTCAGTAAAAAACCGTGCAAAAGCACTATTTGAAAAACTGTTCATAAAAACCTTCTCTTTTAAAAGATATTAATATAATTTTACCACATTATAAGCTTTTATAGCAATAGTAATTTAACATTAATAAATTACAAAACTGTAAATTCAACCGATTATTTATGCTGTTTTGATGTGATTACGGCGAAACAAGTCAGATTTTCACTGAAAAATTTGCCGTAATTTTTTGTAATTATTCATTTTACGCAACACCATGTTTTAAAAACAGATATAAATTTTTTAAACTTTTTTCAAAAAACTCTTGCAACTGTGACAAAAATATGTTATCCTTGTGATAACGAAGAAAAGCAAGGATTGCTTTTCACAATGCTCGCAAAGAGTAAATAATTTAAATTAAGGTGAAAATTATGAAAAAGTCAACAATCATAAGAGCATCTGCTCTTTCCGTTGCTGCTCTCATGGCTGCAACATCACTCGTAGGCTGCGGCGGCAACTCAAGTTCAAGCGACAGCGGTAGCAAATCAGACGGCGCTAAAAAAGGTTCGGTTTATTATTTAAACTTTAAACCTGAGCAGGACAAGGATTGGCAGGCTTTAGCAGCTAAGTACACAGAAGAAACAGGCGTTAAGGTTACTGTTGAAACTGCTGCCGAGGGTACATACGAATCAACCCTTACAGCTGCAATGGATAAGGACAACGCTCCTACACTCTTCCAGGTAAACGGCCCTGTAGGTCTTGCAAACTGGAAAGATTATTGCTATGACCTTAAAGATTCACAGCTTTATTCACAGCTAACAAATCAGGATTTTGCTCTTAAAGAAGGCGACAGCGTTTACGGCATTGCTTATGTTGTAGAAACATACGGTATTATTTACAACAAGACACTTCTTAAGAAATATTTTGATTCTGATTTTGCAACAATTAAATCAATTGACAAGCTCAACAACTTTGCAGCTTTAAAGACTGTTGCAGACGAAATTCAGGCTCACGCTTCTGACCTTGGCGTTAAGGGCGCATTCACATCGGCAGGTATGGATTCATCTTCAGACTGGAGATTCAAGACTCACCTTGCTAACCTCCCAATCTACTATGAGTACAAGGCAGACGGTATTACATCTACAGACGCTATCAAGGGTACATACCTTGACAACTACAAGAACATCTTTGATCTTTACATCACAGATTCAACTTGTGCTCCGACTGATCTTGCAAACAAGACAGCTACAGACGCTGTAACAGAGTTTACATCAGGCGAGGCTGTATTCTATCAGAACGGTACTTGGGAATACACAGGTATTAAGGACGCAGGTCTTACAGACGACGATCTCGGTATGCTCCCGATTTACATCGGTGTTGACGGCGAAGAGAACCAGGGACTTTGCACAGGTTCTGAGAACTACTGGTGTGTAAACAAAAACGCAAGTGAAGATGACATCAACGCAACACTTGATTTCTTAGACTGGTGTGTAACAAGCGAAGCAGGTACATCTGCAATGGCTGACAATATGGGCTTTGTAATTCCTTTCAAGGCTGCTAAGGAAGCTACAAATGTATTTGTAAAGGCTGATGCTGAATACACAGCAGCAGGCAAAACTCCGGTAAGTTGGAACTTTACAACAATGCCAAGTGAAGACTGGAAAAACGGCGTAGGTACAGCTCTTACACAGTATGCAGCAGGCACAGGCTCATGGGACGATGTTAAGACAGCATTCGTACAGGGCTGGGCTACAGAATACGCTAAGGCTAACGGCTAATCCGTAAATCCATTAATCATTAAAGGTTAAAATGTATGGCAGGGGAGGCGGCATCGTCTTCCCTGTTTTTTTGACAGAAAGTTTGACAGAAAGGTAAAAATATGTTTAAAAAACGCAGCAGAAAAATATATTTTCTTGTTTTTGTTGTGCCTACTCTTATTGCTTTTATGATCGGCTTTATATACCCATTCTTTCAGGGCATATACCTTTCGTTCTGTAAATTTCGTACAACAAGTAATGCAACCTGGGTAGGTTTTGACAACTACATAAAAGCTTTTCAGAACGAATCGTTTATCCGCTCATTCTGGTTTACCGCACTTTTTGTGGTAGTATCGGTAATTCTCATTAACGCAATCGCTTTCTTTGTCGCCTATGCTCTTACGCTTGGCATAAGAGGCTCAAATGTTTTCAGAACCGTGTTCTTTATGCCAAACCTTATCGGCGGTATTATTCTCGGTTACATTTGGAAACTTATATTTGACGGTATTTTACAGAATTTCGGCACAAACATTGTGCTTGATGCTAACTTCGGCTTTTGGGGACTTATAATTCTTATGTGCTGGCAGCAAGCCGGATATATGATGATTATTTACATAGCCGGTTTCCAAAGCGTTCCGTCCGACCTCTATGAAGCAGCAAAAATAGACGGTGCAAACAAAAAGCAGTTACTTACAAATGTAACTCTTCCAATGATGGCTCCATCAATTACAATTTGTACATTCCTTACACTTACAAACTCATTTAAATTGTTTGACCAGAACCTTGCCCTCACAGGCGGTGCTCCGGGCGTTCTATCTGAAACAAGCGGTACAATGATTTATCAGACACAGATGATGGCTCTCAATATTTACAACACATTCTACGCTAACCAGAACTCAAGAGGTGTTGGACAGGCTGAGGCTGTAATCTTCTTTGTAATTGTTGTAATTATAGCACTTGCACAGCTTTACTTTACAAGAAAGAGGGAGGTGCAGCAGTAATGGCTAACGAAACAACTAAAGTTGCTCCTGCAACAAAAGTTAAGGCTAAAAAAGAAAAGCCGCCTAAGAAAAAGCAAACAAAGGGTATGAAAATACTCACAGTTATTTTTTCAATAATTTCTGTATTTTATGTTGCACCTGTTTTTATTGTTCTTATGAACTCGTTTAAAACAAATGCAGGTATCAGTAAGTATCCGTTTGCATTGCCGAATGCAGAAACTTTTTACGGACTTAAGAGCTATATTACAGGTATGTTCTTCGGTAACTTCCCATTTTGGAAAACCATTTTATGCTCACTTTTTATTACCGTTGGCGGTGTATTTCTGATTTTGCTCTGCACATCAATGTGTGCATGGTATTTACAGAGATCAAACTCAATTATCTGCAAAATCATCTACTACTTCTGCATTTTCTCAATGGTAGTACCTTTCCAGATGGTTATGTTTACTCTTGCAAAAACAGCCGACAACCTTCACCTCACAAACCCTGTAGGTATTCTTGTAATTTACCTCGGTTTCGGTGCAGGTCTTGCGGTATTTATGTTCTCGGGGTTTGTAAAATCAATTCCGATTGAAATTGAAGAGGCAGCCGATGTTGACGGCGCAGGTCCGCTAAAAACTTTCTTCGGCATTGTTCTTCCGATTATGAAACCGACATTTATTTCCGTCGGTATTCTCGAAACAATGTGGATTTGGAACGACTACCTCCTCCCTTATCTTATCCTTGATAAGTCGCTTTACAAAACCATTCCTATTCATATTCAGTATCTTAACGGCAGCTACGGTCACACAGACACAAGTGCCATTATGGCGCTTATCGTGCTAAGTATTATTCCGATAATTATTTTCTACTTTGCTTGTCAGAAATATATCATCGAAGGCGTTGTAGCCGGTGCCGTAAAGGGTTAAAAATTTTTCAGGACATTTCCAATGTGGAAATGTCCTGATTTTTTGTATAAGCAAAGCCGAACTCAATCAAGAGCTCGGCTTTATTTTAATTCTTCTGATTTTGTCTTAGTGTACCGTTGCGATAGGCTTTTATGAGGTCTTTTAAATCTTTTATGTTCTCTCGTATTTTTTTGCCGTTGTCGGTATCCCCCACAAGTATTCTCTTTTGGCTGACCTCGGTCGCTACCTGATTTGTCTGCATATCTCTGCCGCTGCGGATTGTGTAATCAACCGATTTAAACGGCTCGTGAGCGGTCAGCATTAAACCGTATGAATTATAAATCAGCGTATAACCCGCAATACCCGTAACTTTATGATACGGTTGAGAAAATCCGCCGTCAATTATAATAACCTTGCCGTTGCATTTAACGGGACTTTCGCCCTCTGTATGGTGAATAGGCACATGACCGTTTATAATATGAGCATTGTCGCCCTTTATACCGAACATTTTAAAAATTCTGTCTACAACCTCTTCATCATTAAAGAGTCTGTAATAAACATCTTTTATTTCTTTATGGGTGCTCTCGTCTGCGATAAAATACCGTTCAAATGTAGTCATTTTATCCCTGCCGTACAGCGGAGAATCCGCACCGTTCCACAAGAACCACAAAATGTCCCTGCCCACTCGCTTTTCTTCTTCATTCACGGAGAAAAACGCTTTTCTGGCGCAGCGCTCAAGTTCATCGTAAAGTTCTTTTCCGCATAAATCTTCACCAAAAAGATTTATATTTCTGAAACTGCCGTCCTCATTCATAGGAATACAACCGTGGAAAAGCAGATTATTATTGCAAACCTTATAAAGACTTCCTTTTTCCAAAAGTAAATTAATATGTGATTTCAGTTTTGAACAGTTCACAAATGAATTGCATAACTTTGCAATTACCGACTGTTCTTCACTTGTAAGCTCATAAGGATTATTAAAATCAATTGTCGGAAAATATCGGTCAAGCATAGGATATTCCTTACCGTCAATTGTAACCGTTCCTTTGTCTGCGTCAATTTTGTCAAGCAAGCGTCTGTTATCCATATTATACTCGGGATGTTTTGCTATTAACTGTCCCTCAAGTTTAAACTGAATAATCGTAATCGCCTTGTGCATTTTCATTGCGAGCACAGTTTGAGTATCCATTTCACTGCCGTGGCGACTGCGAATTGTAAACTGAGCGCACGGATCGTCTGCATAGGTCTCCATTGCAAACAGTACAAGCGGCATCATACTGATTCCGTAACCGTTTTCAAGCACGGAAAGATTATCGTACAAAAGGCTTGTACGCACAATATTGGCAATGCAGGCAGGCTGACCCGCAAAAGCACCCATCCACAATACATCGTGATTTCCCCACTGAATGTCAAGCGAATGATAATTCATCAGGCTGTCCATTACAAAATGCGAGCCGTAGCCTCTGTCATAAATATCGCCGATAATATGCAGATGGTCGATAACAAGCCTTTGAATAAGGTTTGACATCTCAACTATAAACTCGTCCGCACAACCTATCTCTATAATTGTATTTATAATTTCATCATAATAAGCCTTTTTATTGAGAACTTCTTTTTTCTCGGTAATAAGCTCCTCAATAACATATCTGAAATTTTCAGGCATAGCTTTTCTGACCTTTGAGCGTGTGTATTTTGAAGATACAATCTGACACACAGACACAAGTCTGTACAGCGTTGTGCGATACCAACTGCTGTCGGCTCTGCCCTGATTTTTTACATACTGTAATTTTTCTGACGGATAATAAATAAGTGAAGCCAAATCTTCTTTTTGGTCTTCAAAAAGAGTATCGCCGAAGACATCGTCAATCTTTTTCATCACAGCGCCCGACCCGTTGCGCAGTACATGGGCAAAGGCTTTGTATTCGCCGTGAATATCAGACAAAAAATGCTCTGTTCCCTTTGGCAAATTTAAAATTGACTGCAAATTAATAATTTCCGTTGCAGCACTGTCTATGGTCGGATATTGCTTTGAAAGACATTCCAAAAATCTTATTTTTTCCATAAATTCACCGCCAATTTCATTATACCCTTATTATATATTCAATTCTTGCATAATTCAATATTTTTATAAAAATCAATAAATCTGTTATGCCGAAAGTCAATAGCAAACGCTTTAGATTTTACAATTTGCATTATTCAGGATATTGAACAAAATCAATATAAAATGTATAATAAAATAAAATTCAACAATACTTGGAGGCATACAATGTCTGAAAAACGAAAATACACACTCGGAGAAGAAATTTTTAACTCTGTATCGCACGGTGTGGGCGCTTGCCTGTCTGTTGCCGGAACAGCAGTAATGATAGTCGCCTCGGTAATCCACACCAATGTATGGGGAATTGTCAGCTCGTGTATATACGGTGCTTCGCTGATTATTCTTTACACAATGTCAACTCTTTATCATTCGTTTACAAACAAAAAAGCCAAGGCTTTTTTCAGAATAATGGACCACAATACAATTTTTCTGCTGATTGCGGGAACATACACACCCATTACTCTTTACTATCTGCAAGGCGCAGTAGGTTGGATATTATTCGGCATAGTGTGGGGTGCGGCAATATTCGGAATTGTAATGAATTCAATTAACCTTGAAAAAGCACGAATACCGTCAATTTTCTGCTATGTGGCAATGGGATGGGTAATAATCTTTGCCATAAAACCGCTTATTGCATCAATGCCGAGTATTTCACTTGTATTTTTAATAATCGGCGGAGCTTTCTATACACTCGGAATTATATTTTACGCAATAAAAAAGGTAAAATACTTTCACTCAATATGGCATCTCTTCACCATTGCAGGCAGTGTTTTTCACTACTTTGCAATCTTACTCGGATTCTGGAATATATAACAAAAAGCGACTGTCTGCGGGCAGTCGTTTTTCATTGAAACAGCGTTTGCAAGCCGATAATTAATCCTATATTTTTCGGCTCTATGTCAATAGTTGGGGTAAATCCGAAAAATAAGAAAGATTCTTTATCAAAAGTTGGGGGAAATTATGATTTTCGCACAAATTAAGCGAAATAATTTTTAAATTCAGGTCAAGCCTTTTACCTTTTATAATTGCTTGATAAAACAATTTGCTAAATCATAATAACTCAACCGTTAATGAATAACCGTTACTCTTCTTCCGGGTAGGTCATTCCCCATTCTTTGCGAATATCGGTCATAATTTTCATTACATCTCTTGTAAAATCAAGGTGCATTAAGTCAGCGTTACCTGCAACCGTTTGCTCCATATCCTCTACCTCGTAACGCAGGGCATTCTTTGTTTCTCCCTCGCAGATAGTTTCGGTGTGTCCGTCCTCAGTGTAAGTAATTACCGCCTTTTCTCCTCTCGGATACTCAAAAATTTCAACATATCCTTTGTCAAAAGCAATTGTGCCACGCTTTGGCTGTTTTGCGTGCAGTGAAAGTATCACAGACGCCATCTCTTCCTCTTTGTTTTTAAGAAGAATACTTGCCTGTTCGTCAACTCCCGTTTGCGCATATTTGACTTGTGAGAGCACTTCATTAGGACAAGAGGTCATAAACCATCTTACAAAAGAAAGCGCATATACGCCAATATCAAGCATTGCACCGCCCGCAAGATTTCTGTTAAAAAATCTGTTTTTCATATTATATTCTTTGTAACTGCCAAAATTCATCTGCAAAAGTCTTAACTCTCCCAAATCGCCCGACTGTATTTTTTCGTTGAGCGCTTTATAAATCGGCATATGGTAAATTGTCATAGCCTCGGCAAGTACAACATTATTTTCCTTTGCAAGTTTTATTGCCTCTTCAAGTTCTTCCGAATTAAGCGTTATTGATTTTTCGCAAAGCACATGCTTTTTCGCTTTCAGCGCCTTTCTTAAATAAGGAATATGTGTATTATGCGGTGTAGAAATGTAAATAATATCAACATTTTCATCTTCAAACAGCTCGTCAATGCTGTTATAAACCTTTTCAATACCGTACTTTTCGGCAAAAGCAACCGCTTTTTCGTGAGTTCTGTTTGCCACAGAGTACAGCTTTTGTCCACGGCTCTGCATTGCTTGCGCAAGCTCGTTTGCAATTACACCGCAACCAAGTGTTGCCCAATTAAATGTCTTCATCATCACCATCTCCGTTTCATAATATAATACTTTCGTATTACAAAATCAGTATAGCATTACAAATGGCAATTGTAAATGTAACTGATGTTAATAATAAGTCAAATTTTGCTTTTTCATTTATAATAATTGCAGATTTTGATAATATCATTTATAATTATACCATGAAATAAATAACGAAGATGTAATTACAACTTCTACACCTTCTCCGATAGAGCAAACCGAAGCAAAAGAAAATGCTTATTATGACTTTTGGAACCTTGAATAAAATCAATCCGCTAAAATAATTTAACCTAAAGCCTAAAACCGCCGCTCAGATTTTTACTGAGCGGCGGTTTAATGTCTTAATTATTTATATTATTTTGAATATTTGGATAATATTTTTAGAATCACATATTATTCCATTCACGCATAGCCTTTCTTAATTTTAAATCAATATCAATTCTTGTCTGCCGACATTCATCGGCATGCTCTTTAGCTGATTTAAAAATAAATTTCATAACAAATTTTGAAAAGCCCGGCACAAGTAATTTAATTAATGTTTCGGGGAACACAAAATGAGTTCCGTATTTGTACACAAGCACCTCGTAATCACACTTATGAGGCGTTTTCTTTAATCGCTCGTCCATTCGTCTTATATACTTTCCCGTATTCCATAAAGTATCGTCATCTGCGCCGATTAAACATAACTTTCCGCAAATATTTTCAACCTTAATCATTTCTTTTTCGGTGAGATAATACGCTTTTTCGGAATCATCAAAAAGTTTTCTTGAACACAGCATATTGCCTGTTCCTTTTGTTTCCTGTTCTATCACTTTCCAATAATCAGGGTGTTTATACACAAAAGGCATATAATCAAGAGGTTTTCCATGCCACGATAATGTAGATTCACCCTCAATAGGCCATTCTTTACAGCCATCTTTATTACCTTGCATAAACCCCTGCCATACAAAGTCGCTTGGCGTCATTGCAACGGTTAAAGTAATATCAGAAAAATAAGATGCCGCCACCAAAGCAAGCATACCTGTAGTTGATGCTCCGACTATACCGATTTTTGTATTTCCGTATTTTTTAAGTACCTCAATAGCCTTTTCTATGCGCTCCAGAGGGTAATTGTGATGTCCGTAATCCTTTTTGGCAGGCGACATAGTCATAACATTCACACCGTTTTTGTGCAGCCATTTAACGCAGGTCTTAGCCAAATAATCTGACGGATCATCGCCGAGCATAGCAATTAACGCTGAATTTGATTTGTTTTTATTTTCCCAATAGGCCCCGTAAAATCCGCTTTCTTCTACCTCAAATGAAATTTTCTTCATTTTTATCCCCCGTAAATTTTACTCAATCCCTATAATAATTACATTTCATTTTTCGGCTATATTATATCACTAATTACATTCTTAAGCAACATACAGGCAAAAATAAAAATCCGTCCTCAATGAGAACGGATTTTGGTGGGAGAAGGTGGATTCGAACCACCGAAGTCAGTGACAACAGATTTACAGTCTGCCCCCTTTGGCCACTCGGGAATTCTCCCATATGTAAAGCCTACTGCCTAAACAGTAGGCTTCTTTTGGAGCTGGTGGACGGACTTGAACCCCCGACCTGCTGATTACAAATCAGCTGCTCTACCAACTGAGCTACACCAG
>ENA-OYWO01001239-OYWO01001239.1-human-gut-metagenome-genome-assembly--contig:-NODE-1239-length-12061-cov-5.262286_pt1 | contig 12061 bp, 4 predicted proteins | sample MGYA00244170_ERZ653397 | MGnify/ENA primary metagenome ERZ653397 (study PRJEB26926, sample SAMN06164906) | human gut metagenome | biome: ENVO:00009003; feature: ENVO:2100002; material: ENVO:00002003...
CTCGACTAGTCGTCGGCAGCGTCAGATGTGTATAAGAGACAGGTGTATGGATGGCCTTCCCATTCGGACTAACCAGTGCAGGTATCATGCTTTGGTTGCGTTTCCGCTATAAAACGAAAGATAAATGAATAATGTCTCCAAGAAGAAGATAACTGCCGGTTATGCTGTCCTGTTGGCAGTCTTACTTTATTCCCTGTTCTTCGTGCACCGGGAAATGGAGAATCTTATGAGTTCGGATAATAGTGATATTCTGCGTACGGACAGTCTGATAGGACTTTTGAGAGAAAAGGATGCCAATACCGTCCGCTTGTTGCGTACACTGAGCGATGCTAATGACAGTATGATCTCCGCCCGCGAGGTGGAACAGATTATTGCCGAACAGGATACTATTATCACCCAGCAACGCGTACAACGCCGGGTTATTGCCCGTCGCGATACGGTTGTTACACAACCCAAAAAAAAAGGTTTCTTCCGTCGTCTGGGAGAAGTTTTCGTTCCACCACGCAAAGATTCTGCCGTTCAGGTGCAAACAACCCTTGAAGTGGCTACGGATACTGTACTCGATGCCTATAATCCTGTTGACTCCCTGCATGCGAAGCTACGTATTGTTGCCCAGCAGAAGAAAGCTACCAATAGTGTGATGCAGCGTCGTAAGCGAAGTTTGCAACGTCTTGACCACGCACTGAGTGCCCGTATCGACAGTCTCTTGAAAGGGTATGAACAGGAAACCCTGATGCGTGCCCGCGAAGAAGCTGAGTATCAGAAAACTGTTCGACATCGTTCAGCAACCATAATCTCAGGTATTGCTGCCGGTGCTGTTGTGTTGTCAGTTATCTTTCTTGTCATGATCTGGCGGGATGTCACTCGTAGTAATCGTTATCGGCGTCAATTGGAAGAGGCCAACCGCTTTGCTGAAGAGCTGCTTGCTTCCCGCGAAAAGTTGATGCTCGCCATTACTCATGACTTCAAAGCTCCCTTAGGTTCCATCATGGGATATGCCGACTTGCTTTCCCGACTCACCGTCGACGGACGGCAACGCTTCTATCTCGACAACATGAAAACTTCTTCGGAACACCTGCTGAAGCTCGTTACCGACTTGCTCGACTTCCATCGCCTCGACTTGAATAAAGCTGAGATAAATCGTGTTACTTTCCATCCCGCACGCCTGTTGGAAGAAATATATGTCAGTTTTGAACCGCTGACTTCTGCCAAAGGATTATCTTTGAAGTGCGAAATAGACCCGGAACTGAAAGGAGCTTTTATCAGTGATCCTTTACGTTTGCGCCAGATTGTCAATAACCTGCTCTCTAATGCAGTGAAGTTTACTTCGGAGGGCGGCATTACGCTGACTGCCTCTTTTGTGCCGAAAGGCGATTCAGCTTTTCCCGGTAACCATTTGAAACTCTCTGTTATCGATACGGGAAAGGGGATGGAGCCAGGTGATCGTGAACGTATTTTCCAAGAATTCACCCGCTTGCCCGGAGCACAGGGAGAGGAGGGCTTCGGACTGGGACTGTCTATTGTTCGTATGCTGGTGCAACTGCTGGAGGGATGTATTGAAGTGGACAGCGTGCCTGGAAAGGGGAGTACATTCACGTTACGGGTACCTTTGTATCCGGTGGCATTGGATAATGATACTTCCGCCTTGAATGAGCAACCAAGTGAGGACTCACAAACTCAGATACCCGCTTTGCATATTCTCTTGATTGATGATGACCGCATTCAGCTTACTCTCACTGCCGCCATGCTTGCACAGAGTGGCATTACTTCCGTAACCTGCCTGCAACTGGATGAACTGTTGGAAGCCCTCCGTACTGATACTTTCGATGTGCTGCTGACCGATGTGCAAATGCCTGCCATGAATGGTTTCGATTTGCTGAGGCTGCTGCGTGCTTCGAATATCCCGCAATCCAAGGCTATTCCGGTGATTGCCGTTACCGCCCGCAGTGATATGAAGCGTGAGGAGTTCCTGCAACATGGCTTTGCCGGAAGTCTGCATAAACCGTTTACGGTGAATGAATTGCTTGCAGAAATTGGTGTGCTGCAAGCGGATATTGCTACTGTTGATGCCGCCCCTTCTTCTACCTTGAACTTTTCCGCCCTTACCGCTTTTTCCGGTGATGATCCGGATGCGGCAAAATCCATACTGGAAAGTTTCGTCGCAGAAACACGTCTGAATGCTGACCGCTTGCGACAGGCATTGGAAACAGAAGATACAGACGGCATTGCCGCCATGGGGCATAAGATGCTTCCCCTGTTTACTCTATTGGGAGCCAGCGATCTTGTTACTTTATTGAAAGAACTTGAATCCTCGCGCGGAGTACCTTTTGATGAAAAAATAAAAGAAAAATCGCTTGCTGCACTGGGTCTGATAGGAGATGTGCTTGAACAAGCTGCAAAAAGAGTTTAGATAACCTTCCGTGAAACTCTGTGCTACTCTGTGGTGAGGAAAAGTGTTCTTCTTCTTTATTTCGTCTGCTTAAACATTCCTTTCCTTTGCTTGGCCGGTAGTTTAAAGTACTGCCTCAGAAAAAGTTTATGTTTATATACAGTTGTTGCCACTTCCATTATTTGATCCCGTAGCTTCAGGATAGGTTCCCTGTATCTTTCCGGTGCGGTGCGAATGCTATTAATCGCACTATCTGCCCGGTTTATCAATCCCTCAGGGACATCTACCATCGCCTGAATTTCGGCATCCGGTTTCAGTGGCTCAAACGCCTTGTTCCGGTAACGGACGAATTCATTGATGGCATCCGTAGCCTTTCCCTGTAAATCCATTGCCGTATTGTAAGCATTCAGAATCTTCTGGTAATTGGCGATGCGGATGTTATTACTCGTAAGTTCCAGCATATAATAAACCAAATCATTGCTTCGTCCATTCGATAACATGCGTTGTCTGACGCTTGCCAGCCTTTCCAGTGTATCTTGCTGTGCATACAGCGCCAATGTATCTGCCCAATAGAACACCGGTACGGAGCGTTGCTCATCCACAACTCCTGTATCAAACTCTTCATAACTTAGTGGACGTTCACGGAACTGGAACATCGGGTCGAAAGGCATGTGTGTCTTCAGCAATGTATCCGGTAACAGCTTGCAGAAACGATGATTCGGGGAAGGAATGAACTGGTAGTTTTCTACAAATCCTGCGCCCCATGTAGGGTCAAACATATACCATTTTCCACTTACTTTGGCTGCGCACCATTCATGTGGGTCGGGTAGTAAGGCACCGTCCCTGCGGTTATAGCCATCAATAACATAAGCATCCATTCCCGCTTCCTTCATCAGTGCTTTAAAAAGTAATGCATAATCTTGGCAGATTCCTTTGCGTTCGGACAGTATTTTTTGTAGTTCTTTCGTCTCGTCCGTTTCCTCGCTGCGCGAAGTATAAGTTATGTACACATTGTATTTAATATTTCTTGAAACCCAGGTGTAGATGGCGCGTGCTAGTTGATCGTCTGTGCTGAGATGCTGTTTCAGGTAAGTCACAAGAGAAGAAGCGCTCCTTCCGGCAGCTTCGGGTGCCGCAAGTGCCACGGAATCGGGAAACGTAAGGCGTTCGGGCATTATACTGTCAGGAGATGCTTTTAATACAGCTGAAGTTGAAAAAGCCTTATCCTGTGTGGCAGCATTATGCCATGCAGAAGACAATTTGCTGAAAGGAAAAAGGAGGCAAAAGACGAATAAACACATCTTGAGCCTGTTTGTTGCGTATCGGAACATATTCGTTATATCTATTTGGTGGAAGCAAAGGTAGGGGATTTATTGATAAGCGGCAAGGATAAATATTGAAAAATATGTGTAAGTAGAAAATCTTTTCTGTTCAGAAATCTTTCTTCTTATCTTAATTGTCAGGTTCCAGCGTTCTCTAAGGGGCATTGATGCAGATAAATAAGAAACTGTATGCATAACCTTTTGCTTCCGGCCGGTTTAGCTCTTCGGGATAGGAGTGAATTTTAGTAATAAAATCCGTAATGTAGAGTGTCGGATAGTGGAATAAATAGCCTTTTTGTCTTTTGCATCAACCAAATGTCGTTAGAATTTGTTTACTTTGTAACGATTTTAACACTGACTATCGATTGATGTCCTAATGAGAAGAAAATGGCTGAAATGGGTGGTGTGGATACTGCTCACCCCTATAATATTGTTTGTAATACTGATGGTATTGCTTTATATTCCTCCCGTACAGAACCTGATACGGAAGCAAGCTACTGCCATCGCATCCGAGGCAACGGGTATGGATATATCTGTTGAACGTATCGACCTCCGCTTTCCGCTGAACCTGCTGGTACGCGGTGTGCAGGTGATTCAGCCTGTACAGGCAGATAAACAAATTTCCTCTGCTCCCGGCGACTCCCTTGCCGTGAAACAAACTCCTGATACTCTGCTGACACTGGAAAGCCTGAACGTACGTGTGCAGGCATGGCCGCTGATACGTGGACAAGTAGAATTAGATGAGGTAACTGTGAACGGAGTTTTTCTGAACTCTGCCGATCTGATAGATGGTATTTGTATACGTGGTGTGCTGGGGCGCTTCTTCCTCGAAAGTCACGGTATAGACCTGAAAAAAGAAGATGCCGTCATCAACCGTGTGGAACTGAGTGATACTCATATGCTCGTTGTGATGAACGACACTACCACTGCCGAACCGGACACCGCGACTACTGCCCTTAACTGGAAAGTAGCCTTGCACAGGTTGGCACTGAAAAACGTTTCCGTCGATTTGCAAATGCCGTTGGATTCCATGCGTCTTGCTGCCCGTCTGGGCGATGCGGAGGTAGATGATGCGGTTGCTGATCTGGGCGGACAGATGTACGGTCTGAAGAAATTTGAATTGAGCGGTACTACGGTGAACTATGATACGGGTAGTCAATTGCTCAGTGCCATTAATAGCCTGATAGATACCGGTAGTCTTGCGGCTACCGATAGCACCGGTGTGAAACCTGCCCCCGGCTTTGATGCTTCGCACATAGCCTTGAGGGATATTCGTATTGGAGTGGACTCCGTGCTTTATCATGGACGGAACATCAATGCCGTTATCCGGGAATTCTCCATGAACGAGCGTTCCGGTCTGAGCATTACTTCATTGACGGGACGGGTATTTGCTGATTCCACTGTCATTCAGGTGCCTTCTTTAAAACTGCTCACCCCACATAGCGAAATGGATTTCACTGCCCAGACTTATTGGGAGCTGGTGGAAATTCCCACTTCCGGACGGCTCTCCGCCCGTTTCAATGCCCGCATCGGCAAGCAGGACGTGATGCTTTTTGCAGGTGACTTGCCTGATACATTCAAGGATGCATATCCTTTTCGTCCTTTGACTATCCGCGCCGGTACGGAAGGTAACTTCAAGCAGATGCAGATTTCCCGCTTCAACATCGATCTGCCAGGGGCTTTTACCCTGAATGGTGGTGGTGAAATATGGAATCTTACTGACAGTCTGACGCGCAACGGGAGCATTGATTTCGATATCCGCACGCAGAATCTGAATTTCCTTACCGGGCTGACAGGCGTCACTCCGGATGGCTCTATCGTAGTGCCGGACAGTATGCACTTGGCGGCACGACTTGGTTTGGATGGTTCCAATTACGATGCCAGTCTGAAGTTAAAAGAACGTGAAGGGGTGTTGACTTTGCTGGCCCGTTACAACACTTCTACCGAAGCCTATCAGGCAGACCTTCATGTGGATGCCCTGCAAGTGCACCACTTCCTGCCTAAAGATTCTATCTATAACCTTTCAGCCAAGGTTACCGCCAAAGGAAAGGGATTCGATCCCGCCAACCACCGTACTTTAGCTGCTGTACAAGCTTCTCTCGGCGAATTACAATACGGACACTGGAATATCTCCGGTATCGACCTGACAGCCGGACTGAAATCCGCTCTTGCCACTGTACGCATGACCAGCGATAATGCCCTGCTGAAGATGCAGGCGGATGCTGATATGCGTCTTGACCGTAAATATCTGGATGGTAAGGTTACTATGAATGTGGAGAATGTCGGTCTACATGAGTTAGGTATTTCTCCCAAACCATTGCAGTATCCTTTCGCTTTCACTCTCGGTGCCGAAGCGCGCCATGATTCTATCAAGATGAGCATGGATGCAGGCGACCTCGACTTTCAGTTCCGTGCCCGCAGCACCTTGCAGAAGCTGATGGATCAGGGTACTGCCTTTGCCGCACTTCTTAGCCGGCAAATAGAATTGAAGCAACTCGACCATGCGGAATTACGGAGAGCGCTACCCTCAGCCGGTATGCAACTGAAAGCCGGTAAGCAGAATCCTGTCAGTTACTTCCTGGCAACAAAGGATATTTCCTTTGATGATTTTATCCTTCGCTTCGGTACCACGCCCCGGCGCGGTATCAACGGGCGTACTGCCATACATGGCTTGCGTATGGACTCCTTGCAACTGGATACCATTTTCTTTGCCATCAGCCAGGACACTGCACGCATGAAGTTACAGGGGGGTGTTATAAACGGACCGAAAAATCCGCAGTTTGTCTTCCGCAGTACACTGACGGGTGAAATCCGCAACGAAGATGCCGAACTGACCCTGAATTATGTGGACGCCAAGGGAGATACCGGACTTGATCTCGGTATCAATGCCCGTCCTTTGATAGAGGGCCGGGGCCGGGGCAATGGCATTGCCTTCCGCTTGACACCTGCCGAGCCTATCATTGCTTACCAGAAGTTCCGTTTCGTAGACAATAGCGACTGGATTTATCTGCACAAGAATATGCGCGTTTATGCCAATGTGGATATGGACAGCGATGACGGACTCTGCTTCCGCATGCAATCTGACCGTTCCGACACCGTCTCCTTACAGAATATCAATCTGGAACTCGTTCGTTTCCGCTTGGATAAACTAAGTGGCATTCTGCCTTATATGCCCCGTATCACGGGACTTTTCTCTGCGGAAGCAAACTATATACAAACGGCAACCTCACTGCAAGTTTCCGCTGAAGCCGGTGTGGAAAAGCTGACTTACGAACAACAGCCGGTAGGTAACATTGGATTAGGCGCCACCTGGCTCCCGGGTGATAAAGGTACGCACTATCTGAATGCCTACTTCCGGTCGGAAGACCAGGAGGTAATGACTGCTGATGCCGTACTGACCCAGAACAACGGGCGCGATTCGCTTGAAGTCAACACTACTTTCGAGCACTTCCCACTCTCGCTTGCCAATGCTTTCATGCCCGACCAGGTAGTTACCTTTACCGGTGACATCGATGGTGGGCTCTATATCAGTGGTGCCATGGAGAAGCCTAAATTGAGTGGTGACCTCTCACTGGACAGTGTATCTGTCTATGCCCGTCAGGCAGGGGCACGTTATTGGTTTGATAATCGCCCGCTGAAGATAGAAGATAATCAACTTATCTTTAATAAGTTTGCTATATACACTACCAGTCGTAATCCTTTTACGATAGACGGGAACGTAGACTTCCGCAATATGGAGAATCCGACGGCGAAGCTGAACCTGCGTGCACAGAATTACACGTTGCTCGATGCTCCCCGTACCAAGGAAAGTATGATTTACGGTAAGATCTTCGTAGATTTGAATGCCACAGTACGTGGCCCGTTGGATGGTTTGACCATGCGTGGAAACATGAATCTACTGGGCAACACAGATGTGACTTATGTGTTGACTGACTCTCCTCTGACAGTAGAAGATCGTTTGGGTGAACTTGTTACGTTCACTTCTTTCACGGACACTACTTCGGTGCGGGCAACAGAGGTACCTACCATGTCGCTTGGCGGTATGGATATGTTATTGTCTGTGCACATTGATGATGCCGTGCGTTTGCGTGCCGACCTCAGCCCCGACCGTAGCAGCCGTGTGGAACTGGAAGGTGGAGGTGACCTGAACCTGCAATATACTCCGCAAGGCGATCTTACATTGTCCGGTCGCTATACCCTGATCGGTGGTATGATGAAATACGCCTTGCCCGTTATTCCGCTGAAAGAGTTCCAGTTTGTCAATGGAAGTTATGTGGACTGGACGGGTAATCCGATGAACCCTTCGCTCAACCTGACGGCTACGGAACGTGTACGTGCTTCTGTGTCCGATGGCGATGATGGCGGTTCGCGCATGGTGAACTTCGACGTTTCCATCAGCATCAAGAACCGTTTGGAAAACCCTGATTTGAGCTTTAACCTGAGTGCTCCCGAAGACGCCACTGTACAGGGCGAACTGGCAGGAATGAGCGTCGATGAGCGAAGTAAGCAGGCTATCACCATGCTTGCCACCGGTATGTATCTTTATAACGGTGGAAAAGGTGGTGGTCTGACCATGGGCTCTGCGCTGAACAGTGTATTGCAAAGTCAGATTAATGCGCTGACCGGAAACCTGAAGAATGCTTCCCTCAGTGTGGGCATCGAAGATCGTACGGCTGCCGAAACGGGGGACAAACAAACGGACTACAGTTTCAGATACTCTCAGCGTTTCTTCAATGATCGTATACAGATTGTAATCGGCGGAAAGGTATCTAGTGGCGCCAATGCAACGAATGACGTAGAATCGTTCATCGATAATATTTCTTTGGAGTATCGTCTGGATAATAGTGGTACACGCTATATCCGCGTGTTCCACAACAAGAACTATGAAAGTGTGCTCGATGGTGAGATAACCGAGACAGGTGTCGGTCTTGTGCTTCGCCGTAAGATGGACCGCCTGAGTGAGTTATTCATATTCAAGAGAAAGAAGAAAGTAGAACCTGTGAGCGAATAGTGTAAAAGAAATAACAATAGCGCAATTTAAGAATTAGTATAGCGCAATGCCACAACCCCATCATTCTCAATTCTCCTCCTCCCGGGAGGAGGAGTACCCGAAGGGGGGAGGTGGTAGGTGCATCACCTTATAATATATAGAAGAATCAAAATGAAGAAACTCGTATACATCCTCCTTGCAACCCTGCTTCTGGCAGCCTGCTCCACTACTAAGCACCTGCCCGAAGGCGAAGTGCTCTACACCGGTCAGAAGCCGATGATTGTAGAGAACCGCTCCGATACCAAGGTAGGCGTGACCGCTATGGAAGAAGTGGAAGCCGCGCTTGCTAAAGCTCCTAATAACTCCCTGCTCGGTAGTTCCGAATATCGCATCCCTTTCCCTTTCGGGCTGTGGGTGTACAATGGCTTTGTGAAGTATAAGAAAGGCTTTGGCAAATGGATATTCAATCGCTTTGCCGCCACTCCCGTGCTCATATCCTCCGTTAATCCGGACATCCGACAGAAAGTAGCGACAAATATCCTGCACGATTACGGGTACTTCAATGGCACGGTAAGCTATCAAACGTTCGTTAATCCCAAGGACAGCCTGAAAGCGAAGTTGCAATACACGGTAGATATGCGCAACCCGTACTTCATTGATACCGTTTATTATCGGGGTTTCAATAGTACGACGATGCAGATTATCAACCTCGGCCGCCGTCGCTCCCTGATCAGCCCGGGTGAACAGTTCAATGTTACCGATCTTGATGGTGAGCGTACCCGCATCAGCGGTTTGTTGCGTAATATGGGGTATTACTATTTCCGTCCCGATTATCTGACTTACCAGGCCGATACAACCCTCGTTCCCGGTGGACACGTCAGCCTGCGTATGATTCCTGTTCCCGGTATGCCGAAGGACGCCGAACGCCCCTTCTTTGTAGGTAAAACTAATTTCTACCTCCATGGCCCGCAAGGGCAAACGCCGAATGACAGCCTCTATTACAAGACTTTCTGGATACACTATTACGATAAACTGAAGATACGTCCAAATATGCTCCACCGCTGGCTGAACTACCAAGGCTACCAACGGAAGCGCCAGGAACTGGACAAGGGAGGTATGCGCCGTCGTCCGGAAAAGTTGTATAGCCAGTATCGGCAAACCCGTATTCAAGAGCGTCTGGCAAGTGTAGGTATTTTCCGTTATCTGGAGATGCAATACACGCCCCGCGATACGGCACTCGTTTCCGATACGCTGGATGTGAATATCCGTGCCATGCTGGATAAACCCTATGATGCTGAGCTGGACTTTAATGTCACCATGAAGAGCAATAACCAGACCGGTCCTGGTGCCGCCTTCACCGTAACGAAGAACAACGTTTTCGGTGGTGGTGAAACCTGGAATGTGAAAGTGAACGGCTCTTATGAATGGCAGACGGGTAAGAACAGCAGCTCGCTGATGAATAGCTACGAGTTGGGATTATCTTCTGCACTTACCTTCCCGCGCATCGTCTTCCCTCGGATGGGTACCAAGGAATATGACTTCCCGGCTTCCACTACCTTCCGCGTCTATATAGATCAGATGAACCGTGCCAAGTACTACAAACTGCTTGCTTTCGGTGGAAACGTCACGTATGACTTTCAGCCTGTGCCTACCCGGAAACATAGTATTACGCCCTTCCAACTGACATTTAATGTGCTGCGCAATCCGACTGCGGCTTTTGAGGAAATACAGGCTCAGAACCCGGCTCTTTACATCAGCCTCCGTAATCAGTTTATTCCGAAGATGGAATATACCTACACTTATGATAACGCTTCTCTTCGCAATGTACGTAATCCCATCTGGTGGCAGACTACACTCGGCTCTGCCGGTAACCTGACCTCGCTGATTTACAAGGCATTCGGACAACCGTTCAGCAAGGAAGACAAGAAATTGCTGGGAGTGCCTTTCGCACAATTCCTGAAGCTGAATTCGGAGTTCCGCTATCACTACAGGATAGACAAGAACCAGATGATTGCTTCCCGTATTGCAGGAGGAGTAATCTGGTCCTACGGAAATGCAACGACTGCGCCTTATACCGAACAGTTCTATATTGGTGGCGCCAACAGCATCCGTGCCTATTCTGCCCGCAGCATCGGCCCCGGTGGTTATCCACCCGATAAAGAGAAAAAGTATTCCTATATCAACCACGTGGGCGATATCCGTATGGAAGCAAACGTGGAATACCGCTTCCGTATCCTCGGCGACCTGCACGGAGCTATTTTTCTCGATGCAGGTAATGTCTGGCTGATGCGTAAGGATAAAGATCGTCCCGATGGACAGTTGACGTTGAAGAATTTCCCGAAACAGGTTGCTTTGGGTACAGGTGCCGGTCTGCGTTATGACTTGGACTTCCTTGTATTCCGTTTCGACTGGGGAGTGGCACTGCATGATCCGTATGATACAGGTAAGAAAGGATATTATAATATTCCGAAGTTTAAAGATGGCATGGCATGGCATTTTGCTATCGGTTATCCGTTCTAACGGTGGGTTTTGTACGATAGAGCTAAAATATGAACCAATTGTCTACCTTTCTTGACTTTATTTTTTGTAATTTTGCCCCGTAATCAAAACAAGGATACACTAACCTTTTTAAATAATAACTAAGTATGAAACCAACTTTATTCTTATTGGCAGCCGGAATGGGCAGCCGTTACGGTGGCTTGAAGCAATTGGACGGACTGGGTCCGAATGGCGAAACTATTATGGACTATTCAATTTATGACGCCATTAACGCCGGATTTGGTAAGCTCGTTTTCGTAATCCGTAAGGATTTTGAGAAAGACTTCCGTGATAAAATTATTTCCAAATACGAAGGTCATATCCCGTGCGAATTGGTGTTCCAGTCTATCGACGATTTGCCCGAAGGCTTCACTTGCCCCGAAGGTCGTACGAAACCCTGGGGAACCAACCACGCCGTAATGATGGGTGCTGATGTAATTCAGGAACCGTTTGCCGTTATCAACTGCGACGACTTCTATGGTCGCGATTCTTTCCAGGTAATGGGTAAATTCCTTTCTGCACTGCCCGAAGGTTCAAAGAATGTATATTCAATGGTAGGTTTCCGCATTGGCAATACGTTGAGTGATAGCGGTACTGTATCTCGCGGTCTTTGCGGTACGGATGCCAACAACTTGCTGACTTCTGTTGTAGAACGCACTAAGATTCAGCGTATGGATGGCGAAGTGAAATACATTGACGATAATGGCGAATGGACGGCTACTCCCGAAACTACTCCGGTAAGCATGAACTTCTGGGGCTTTACTCCCGATTACTTCGCATACAGCTTCGATTTCTTCAAGAGCTTCCTGAGCGATCCGAAGA
>ENA-OYWO01001282-OYWO01001282.1-human-gut-metagenome-genome-assembly--contig:-NODE-1282-length-11634-cov-6.530184_pt1 | contig 11634 bp, 10 predicted proteins | sample MGYA00244170_ERZ653397 | MGnify/ENA primary metagenome ERZ653397 (study PRJEB26926, sample SAMN06164906) | human gut metagenome | biome: ENVO:00009003; feature: ENVO:2100002; material: ENVO:00002003...
TTGTTGTGCAATGTTGGTGTTTATGTTGTCAAACTCTCCATATAATCCTGCCCTGACAGCTTCGGAGACCTTTTTATCCTTTTTTTAGGGAGATTGGCAACCTCATAAGTGATAAACGCAATCAATAACGGTATTATAATTCAAGCGATTGACATATCTCCTAAATGAGCCCCAACCTATGTAATAAACTTCCCTTACGGCATGGAAACAAGACCCGTTTACCAACGAATGAATCTTGTTTAATATTAACCATTTCTTTATGGAATTCTATACTCCGATCCAAGATAGGATATGAACCTTACCTTTTTTTCACACGGTCACAGATCGAACAACTGCTTTTTTATAAATTAGTAGATAGTAGAGAAAATCTTATTTAACGGTGAATTTCTAAATGCGTTTGCTTCCTCTCGATAACTTTGTTACGAAGTTTATGTTATAGAAAAAAGTATCGGGAAAGAATAGTCTGTATCACAGCTCAAGCGTGTCTGTTGCCTTTGAAGGCACTTTTGGAAAACAGTTCATTCAAAATGGCGGCAACATCTGTTTCAAACAAGGGATAATCGTGTGAGATCTCATTTCTCAATTCACGTATATAAGTCCATTCATCAGCACTTGGAATAATAAGATAACGTTCCAGACGATTCAGAATGTCACGCATAGGAAGTGCGGTGATGTCTTCGTCCAGATATTCCAATATGTATCGGGAATATTTTTGCTCCCATGGAATCTTGCAATTTGGAAAAGCGAAATATGAATTGGTCTATGCAGCGGACTTGTTCTGTTGTCAGGTTGGAATAACAATCCGCAGACATGGAATATTGACCCCTAATCCTTCAAGAGCTTTATTTATACGAATATACGAAGAATATGCTTGTCGCATACATCAAATCCCCGTTCTAGGCGTTCTGTTATCTCTTTTTTCTTTTATGTCATATCAGTTGTATTCCGTTTTTCAAAGCTTCCTGCACTACCGGTGAATCCTCATGATCACCGATGACGTCAATCTTTTGGTCACCCAAATGCAGTTTCAAGCGTGCGGTCATGCGGATGCGTGCCAATACACCTTTCTTTTCTCCCGTGCTGCGGACTAATAAATCAATATCTCCTCCACGCTTTTCGTCATTCAGACGGGAACCGAAGAGATATACCTTCATTGTTTCACCATAAATATCTTTGGCTATTTGGATGATGGTTTGTTTCCCCTCCACATTTCCTAGCGTCCGCCATCCTTATTTCATCTTCTCCACAAACCCCACCGGCATATCAACCCCCGCACATCCCAACAAATCCAGTCTCACCACCACTTTCGCCTTTCCATCCACTTCCACCAGTTCTCCTTCCAGTCCCTTTAGCGGACCTTTGACCACTCGTATCAATTCTCCCGGAACCAATGGTGCGGCACACATCTCCACCGCCTCGTCCGAATAATCCAGCATAAATTTGAACCGTTCCATCTGCTCGTCCGGAATCACCGCCGGAGTATGTTCGCCATGCAGCACCATATACCGGCTGATGGCCGACAGCGTGAGCACCTGCGAACGTTCCGCCGCATCCACATGGACAAAAATCATCATAGGGATAACCACCCGTTCTATTTTCTTTTTCCGGTAAGTCCATTGGCGGATTTCTTCTTGTACAGGCAGGAAGTTTTCTATATTCATTGCAGTCAGCCGTTCGGCCGTCTTCTTTTCGTGGTGAAGGCGGACATACGCCACTAGCCATTTTTTCATATTCGGAGGAAGGAAAAGTAATGTTAGATGTTCTAAAAATTGAAAGAAATGATGCCTCTTAAGCACGCTACGCTGTTACCTGTGTCATTCCCAGGTAAGCTTGTCGTTAAATTCTGATGCAAATATAGACAATATTTTACGATAACAAGCTATTTGTTCGCAAAAAATGAAAAAATTAACAAGAATAATACATTTATTCCTACTTTTGTACTTTTTATATTTTAAATCATATTAACATCATGGAAAAATCAAGATTTATAAGAAAAATAATGGCAGATTGCAGTTCTTTCAGGAACTGGAGATAGTAATGGTGAAATATCGCCTGTCCGGTGAAGGATACACCGATGAGGAAATGAGGGTTTTGAAACACATGTGTAAGGATACACTGGCTGATATAAACGAGTTTATGCGGAAAAAGGAGGAAAAGAAGAAGAAAGAACGGAAAGAGAAGAAAAAGAGGAAAGAAAGGAAATAAGGAATAAAATGTAAAAAAACGCTAAAAGGAAGCCTCCCGGTTATTTGTACACTTGTGTAATGAATGGGTGTTGTAAATCAATACTTTATGTTTGGTTAGTGTACAATTTTAACTTTTGATTGTATGGGTTTGCAATATACTTTTGTTTTCATGGTGGAGGGAAATGCCCTCCTTTTGATAATTTAAATTCATACATGAATGGTTTATACCGATTTATGCTCTTTCTATTTCTCGGTGTTCGATGAACATGCCGTGGATATGACATTGAAAGAGTTTGTGGAACTTCTGCGTGGCGAACGTTGGAAAGCGCAAGTGGAAGAGTATCAGCGCCTGAAGGCTTCGGGCAGGGAGACAGAGGCCAAGAAATTAAAGAGAAAACTGGCCGCGCTGGTGATAGCCGGGCGTTGCGAAGGGAGTCATGCCGAAACTAATCTGAAGCAGTGGAGCGGGGACGCCATGCTGGATGTGGATAAATGTAACGGCCGTGTGTCTGAGTTCTTGCAGGTCTTGAAGGACACTCCTTGGGTGAAGGCGGCATGGCGCAGCGTTTCGTACGACGGGCTGAAGCTGGTGGTGCGTGTGGAAGCAGAGAGTGTGGACGAGTATCGTCTGGCATACGCGTTGGTGGCATGGCACGTGGCGCAGCTTCTTGCCTTTCCCTGTGACATGAGTTGCAAAAATCCCACCCGTCCTTGCTTTGCGTCGTATGATCCGGAAGCTTTTTTTCGTCCGGATACCGAAGTTTTTCCCTGGCGCCGCTTTGTGACGGAGCATCCCGACAGGGTGGGGGAGATTCTGGCAGAGTTGAAAGTGAAGACCCCGGCAAGTGCATCCAAGCCTCTCGTTGCGGCTTCGGGCATGCTGCACACATTCTTCAACGAGTTCTTGGCGCAGAATCCCTTTGTGGATGGCAAAAAGAATGAGTTTTTGTTGAAGCTGGGACGTATCGCCCGCTATAAAGGAGTGGGGGAAGAAGAGTTGGTCCGGCTGAAAACGCTGGCGGTGGAAAGGCTGGCGGGTATGGGGTGTGCCGCCGGGGATATACCTCCGCGCATAGACTCCGGATACCGGTATGCCGACATGAACAAGGGCCCCGAAACACCTGCTTCCAGGGCTCACAAGGCTCAAGGCTCACTTAGGCGGTATTCTGATTCCGGCGAAGAGGGTGAAGAAGCTGAAATAGAGAAACTTGAGGCTGACAAATTGCGCCGCAATGTTCCGTGTCTTCCGGATGAGCTGTTCGACCGTTTGCCCGACTTTTTGAAGCGTGGTTTGACACACGTCCGCAACAAGCGCGAGAGGGATATTCTGTTGCTCTCCATGATTACCAACATCAGCGGTTGTCTGCCGGGGGTGAGGATGAATTATGGAGGAATGGTTTATTCCGCCGATCTCTACCTGGTGGCTTTAGCCGGTTCGGGCAGGGGGAAAGGGGTGATGCAACTGGCGGCAATTCTGCCCGCAGCCATTCAGGGGTATTACGATGAACTGAACAGGAAGGATGAGCGTGAGTACCGGCAGAAATTGCTGAAGTGGAATCTGGAGGAACGGCTTGCCGCTCAGGAAAAGAGGGTTCCCGATTTGGACCAATGCCCGGAGATGCCGGTAGAACGCATCCTGAAGGTGGCTCCCAATATTTCGAAAAGCCAGTTGATATTGGCTTTGGAGGCGGGTGGATCGGTCGGCTTGGTGATGAATGCCTCCGAGCTGGATATGATAAGTTCTGCCATGCACCAGGAGTATGGAAAACATGATGATGTGATGCGTGCCGCCTCCCAGCACGAGGAGGTGTCTTCTTATTTCAAGACGGATCACCGGCTTGTTATTGTGAGTGATCCTCATCTGGCATTATGTGCTTCGGGTACTCCCGCCCAGTTGCATAAATTTATTTCTTCGCTGGAGAATGGGATGTACAGCCGTGTGGCTTTCTATGTGGGACAGGCCCCCTGGGAGTATAAGTCTGCCAATCCCGGCAAAGTCCGGCTGGATATGCGCGCTTATTTCAAAGGAATGGGCGAGGAGCTGCTGCGTATGTTTATCTTTCTCTCCGGATCGTCTACCGAGGTGATTTTCACCGAGGAACAATGGAAAGAGCATACGGAGCGTTTCAGAACGTATCTGCGTGAGGTAGTGGCGGAAGATGATGATTCTCCGGGTGCTATTGTGCTGCGCCACGGACTGATGATGTCTCGTATTGCCATGGTGCTGACTGCATTGCGTAAGTGCGAGCCGCAATGGAATACATCGGAGTGGAAATGTTCGGATGAGGATTTCCGTACGGCCATGCAGATAGTGGATGTGTTGCTGGAACACAGTTTGCTGCTTTCCACTTCCATGGATGATACTGCCGGAAGAATCAGGCCGGTAAAGGCTTTTTTCAAACTGCGTCCCATCTTGAGAACAATGCCGCGTGAGTTTACATATTCGGAGCTGATGGCGGCTGCCAATGAAGCAGGGTTGCCTACAGCATCCGTGAAACGTTATTTGTTGCGTTTGGTGTATTATCAAATCGTTGAGAAAGAGGATGGTAAGTATAGAAAGACCGGTAAGTCTTGGCCTAAATTACCGCCTAAGTGAGCCCTGAGCCTTGTGAGCCTAAAATACTGGTAAAAAAGGTCCTGTTGTTTTCAAAAAACAACAGGACCTTTCCGGTAAAACAACAGGGGATTTTAAAAAAACAACAAGGTCTTTCGAAGTAAACAACAGGTCCTTTGGGAAGCGTATGTCCTAAGGTTCTCCCAGATGCCTCACTATGATTGCCACTTCATGCTTCAGAAAGCTGTGGCGGAATTTGTTGTAGCCCGCTTCGTTTAATTCTTCCTGCAGCAGCATATTTCTCCGCATCCAGCGATATAGGGTTTGCAGGGCTGCCGCAGCGGTCCGTCCGGGGCTATATAATTCTGCCAGTTCCGCTTTGTCATACGCTCTGATAATGAATGCTTTTTCTTCTTGGTTCATGTTCTTTTATCTGTTTTGATTATAGAGTAAAGATACACAAAATGTCCTTGTTTTCCTACTCTGCCTGTAAGTTATTCTCGACATTTCTCGACAATGTTCTACGGCTCTCTACCAATGTCGACACAGGGCTTCCGCTTCATCGTATCTTTGTAGTGTAATCAAAAGTCAATCATAGCCGGCTTAGTGATTAACAGTTGATTGTCAGTGTGTTTCTTAATTTAAAAGTTTTAATTTTTAATTTTAAAAGTATGGGAAGAACAGTTTCTTATTCGGTAGTAAAGCGTAATAATCCGCTTGATCAGGATGCGGTGCCTAAGTTTTATGCACAAGCTCAGGCCAATGGCCATGTAGAGATTCGCGAAATGGCGGATCGTATTCAGAAGACCTGTACGGTGACGCGTGCGGATGTAATGGCTGTGCTTGTTGCTTTGGAGGATGTGATTATGGAGGCTCTGGAAGGGGGTGAGATTGTAAGGCTTGCCGATCTGGGCACTTTCCAGATAGGTTTGAGTGGAAGAGGTGCGGAAACGGAGGATACGTATGATGTGTCGATGATTAGAAAAGCGCGTATCAATTTCCGTCCGGGTATTGCGCTAAGCGGTATTCTGGCAGCACTGAAATATACGAAAGTGGATAAATTGCCGGTGAAAACGAAGGAGGAGCAAAAACCTGCTTAAGTAGGTGGCGGACAAGTGTTTAATTTAAAAAAAACTGTAGAATGAAAGGTAAATCTGTTTGGAGCACTATTTTGAAAGTGGTGATTGCAGTAGCTACGGCTATTGCGGGTGTAGTAGGAATCAGCTCGTGCATAGGAGGATGAGAGTGATTAATCTGATTGTTGTCCACTGTTCCGCCACAAAGGCGGACAGGGACTTTACCGAACAGGATTTGGAGGTGTGCCACCGCAGGCGTGGAATGAACGGACCCGGATATCATTTTTATATCCGTAAGAACGGGGATATAAAAACAACCCGTCCCATAGAGAAAATCGGGGCGCATGCGCGTGGGTATAATGCGCAGAGTATCGGGATATGCTATGAGGGGGGAGTCAGCGAGCGGGGCAGGCCGGCGGATACGCGGACGGTGTGGCAGAAACATTCATTGCGTGTACTGGTCAGGGCGTTGCTGGTGGATTATCCCGGTTGCAAGGTTTGCGGTCATCGGGATTTAAGTCCGGATTTGAACGGAAATGGTGAGATAGAGCCTGAGGAATGGGTGAAACAGTGTCCCTGTTTTGATGTTTCAAAAGAAAAGTATAGTAAATAATATTTATATATTAAAACATAATAAGACTAATTCTCTTCTGAATTTGTTAAAATATTAACGTTCTAGAAAGAGGATTAGTCTTATTTTATTATGTAATTAATTTTGAAATTACTTTTTATTTACATTTTCTGCGCCGTATCCATAGCCGTAACCGTATTTTTTACCATATCCGTAATACTTGCCATACTTGCCGTATCCATAGTAATATCCGTACTTTTTTTTCTTCATGTCCAGTCCGTTGATAATGGTACATAGGTTGGGCAGTTTTTTCTGTTCGCCCAGTTCGTTGATTAAAGTATAATCTGCCTTGTGGGTGTAGTCTGCCCGGCACACATAGATGCTGGCATTGGCTACTCGCGAAATCAGTTGGGTGTCGGTCACCATGCCGATGGGGGCGGTATCCAGAATGATATAGTCAAAATGCTTTTTCAGTATGTCGATAGCCTGAGGCAAAGATTCACGTGCCACCAATTCGGTCGGGTTGGGAGGGATAGGACCTCCGGGCAGAATGGACAAGTTAGGATTGATGTTTGAAACTTGTACCAGCGACATCAGGTCGGTATGTTCCGGATTAGCGAGGAACTGGCTGATGCCTTGTTCCTTGCGTGACAATTGGAAAGCTTTGTTCAGACCCGGCTTGCGGATGTCAAGCCCCACAATCACAATTTTCTTTCCTAATAAAGCCAGACTGACAGCCAGATTGGAAGCGATAAAGGTTTTGCCTTCTCCTGTAGTGGTGGAGGTAACCAATATAACTTTCTCGTTACTCTTCATCATATAAAGTACATTGGTGCGTACATTACGGAAAGTTTCGGCCATCAGGTCGTTTTGGTTTTCGTGTACTACAATGGCTCCCTCCGAAGATTTATTTTCAGAGAAAGGTACGTCACCGACTATAGGAAGGGATGTGATTTTTTCCACATCGGCACGTCCTTCTATCTTGTATTTAAAAAGCTCGATGATATAGATCACGGCAACCGGCAGAGCGACGCCTAGAATCAGTGCTACCAGATAAATCATCTTTCCTTTGGGAGATACGGGGATGGCATCTGCCAGTGCTTCGTCTACTATGCGGGCATTGTTGGCGGTAGATGCCAGAGTGATGGCATTTTCTTCACGCTTTTGCAGCAGCATCAGGTAAAGTCCTGCTTTGATTTCCTGTTGGCGCGAGATGCTGACTAGCTGGCGTTCCTGTCCCGGAGCATTGGTGATGCGTCCGGCATATTTGCCTGCCTGGCGTTCCAGATCCGCCTGGGTGATGGCCAAGCCTCTTTGCACGCTGTTGATGGTGGTCAGCACATTGCTGCGCATGGCGCGGATGCTGGCATCCAGATTGACTACCACCGGGTTGTTTTCCTGAGAGGAGCGGAGCAGGCGCTTGCGTTCCAGCAGCATCTCATTGTAGCGGTTGATCAGTTCGGTCAGTCCGGTATCTGTCAGGCCTACATTGACAGGAAGTACTTCGTAGGCATGATCCGGATTGTTGGCATAGCTGGCCAGGAATTGTACCAGCCGGAGCTGGGTGCTGTTTTCAGCACGTTTTTTTTCGTATTCCGAGTTTTCACTCAATGCCAGTTGGGCGTCGCTTTTCAAGTCGGTCAGCCCGGCATCGCGCTTGAAGGTTTCCAGTTCTTGTTCCGTGGTTCCCAGTTCACCGTTGATGATATTAATACGTTCATCAATAAATTCTGCGGTCTTGGTAGCCACTTCGTTTTTATCGTCGTTGGCATCCCGGTTGTAGATTTCCACCAGTTTGTTGATAAAATCCATACCACGTTGCGTATGCGTGCTCTTTACAGAGATCTGTGCGATAGTGGTGGATTTGGAAGTAGGCTCTATGCTCAATGCTCCCCGGTAGCTGCCGGCCACACTGCGGGGGGAAGAAACGGTAGCCATGATTTTTTGCTCGCTTTTTGCGATTGTCGAATCAGCCGGGGTGAAGCTGAAAGTCCCCGACGGAGTGGTCAGCAAGGCAGGCAGTTTGTCGAATTGCTTGCTGTATTCCTGTTCTCCTATTGTGATCTTCACATTCAGTTTATTGCCCGGTTGCAAAGTCAGGTTGATATATGCCGGAGCAGGGAGTTTCTGAGCTTCTTCAGGGGTAATCCATACTTTGACAGGGGAACTTTTGTAAAGTTCTATATCATGAAAACTACTTTTTGCCGCATAGCTGATGTAAAGATCCAGTTCTTCCACTACTTTCTTGATAAGCGTGCGCGATTGCAGGATTTCTACCTCATTGTCAAAATTGTTGATGGAAGAATAAAATCCCAAGTCTTCCAAGTCGGCCATGCCGCTGCTTGCTTTGCTGTTTTTGTCATTGTCTTTGATGATGACGGACGCCGAGATGTTGTATACCGGCGGGGTGTAACGCAAATAAAGCCAGGCTCCTGCCATGCATAACAGAATGCATGCCACGAACCAAGGCCAATGAATGGTATATTTAAAAAGAACCGCTTTAAAATCAGTCTTTTCTTCTTTTTCTTCCAGATAGAGGTCGTCGTATAAATCTTCTTTCATAATTCTGTTTATTTGGCAATGGTTACTATCAGGCTGACGAGTGAGACAAGGGTTCCCACTACAGAGAACCAGATTGTAGTACTGTTGCTGATTCCTGCATTTTTGGCTTTGGTCTTATTGGGAGTGACATACACTACATCATTCTGCTGGAGGTAGTAGTAAGGAGATACGATGATGTCGGCATCGTTCAGGTTCAGCGGGATAACCTGGCGGTTGCCTTGCGCGTCTTCACGGATCAGTTTCACTTTGTCGCGTTGTCCGTATACGGTCATGTCCCCTGCCATAGCCAGTGCTTCCATGATATTTACTTTTTCATTGGTGATGGTGAATGTACCGGGGCTGGCAACTTCTCCCATCACAGAGATTTTGTAGTTTGCCATGCGTACATTTACAATAGGGTCTTCTTTGATATAGGTCTTCAGTTTCTCCTTTATCATATTTTCCGCCTGGCTTTTGGTAAGGCCGCCGATGTGCAGTGTTCCCAAAACAGGGAAATCAATGTTTCCGTTATTGTCTACCAGATACTGTTGTAAAGATGGTTGGCTGGTAAGGTTTTTGCTGTTTGCCGTGATAGGGGTGGCTACCGTCAGATTAAAGGGAATGGCGGCATCGGGATCGCTGGTATTCACCGTGATAGTCAGCAAATCTTTAGGCATGATGTGTGCATCATACAAGGGTGTTTTGACATTTGCCATGTCCAGATACTCGGACCCTTGCAGGTAAGGTACTTTTTTGTAGGCGCTGCAACTACATAGTAGTAGTGAAACCAGCGCGAATAGGGTAAGTTTCAATCTTCTCATTTTTTGGCTCTCTATTAATTTTAATTCTCTATTTTGAACTTAATAAGCTTGCTTGTCTTTGCGTAGCACATTTGCCACGGTTTTGTACATGATATAAAGGTCGAGCAGGAAAGACCAGTGCTCCATATACCATATATCGGCTTTCACACGTCCTTCCATGTCTTCCAGCTCACGGGTTTCGCCACGGAAACCGGTCACTTGCGCCCATCCCGTGATACCGGGTTTGATGAAATGGCGGACCATGTATTTATTGATTATCTTGGAATATTCTTCCGTGTGTTTCAACATGTGAGGGCGTGGTCCTACAATGGACATATCTCCCAGCAATACATTGATGAATTGCGGAAGTTCGTCAATATTGGTCCGGCGCATGAAATCGCCGAATTTGGTTTTTCTAGGATCATTGAGGGTAGCCTGTAAGGTGTCCGATTCCTTGTTCACTTTCATAGAACGGAATTTATAACACCAGAATTCTTTATTATTCAATCCATTACGTTTCTGACGGAAGAATATGGGGCCCGGAGAAGTGATTTTAATGGTCACTCCTACAATAAGGAATATAATGGGGAACAATGTGCATAAAAAGAGTAATGAGAAGGCTACATCGAATATACGTTTTATCAGCCTGTTTTCTATTTTTCCCAAAGGTTCCTTGCGGATGCTGAGAATGGGGACACTGCCTATCATTTCAAAGTACATACGGTGGCGCAGGTAGTTGCGCACATTGGGCACACTGTAGAAATGTATCAGGTTGTTTTCGCAATAATTAATGACCGGCACGATACATTCGCTTAATGCCGAGGGCAGGCAACAATAAAGTTGGTTCACTTTGTTTTTTGTCAGGTAATCAATGGTTTGCTCCGGCTTTCCCAAATAAGTACAACTGGCAGGGAACTTGGCATTGGGGGTTGTGTCGAAGTATCCCAGTACCCGGTATCCGGTAGTGGCGTCGGAGGTCATTTCATGATAAAGTTCGGCTATATTTTCGGTGCTTCCCAAATAAAGGACGGTACGGAAATTACCTCCGCGGCTTCTGTATAGCTGTATGCAGAAACGGAAAAGCAGACGATAGAAAGTGATGCAGAGGAAAAGTAGAATGAAATAATAGACAAAAAAGCGATTGGAGTATATTTCAAGTTCTGATAGTACAATTAAGCTTGTTGACAATAGGGAGAAATAAAAAACGTTACGGAGTGCCCGGAATACAATTTGATCGGCACGGGCTCCTCGTCGATGTAATATGACACCTCCTGAGATAGTGCACGCAAAATAGCATACGCTGAATAGAGTTAGAATTTGGGGTAAAGTGCCACTGTAGGCCCTCTCCCCAAACAACTCGTTCCATATTGAATTAAATGAGATGAAAAGTACATTCAGAATGACTAAATCTCCTAGAATGACTGCTAATTTAAGTGCTTTATTAAATCTCTGAACTTGTATCATAGGTTAAATTTTTTAGATGTCAGATCTATATTATGTTTTTAAAAGGTGTGTTTTAAATATGTCACTTTTTTTCTTTTTAATATCCTTCTGTTACTTCGTAAGTAACAGAACGTGAATTAATGGATTAGTTGTATAATTAATATTCTGTCGTTTTATAAATATATATAAGAGATAACTATGTGAAATATAGTGAATTTATTGCATTGCGTTAATAGTAAAAAGCGCAATGTGTGTTGTTGCATTTCTTTGTTCTCCTTCGATTTGATAATTGTTCATATTATTATTACTTTTTATCTATTATATAACCTTTTTAATTAAAATCTAGAAAAAAGCTGTGCCTTTATTTGTTTGCTATCAGTTAATTGTCTATTTTTGCCCTCCAAATAAGATCTGTTACTTACGAAGTAACACAACTGTCTCTTATACACATCTGACGCTGCCG
>ENA-OYWO01001290-OYWO01001290.1-human-gut-metagenome-genome-assembly--contig:-NODE-1290-length-11588-cov-3.705020_pt1 | contig 11588 bp, 9 predicted proteins | sample MGYA00244170_ERZ653397 | MGnify/ENA primary metagenome ERZ653397 (study PRJEB26926, sample SAMN06164906) | human gut metagenome | biome: ENVO:00009003; feature: ENVO:2100002; material: ENVO:00002003...
GCCCATGCCCACGAACATCTCCACAAATTCGGAGCCGGACATGGAGAAAAACGGCACGTTGGCCTCACCGGCCACAGCCTTGGCCAGCATGGTCTTACCGGTACCCGGAGGGCCCACCAGCAGGATGCCCTTGGGCATGGAGGCACCGATGTCCTGATACTTGCTGGGGTCATGGAGGTAGTTGACCACCTCCTGTAAATTCTCCTTGGCCTCGTCCTCTCCGGCCACATCGTCAAACTTGATGCCCTCGGCGGACTTGACGTAGACCTTGGCGTTGGACTTGCCCATATTGAACATCATGGAGTTTCCGCCGCCCATTTTCTTCATGAGACTGCGGGACAGCATCTGCCCCAGTCCAATGAAGATGATCAGCGGCAGCACCCAGCACAGAATACTCACCAGCAGCGATGTCTGCTGGATCTCCGTGCCGCTGGTGGAGATGCCGGCCTCCAGCAGCCGGGAGACCAGATCGTCATCCGGCACCATGGCGGTCTTGTAGATGCTCTTTTCCTCGGGGTCGGTGAACAGGATGCGGTTATCCTGCTCCTGAATGTCCACCTTGCCGATCTCCTTCTTCTCCACCATGCTGACGAAGGTGTTGTAGTCCACCTCCTTGATCTGGTGCTCGGAGATCCACGGCATGGCCAGCAGATTGAACAGCAGCAGCACCAGCAGCATCAGCAGATAGTAGTACAGCAGGGGCTTTTTCGGTGATTTGACCTCATTCATAGGCATTTCCTCCGTGTCGTCCGGACCACTGAAGGCCTCCGGCGGCCCGCAAATTTTGATACCATCGATGGTATTGAAAAATCGTTGTTACATAGTGTAGCACAAGCCGCCGGAAATAGTAAACGACTAAATTGTAAACTTCCCACCGCAAACGGCACTTTTTGCGTTTTTCAGGTCGCAGCAATAGGCCGCCGTATCGTTCACGCACAGGGCGTTGTACATCTGCCGCTTCCGCTCCAGATCGCTCTGGTCGGGCATGGCCGTTCCCTGCTCTGTCTGTCCGTTTTTCTGTTCCATGCCGCAGGATTTCTCCGGTCAGGATCTGTGATAGACACTGTATCTGCGCCATATCGTCTGTTTGTCCCGATCATATGCCAAGAGTCCCGCCCTTGTAAAGAGCCGATATGGGGCAGACGTGGATAAGGTCCGCCCGTCGGGGCAAAAGGAAAAACGGCAGGCATCCTGCGATGCTTGCCGTTTTTTTGGCGGGGAAGGAGGGATTTGAACCCTCGCACGCGGTTTAGGCGTCTACTCCCTTAGCAGGGGAGCCCCTTCGGCCACTTGGGTACTTCCGCAGGCCGGTGATAAAGCTGGCGGAGAGAGTGGGATTCGAACCCACGGATGCTTTCACATCGCCGGTTTTCAAGACCGGTGCCTTCAACCGCTCGGCCATCTCTCCGGATAATGAGTTCACGTCTAACTCTCAAACGCAAGAATAATATTACCATATTGAAGTACTGTTTGTCAACATAAAATACGAGAATTTTCATAGAATATCCTGTTGAATAAACTCAGAAATTCTTGATTCGGATATCCGATCTGTTTGTAGTGTACTTCCAACTCCCCTGCTGAATTCAATTCACCGGATCGTAATGAGATATGTGAACCACTTTACCTTATCCAATCAAAAAGAATAGCCTGCACTATACGATAGCCGTTCTTCCATGAAAGCAAAAAAAGAAGCTACTCTCTTGAGTGGCTTCTCTCCATGTTGGCGCTACCTATCTTTCCGGGCCGTCTCCAGCCAAGTATTGTCGGCAGAAGCGAGCTTAACTTCCGTGTTCGGGATGGGAACGGGTGGACCCTCGCCCTAATCAGCACCAACTGCTGTATTGCAACTGTCTTATACAGTAACAAACCTTTATCCAATTGTCAAGTCGTGCCGAGTGGCACGTTCAAGCGTTTTGCACAGCAAAACCTTGCCGCAGGGCGAATTCATTTCGCCCGAGGATGTTCAATCAAAAGGGTTCCCGCAAGGGCTTCAGCCCTTGTGGGAAAACGACTTGCCGTGGTTAAAGGGGTCCCCAAAAAGTCAAAGACTTTTGGGGGAGAGAAAAGGCAGTGGAGTGAGTGAGCTCTGGCTTTTAAGCCTGAGCGAAGGATACGGAACTTGCCTTGACGAGCGCGATGATGGAAAAATTTCAGAAATTCTTATTTCCTTGTGTTCTTCAATATCCCGAATAAAGAAATCGGGAATGTCTGAATTATCATTGACTGAAAAATCAGCTGCCTCATCGTGAGGCAGTGCCTTTTCTTCTTCAGAGAGATAGACCAGATCGTCAAAAGCGAGATTTTTCAAGGCAACCTCATTCATCTCATCTAAAGAATCATACTGTTCCTCACGGGCATTTGCATTGCCGTACTCAGTTATTATGCGGTAATTCACAAGATCCGCATATACACCGATAATAGTGTCAGTATCCTCATCAGTAGTATATGCAAGATCAACGTGGTTCAGGTCGTCGAAATCGGCAGTGCTGCCGTATTCTGTTTCGCAGAAATCATTGATATATTCAATGGCTGCTTCCAATGCTCCAGAAGAAGCCGCCTCATCATGAGGCAGTTCATCGGTATGCTGTTCAAGTTCATCTGAGATAGTCTTCTTTAGTTTCTCGGCAACAGAATGATAGGCTTTGAAACTGGAGAGATAGTCAACCACGCCGCCGTATCCATCGCCGATATCCTGACGTTCACTGTAAGTTGTGCCGTCCGGCATATTTATAGTGAATTTTGTTTTAGCATATCCCTGATGATCGTCTTTCAGTTCTCCGCTGTCAATGGCAGCGTATAGTTTATCAGAGTTACCACCATATGCTTCAAGTTCCTGCTGACGTTTGGACACCCAATCTGTATCCTCGCGCTTCATTATAGTATCAAATTCGAGGACGGAGTAAGTTTTACCTTCCTCAAATGCTGGACTTTCGCTCCACTCGCAGGTGATAGTAGGCTGCTTTTCCGAGATGTCCTTTTCTGTAGGTTCAACTATTCCTATTGACATATCAGATTTTTCTTCTTCAAAATTATCAAAGGTCAGCTGAGCGCTGGTTTCTTCTGAAAAAGCTGCTACATTATTGTCATATAGGTGATCACGTTGTTCTATATTGAAAAGATACCCGAAAACCTGCGCCGTGATTTCGTCCGTCCACTTATCCTCGGAGATTTCACCAGAATTGAGAAACTCCGTGATTTCTTCTTCCGGGAATCCCAGTCCGGGGTTATGCCCGGTATGGTTCGTAAGCTGAGTTACCAGTTCCGAAACTGAATCCCGGCAGAGGCTGCGAAACTTCGGATAGCCGGATTCAGCTGTGAGAGTTCGTGCGGCTTCCGTTGCGGTGCTCCAGTCGTTGAAACAATAGGGAGCATTCACGGAACTGCGCTCGATTTTCTGATATTCCTCCTTGACGTGCGGCTGAGCACGAATATACTCTTCCGCATAAGTGGCGAACAGTTCAGGTGTGAGCCTGATATGAATATCCAGTCCGGTGCGCTTAATATCCTTGCGGATAGATTGAAGCCGGCTATTTTCAAAACAGTGCGGATACTCATAGTGAATTGCAAAATGCTCTGCGTCAAACTGCGTATAACGGCGGGCTGATTCAATATCCTTTTCGGTAATGTATCGTCCCTCGTCAACAGCCTTTCGGATTGCCTTTGCAACGACCTTCCAGCCAAATCTGACAGTTTGTTCATTGCCGTTATTTCCGAGGATCAACGCAAGTCCCTTACCGTCATGATTTGAGAACTTGACGATTCCGCTGCGAGAACTGCCGCCGATTCCGTATTCATTTTTCAGAAACTTCGCAAGTTCGTCATTGGTAGGGGAGTTATCCGAAATGTACTCTGTTATACGAAATTTTCCTCCTGCTGAGTGATTTCCGTGCAGGATCTCATCTTCAAGCAGCTTCTGCGCATATTCACTTTTTGAGTCGATTTCTTCGGGTCTGTCTGAAAAAACAGAAATGGCATCTGTTTCATCAGATACCATCTCGTTATCTTCATTTAACTCTTCGTCATCATACTCAGCCGAATATCCTTGATCTTCATCAGCTGCCCACGGCTCCGGACTTCCTCCGCCAGCCATGTCACGCTCGTCCGGATCGAATCCCACGCTGCTTCCTGAGCCGCTATATCTATTTCCGTCCTCTGCTGTGCGCTCTCCGTATAAGTCTGGCTGAGCTGCGCCTTCTTCATCAGAGTACGTGTCGTGCGGTTCCTGGCGCTCTCTGCTTTCCGTCCGATCTCCTTCCAGATTCTCAGATACAGCCCACTCATGTTCACCAGGTCGAGTGCTGTCGGATCCATTTCGTTCATCATATCGACCGCCTTGCGCTCCAGCGGCGTCATGTTCTTCCTTCCGTAATTCCGGAATTTCGGGTTCAGCAGTCCGTTCCTGTCTTCCTCGTAGGGGATATCGTAAATGTCTTCCGCATACTCCAGCTTCATAACGCTCATATTCTTTCCTCCTTACAGTCCGGTCAACGTCTCGCAGCACTTCCTGCGCCAGCGCAGTAGCTGCATTGCCGATTTCGACTATGGACAGATCGCTGTCAAGTTTAGCGGCTGCTGAAAAGTCATACTCAGCTTCAAGTCCACATCTTGTCATGCATATGCATTCTGCACTCTGGCGAATAAAATGGGTGATGCGAGGGTCATTTGCCATTGCATTATTTAGTTTGCTATCATAATTATACACCGTATCTATGTTTTTGTCAAGACTTTTCTGCAAAAAATCTTCAAAAGATATAGCGTTTTCTGCATTTTCGGTGTTGTACTTTCCAACGATGCCGTCAGCCATGCGTTCAGAGAGTTTCCACTTGGCATTATATGTTTTTCCATAGGTCTGGCTGACGTCAAAAAGATACATTAGCTCGGTATTATTACGATCCACGAAAATTGCAGTGGACCGTTCTCCGTGTCTTACATATCTTCCCACATTGTTCCACTGAGTAAGAGTTCCGCACATAACTGCTTTAGGGTTCTGCTCAGTAAGGAGCATGGCAGCGCAGAAGTTCAGACGCCAGAAGTTTGAAGTAAGCTTCAGTGTGTTCTGCCACACCTGTGGGTCGCGAAGCTGTGAGAGCTTGTAATCGTATATCTGTGCGATATCATTAAATCTTGACATCATGTTCCTCCGTGAAATATCTGCGGATAGCAGCAGACACTATTTCTGTAAGTTCTTCCGGCGTTTTACCTTCCATAAATTCCGATACGATTTCAGCCGGCACAGCAATTTTAACGGGCGGCTTGGGCTTAAGAATCTTGGTGATTGCTGTAGTAGTTAAGTTGGATTCGTCATGCAGTTCTTTTACATTGGCTCCGGTGAGCTTCATCTCCGGGTGCTGTGTCAGAACATTTATGATCGTACTCTGTACGTCTGAGCTGAGGTCTGCAAGCATTTCAGCCGCAGCTATATTAATTACGGCATTATCGAGCATGACTAGGAAATCCTGCTGAAGTAAGTTGAGATGTGCGTATTTCTGAGACTGTTCATGTGACAGGTGAAGCTCCGCTTCAGCTTTTTCTCTGAGAACTGCAGCCGTTCTTATCTGCTCTGACAAAAGAAGTGATGAAAACCGGCTGCGATTACTTTCGACAACGATACGCTCAGCGTATTCATCGGTTATCAGGTCGTTGCTTCCAATTCGGCAGGGTACCTTAGTCCACATGAGCTGCTCAGCGGCGGATCTTCGCCGACTACCAGAGAGGATTTCGTATTCTCCGTTGCCGACGGAGCGAACGAGCAGCGGCTCGGTAATACCTATTCTTGAAATATCAAATTTAAGCTCTGTGAGATCGCCGACATTGGTGAATATCGGGCGGCGGAAAGGAAGAAGCCTTTCCAGTTCAATATTGTACGCCTTTTCATCAGTAAAACACTTTTGGATTATTTCGTCGAGCGTTTCACCGTGACGTTCCTCTGCAATTTCTTCTTTCGGTTCATCTTCGGCAACTGAGGAGGAAACGGAGTAGCCGTCATCAGGCAACGGCAGCGGATCCACTACATCATCTTCAAGAGGAACATAAATTGCAGTGTCAGCAGTTGGTTCTTCAACAGGAATAACACGCTTGACTGTGGTTTCCGGTGCGGTGTTATCTTCCGCTTCTTCTGCTTCGCGCTGTTTCCTCGCCATTTTTCTAAGTGCGTTCAGGTCCATGTGATATCCTCCGTTACATATTTACTTCTTCTCAACTCTAGCCACCTTAAAGCCTCTCCTTGTTTCGCCTGATAAATCAAGAATCTTATCAATAACACGCTGCAATTGTTCATGCTGGCGGTATGCTTGCACGAGCATGATTTCTTTTTCAGTAATGAGAAGCGTGTCATCGTCGCTGGAATAAACTTGTTTACCCATATCGGTATTATTTACCATAACATGACCCTGTGGGTCATTTGTGTAACCCATCAACCATTCGGGAGTAACCCCAAAATATTCCAAAAGCTGATAGACTCTCTCTGTTTTAGGTTCATAACTTCCTTTCAGATATCTGCTCAGTGTACTTTTGGGTATCCCAAGTTCACGAGCAACATCAATCTGTTTCTTGCCATTCAGTTCCATTGAATCGGCTAAACGTTTGCTGAATATCTTTAGCAGCATCTATGTCCCCTTCATTTGATAAGTATCCGTGTCTTATAAGCTCATCCAGTCCAGCTGCAATAATTGGGTGATCTACAACAAGACTTCCATCGTTGAGGACCAAGCAGCAGAACACATACTGTGCATTCAGACTCAGGCTATCATCTTCAAGAGGACTACACTGTATGTCTATCATTTTTGAACTACCTCATTATTGATTTTGGAGCGCAGCCGCGTGGTTTACCGCCTATGCGCATAGTGTGGGGCACAGCTGTCAGCCATGCCCCGTAAGGAGAAGTGTATATATAAACCCCTGTGGCTAGGGAGATTTGGTTACATCTCAGGTTCCATATCTTCGTCATCGCCGTCATCAACGGCGTTCTGCTCATTCTGGTACATTTTACGCCATTCAGAGAGAAAATCAGATTTCTGCAGGCAGAAGTAGAAGAACTCGGATATTTCGTCATTGGTAAGCTCATCGCCGATTATCTCAGTGACTTCCTTACGCTGCAGCGTGATTTTCTTCGCATACTGATTAGGCAAGGATTTCTTCTTTTCGGTATTCTGCTTAACCGGCTCCTGCGTAGATTTTTTATCACTCTTTTCAGCAGGTTTAGGAGTTTCATCGTATAGTTCGATGATATCGCTTTCAGATACAAATTTGAGATATGCAAGCTCTTCTGCCTGCTCAGCGGTTATTTTCCGATCAGGAAATCGATTGAGATAGGACGCTATGCCTCTCTGACTTTCGTCAGGCATTCCCGAAAAAGAAACAGCCGGCAGGAGATTGATCCTGCCGGAATCCAGCAAATCCATAAGTTCCGGGACAAGCCTTGAGCAGGCTATGTACCGCTGAACTGTCGCACGCCCCTCGCCGTACTTCTCAGCAATGGCAGCCGTTGAACGTGGGCTTCCCAGTGCTATCAGCGCTTCGTGCTGTGCCTTGTAAGCATATGCACGTTCAGAGGGGAGCAGTTCAGTCCTCTGGCAGAGGTTCGTGTCAGCCATCATGAGTTTGGCGCGGTTCTCATCGACGTCCTTGATAACGCTTGGAATATTGGTTATGCCGGCAATTTTGCAGGCTTCAACGCGGTTGTGTCCGGCGATGATACGGTATTTTCCGTTGTCAAGCGGGCAAACAATGATAGGCGAAAGCAGTCCGTTTTCCTTTATGGACTCAGCCAGTTCATGCAGTTTGAATTCGCTGTACATTTTGAACGGCTGATTTTCCCATGGGACGAGCTGATTTATAGGTATTTCTTTTTCGGCATTCTGAACGGCATTGTCAGACTTGAGGAAGTCCGTCATGTGAAGTTTGCCGGTGTTGCTTGATGTTCCTAAATTAAAGCCCATTATATAGCCTCCTTGCCGAGTATCTCGGTAACAAGCTCTCTGTACTGTCCACCGAGTACGCTGTTTTTCTTGGATATAAGCGATTTCTGCTCAGCGGTGCTGTTTGCAGCCTCGATACGCTTGCTGATAGTAGTTTCGTAAACTAGACCTCCATAGCGTTCCTTTAAGGCTTTATCCACTGCCTGTGCCATCTGTGTGTTGTCTGTCATAGTTTCAAGTATGCCACATATTTCAAGGCTGGGATTTATGTTATCCTTTACCAGATTGAAGATATCCTCAAACTGGACTATGCCGTTGAGCGCAAATTTCTGCACCTGCACCGGAATGATTACGCCGTCCGCTGCTGCAAGCGCATTCGTCACCAGTATTCCCAGCGAAGGGAGGCAGTCAATAAGTATGTAGTCATACTCGGCTGTTTTTTCATCAGATAACAGTGCCTTGCGGAGTATCTGCTCCCGGCACATCGTCTGAGCCAGGAACATATCGGCAGTCGCAAGAGAAATATCAGCCGGTATGTAATCTATGTTTTCGCTTTTCGCGGTCACAATGCACTCTGAAATTTTTGCCTGCCCCTTGAGTACGTCCACCATTGTCTTGGAGCCGGTGAAGTCATAGCCGAGATAGTCGCTCAGGTTGCCCTGCGGGTCAAGGTCGATACAGAGTACCTTTTTGCCCTGTTCAGCCAGTCCGGCGGCAATGTTTACAACGGTCGTGGTCTTACCTACGCCGCCTTTCTGGTTTGCGATTGCGATGATTTTTCTTGTCATAATGTAGTCCTCCTGCCATTTCGGCAACATTTTATTCCCGTCCTTGAATATATAAGGCATAGGCAGGGCGGAAGGACTTACCGCCCATCGGGGAGCTACCCCGCTATGCCCGTCAACTCCTTTCGGAGGTCAACGCTTGTTCATATCGTGATTGACCCGGGACTTCCAGTAGCTGTTGAGCGTCAGCCGGGAATTATACAGCGCCGTTATCAGGTAACTGCGGATATTCCGGACATCGCTGATGTTGTTGTCCATTGCGTCAAGAACATACTCAATGTGGCTGCTGTTGAGTTTCAGAAACACGCTTTTCACAATGTCATGTGGTATGTCCTCTCCGTTTACCCGTATTGTTGGTTTTGTGGAGCACACTGTATCAACGATAATGTCTATCAATTCGAGGATGATTTCTTTCTTTTCGGGATTTTGCTGAATAATGAAATCACATTCGGTGTTATCACGGATAATCCGAGAGTAGTCCGAACGTTTGTCGATATCTTCGGATTGATTGATAGGATTGATTAACTTAGGTTTTATTTCTTTAGTTTTATATATAGAGCAGTTCGGCGGTTTTGTGAAATCTTGTTCTTCCTTTTCGTTAGAACAAGTTGTAACGTTTGGGTAAAACAAGTTGTGCGCTTTTGTCATAACTGGAGCGCTGCCATCCGATGTGCTGCTTGGCTCTGTTATGCCATTTGTCACTGATTCGCTTTGCTTTACTGTTCCGTCCAGTTGTGCGCTTTTGTCACAACTGGATTTACTGCCGTTTGAAAGGATCCCAGCAAGCAGCTCCGTGTCATCATTGATACAGAAGTAACGCTTTGCAGGCATACCCTGTACCTTGCACTGAATAAGTCCGGATTTGATAAGTGTATCAATGCAGCGGCGCTGCTGTCTGGCTGTCAGAGCAGTGGATTCTTCCAGGTCCTCCACCGTGGAATAGAACCAATCACCGTCCGTGAGCAGTCCATGCTGATCATAATAAGCATACTTGGAAAGCAACGCTCCGTATACTACGGCTTCAGCCAGTCCGATTGCATGGGCAAGCTGACGATTTATCGACATTGTGTTGTCAGGGTTAAGAAGCTTGAAGATAGCTTTCATGCGCTACCTCCTTTGCTTCGGAGAGTTATATTTCATGGTGTCCTCCGTTTTCTGTTCTCCGGTGGAATACAAGCATAGCAAGGGACGGTGGAGAACGCTACCGTCCCGAGGGTTCGCGGTTCCCGCTATGCCGTTGGTGCCGTTCGCAGGGAGTTACCCGTTAAACAGCATATAAAAGGCGCATTGGGAAATCAATGCGCCTTAGTGTTTTGGTTAAGCCAGTTATGTACGCCTTCATAGCTGAGCTTATAAAAATCAAAAATGCTATATAAATTAGCTGTAATTGTACGCCCGTAGGCGTTAAACCTTTCTTTGCCTGTCACATGAAATAATCCATGTGCTGCCATCTGTTTGACCTGCGCTCCTGTTATTGAGAATTTTCTCTGAATATCAATCGACCTCACGCCTGTATTGCATTTGGCGGCGATTTCCTCAATCGGCATTTTGGTGGACAGATTAACGAAGATGACTTCCTTTGTATCGCCTTTTTTTACGTTCACGCCGTTGGCTTTAGCCAACTTAATGAGGTCATCCTTCATGATTGCACATTGAGTCCCTTTGTTTTGGCAAATAAGCTTTTTCAAGCATTCATAAGGGGTAGTGCATTCTACATGGAGAGGTTTTCTTTCTTTTTTCATCATTTTGACCTTTCAGCGTTATTATTTCTCCTGATTCCGCAAAACTCAAAAAGCAGCATCCAATCTGAGGAAAGTTGTAATCCATACATTACTTCTCCCCAGAGCAAGCCTTAGTTTGCGGGCGTGAACAGTGAGGTGACCGGCGATCAGAATCAGATTATCAATAATAGTTCGTATTCTCCGCCTGTTAATTGAATCATGCCGAACAGGCATATCTTGTTTCTTCATCGCTTCCGTGCCGATGATACGGAGAACGTTGTATGCGATCATCACGAGTTTCAGAATCAGAGCGTTCGTTTCAAATTTACCGCTTGGCAATCTTTCAATTCCCATATCGGTTTTTATTTCGCTGTGGAATTGCTCACAAACCGCATGGTTATGGTAAAGTTCGATAACATCTTCATCCGAAACATCCAGCGAGGTCCAGTACATATTGATTTCTACATCCGGAATCACGAACAGCTGACCATCCGCTGACATGGTTCTTTCGGTGATTTCATAAACCATTCGGACCGTGATTTTATCGCCTTTTCTCGCTGCGACTTCGCGCCATGTGCTTCCGATGTAAACTGTTTTTCCTTCACGCGGGTGAGTTGTGTTCTGGCAGACAGATTTCAGTTTTTCAGCGATCTCAAAACGGTTTTCCCGCCTGAAATTATGCTTTATCAGGAATTTCAGCTGCGGATCTGACCAATGCAGAATCAGCATATTCTCAAGAGCGTCATTTCCTGAATCCATGCGAAAAAGAAGTTGTTTATCGGTCATCTGTTTTGCCGCAGATATTGTTTCAACGAGAAATTCTGGTGCTCCGCACTGGCAATGCTGACTGCCCTCGCGAAGTTCAGCGTTGCACAGATAGCCTTCGGTTCCGATATATGCAAAAATCGGCGCATACCCGTCAACATTTTTGTAAGTCCTGGAAACGCCCTTCTTATGACTACCGGAATTATCGAACGGTGAAACATCAATATCAACCGGAACACAGCCGCAATTCAGCGCAGTCGGCTTGAACCCGCACTCCCGGAACATACTGATATTTCCCTCAAGGATCTGCGTATTCATTGAAGTTCCAATGGCGTCCAGCCTATTTCTCAACTGTCTCTTATACACATCTCCGAGCCCACGAGACACTGAGCGATCTCGTA
>ENA-OYWO01001307-OYWO01001307.1-human-gut-metagenome-genome-assembly--contig:-NODE-1307-length-11494-cov-5.996416_pt1 | contig 11494 bp, 16 predicted proteins | sample MGYA00244170_ERZ653397 | MGnify/ENA primary metagenome ERZ653397 (study PRJEB26926, sample SAMN06164906) | human gut metagenome | biome: ENVO:00009003; feature: ENVO:2100002; material: ENVO:00002003...
GTCGTCGGCAGCGTCAGATGTGTATAAGAGACAGGCGAAAAACCGGCCCAAGAACAGAAAGTGGGTTACAAAAGCGGGTTTGATGGCATTGCGAAGAAGATGTACTCTTTCAAGAACGATCAATGAATATATATATATATATATATATTATGATGCAGGAAGATGAAAATTGATTGAAACTGATAGAGAATGTTGACAAAAGAAGTGTAAATGAATATAATGGAATTAACCAAAAAGTTAACTGGCAGGTGACTCCTGATTGAAGATAACGTATGCGAATGGTAAGATTGAAAAATATTTTACAGACTATAATAAAATGAAGCAGAAGTTGCCGGCTGACTGGGTGAGAACAATAAAGAAACATATGGATCGATTGAAGGCGGCAGAATGTTTCGAGGATTTTTTAAGAGTCGGTCTTGGACAGCCAGAACAACTTGAGGGGTATAAGCAAATTAGGTACTCAGTGAGAGTAACTGGGAATGTAAGATTGATCCTTGAGCCAAACGCAACGCAAGAAACAGTCATGATATGTTCAGAAATCGAAGTAGAAGGAGTGAGTGATTATCATGGTGGGAAAGATAACTGGTATATCCCGTGATTTGATTATTCATCCGGGTGAAACGATTGCAGACATTCTGGCTGATAGAAATATTTCACAAGCAGAACTTGCTGCACAGACGGGAGTGAGTGCTGCGTATATCAGCAGCATTATTTCGGGGAAAAAAGGAATTTCTCCGAAATTTGCCATGGCCCTAGAGTATGCGCTAAATGTTCCAAAATCTTTTTGGTTGAATTTGCAAGCAAATTATGAAGCAGAGTTATTGGACTTGAATGAGACGGAGACTGTCACGGAAGAAGAGCAGAAGATATTCAATGAACTAAAAGAAGTTGCTAAATACTTGAAAATTAATGTAAAGCAGTCAATAGAGCAGAAAATTCTTGATTTGAGAAAAGCTCTTCGTGTTAGTAGTTTGACAAATTTACAAAGAATATTACCGAGCGGTGCATTCAGAACTTCGACAAAAGTAACTGTGAATCCGACAGTTGTTGGAGCATGGTTGAGAATTTGTCAGTTAGAAGGAGAAAAGCACAATATAAAAAGATCTTTTAATACTAAAGAAATTGATGGGTTGATTGCAGAATTAAAAAAAGTCATGCAAAAATCCACAGATGAGTATCAGAAATGCTTGACAGAAATTTTTGAGGAACACGGAATTAAATTTTCTATTGTGGCAAATTTTCGTGGCGCCCCGGTACAAGGATATATTGCGAAAGATAATGATGGAGTATATCAGATGTCGTTAACGACTAGAGGCGCGACAGCGGACATCTTTTGGTTTACAGTGTTCCATGAACTAGGTCACATTGTTAATGGGGATATAGCAAAAACAAGCCAATATATCGATGCATCAACTGCAGAAAATATCGCTCGAGAGAGAAAAGCTGATGAGTTTGCAAAAAATGCACTATTGAATCCAGAGAAGTATGCTGATTTTGTAAAGAAATCGGATTTCTCCATATGGAGCATATTGAAATTTTCGCGTAGCCAAGAAGTAATACCATGTATTGTGATTGGGCGATTGCAGAAAGAGGAACATATCCCATATAATAAATATAGTGCATATAAGCTGCATTATAAGCTGAATAACTAACAAAAACCCTCACCAAGCAGGCCAAAGGCTGTTTGGTGAGGGTTTTGCTATACTATGGTATATGATGGAGAAAATAAGTAGATTAGTACACACTCTTCCTCAGGCGCTCAAACTCAGCGTCAGCCTGAATGGCCTCCTTGGTGAAGGAGTTGTTGAACCACCAGTTGACCAGCGCAGACACGGTGGTGAAGCCGGTGGAGATGAGCTGCTCGAGCTGGGCGCTCTCGATGGGCAGCACGGGCTTGCCTGCGGCGCTCAGGATCTGGTTGATGAGGGCCAGCGCCAGCACGGCGGTGCGGGCGATGGTGGCAGCGGAGACGGTGCGGGTGGTGATATGTGCGTTCATATGGTGTCCTTTCTCCCGGCGAGGCCGGGCGGTCAGTCGTGGATGGGTAGGGCCTTGGCGCGGTTGTACAGCTCCGTGCCGGTGCCGTTGCCGCCCATCGTGTGATAGGTCTTGTAGAGGTAGGTGAGGTTGCGCAGGCCGTCGGGGGTGATATGGCCGAGGCTGAGGAAGTGGTAACACTCGGTGTAAATTCGGTCATGCAGGAGGGCCAGCACGGCCTGCCAGAGGGCTTTGATCTTGGGAATGGCTGCGAGGACGGCCCCGCCCATCAGCGCGAAAGCCCACTGTGCCCAGTATTCGAGGATGAACTGCATCGGAATCACCCCCTCACATACTCCACCGGCTCTTATTCGCCCGGGTGTCGATATGCACCCAGCCGGTCTTGCGGGTGGGGTGCTTTGCGTCCTTCGGGTAGCGCCCGATGCCGCCGCGCCCGGGAAGCAAGGTCTCAGCGTAGGCGGCGACAGTCGCCACCGGCACACCTTTGACGTAGAAGTCCGCTGCCCGACCCAGCAGGTGCTGGCTGGACTTGCTGCCGCCCACGGCGGCGTTGTGGGCGGCGGTGCGGTAGCCGCTGGTGATATGCACCGGCTTGCCAAAATGCTCCCGGATGCACTGCAAGAGCACCACAAGCTCGTCGTCCAGTTTGACGGTGTCAGAGCCGGTGCAGGCAAACTCCCGCACCCGGAAGCCGGGGGAGAGCTGGCGGGTGCCGTCTTTGCTCAGGGTATATTCACGGATAGGCATTTTCATCGTCCTTTCATTTTAGCAATACTGGTAGCCGGCGCAGTTGATATATAAATAGTGGCTTCCGCCAGTAGTGTCAGTGTGGTGGGAAGCACTTAGAGATCCAGAAGTACTGAAAGTTACTGTGCTGCCGGAACTTTTTCCAGATGTAGTTGTGCCGCTCACCCAACAGCTGTTACCTTTAGTGAGCTTGTAATAATTATTAACGATTACATAATCAACGGAACTTGGTAAACTGACAGATGACGAGTAGTTGTAGGTCGGTGACAGCGTTCCAGCCCACACCACCTTGCCGTTCGGGTACGCTTTCTTGTTTGCTAGCCGCTCGATTTCCGCCCGGGTAAACGGGATAATACTAACTGTGCCGGTTAAATCCTCCAACTCCCCCGGGATAAAGGTGGATATACTTACGCTTCCCAGCGCCATATTCACGCCTCCTCTGCCGCGTCTGCGGCCTCGGGGGTGGTGTCGTCCGCCGCGACGCCGAACTGTAAGAGGGTCTGGGTCCCCTCGGTCAGGTCGGACAGGGAGAAGGGCGTGCTTGAGGCCATCCGGCGTATCTCTTCCAGCTTCTCGGCGGCAAGCTGTTCGTTGCCCAGCATGACCTTGAAGTTGGTCAGATAGCTTTCCATCTGGGCGTTGTAGTCCAGACCGGACTTGACCACGCTTTGCAGGCTGGATGCGGCTTTCTTGGCAAAGTCCGCGATGAGCTGGCCTGCGGCCACGGTCCACTTGCTCGTGGCTTTCTCAGCCGGGTCACTGTTGAGCTTTACTTCGCCGGTGATGGAAAAATCTGCGGCCAATGTGTCCACCTCTCTTTACGAAAAAGAGCGCAGGCACAGTGGCACAGGCTTAGAGTTTTATTTCGATTTCTTTGCGGCAGGCCGGGTTCTTGCATTTGACCCAGATGCCCCTGGCGCTGGCTTCCGGGATGGCCCAGACCGGCAGAGGCCGACCGCACAGGGGGCAGAGCACCGGGGCGCGGTCAGCGCCGGAAGCGGGCCGCAAAGGCTTCGTTGCGGTCTTGCAGGGTGACAATGCGACCGCCTCCTTTCCGCAGGGCAGCGGGCAGCGCGAAGCGTTCCTTCAGCTCGGCACGCCGCTCCCGCTCTTCGCCCTGAAACTGCGCGAGGTCAGTAGTCCGGAACCCGATGATCTTCACCAGCTGGGTCTCCTCGGGCAGGTTCGACATGAGGGCCTTGAACCGCCACCAGTGGAGCCTTGCCCGGGTGAGGTCGATGCAGTAAGCCTGCTGGAACGCGGCCACGATGGCGGGGCCGTCGGTGATGTAGTCCAGCGCCAGCTCCTCGGTGCGGCTGCTGCCGGGGCGGTCGGATACCTCCTGCGGGCCTGCGGTGTAGAACTCCACCAGCGCCTTGAAAGCGTCCACCTCTTCCTCCGGCGGGACGGCCACGCGGTAAAAACGGTGAATGGTTTCCCGGGCCAGCTCAGGCAGGCCCTTTTCGTCCTCCGGAAGGCGGAGATACTGCCCGTTGAACCAGACCATAGGCCGGAAATCCCAGTCGATGGGCCTGCCTGCCCACGCGCGGGGCAGTTTGTCCAGCAGGATGTCAGCCATTTTCCAGAGCCGCCAGCTCGGTCAGAAGCTGCCTGCGGCGGGCGGCCTTATCCACCCGCTCGACCATCTGGGCGGCGGCAGGCTGGGCCGGATAGCTCACGGGCGGCTTGTGCTTGTCCTTCCGGCGCTTCTCAGCCCGGCGCTGGGCGCGGTTCTGGGGGACGGCCGCCGGGCGGGAATAACGAGCCTTCTCAGCAGCGGCTGCCTGCGTGATCTCGTCGAGGACGTCGTACAGACGGCTGACATCGTTTTCGTTCAGCCCCAGACGGGCGGATGCCCCTGCGCCCAGGATCTTGTCGAGGCCGCGCATGGAAACGCGGGCCTGTGCGCGGAGGCGGTCGCCCAGGCGGACATTCTCCCGTTCGCACCGGGCCGTCTCGGCCTCGCTCTCCCGGGTCATCTCGTCCAGTGCGTCCTCCAGACGGTCGAGGTCGTTGGCGTTCAGAAGCGAAAAATCAAATTCCTGTCCATGGATCAGCATTTATCGGTGCTCCTTTCTCTCAGCCCGTGACGGCGGTGCTATAGTCGAACTCAGCCGGGGTGCCGATGCCCTTGAAATCGGCGGCAAAGGTGGCATTCGCGCCGGCGCTGCCGCCCACATCGCTGGTCAGGATGAGCGCGCCTTCGCCCTTCTCGCCCTTGCCGGTGCGGAGAGAGAAGTAAACATAAGGCACCACCACGCTCTGGCCGGAGCCGAACGCGATCTTGTGGGAGAGCAGGAAGTCCTGAAACGCATCGCCCACATAGCGGTCGCCCTGAATGGAGAGGGTGCGCTGGGTGCTGCCCTTGGTGGTGACAGGGCCGGTGCGGATGTAGGTGTTGTCCGTGGTGGAGGCGTTCAGTGCGCCGCTGTGCTCCCGCACGTGGTCGGCACAGACCACCCAGTTTTTCACGTCGGTCTGGCTGGCCTCGGTCTGGACGGCCAGCAGGAAGTCGTCGGTGGTCTCCACGCCGGTATAGTCGGCGCTGGGGGTCAAACCCGACAGCTTGACGGCTTCGGTAACAGTCATAGGAAAAACTCCTTTCGTTTCAGCCCTTGGGCTGGTAATATTCGAGCCGCAGCTGCATCTGCATCTTACAGCTGCCCGACTCGGCGGCGACGATGTAGCCGCTGGACGTCACTGAAACGCGCAGCGCTTCCTTGCGGCCATCCAGCCTGGGCAGGTGATGCCGGTCGTTCTGGGCCAGCACCCACTCGGTCAGCTGCTCAAAAAAGCCGCTGCCCGCGATCTGGACGCTCTGGGCCTCGCTGTAGTCGCGACGGCTGACGAAGATGTAGCTCTTGGCGAGGTTGCGGCCGGAAAAGAAAACAGCCGTCACCGGGTCGGTGGGGCTGTCCTCGATGGAAAACTCGGCCACAGGCTCCGGCGAGAGGCCGGAAATGCGGAAGGCCGCGCCGTTTTCGCTCTGCTCCTCGGCGATGAGGGGACAGGTCTTGAGCCACTCCCGCATGGCAGTGATGGTGGCTTTCTCGCTCATAAGTGTCCCATCCCTCCCCAGAAAGTCGTGACGGCCTTGGCCCCGAAGAGGGCCAGATGTTCGCCCACATCGGCAAGTGCCCGCTGGCCCCAGTAGGAGCCGCGCAGACCGGTGTCTCCGTGCAGTGCTTCGCCCTCGGGGTGCAGATAATACTGCTTTTGGGCGTAAGGGGTGTTGTACACCAAAAGGCCCTCTTCGTAGTTGGATGCGGTCTGAACGCTGTTTTTCAGCTGGCCGGTGTCGAAGGGGACGTAGCTGTCAATGAGCCGCGCGGCTTCCTGCGCAAGGGCGAACTGGGCCTTTTGCAGGGCAGCGGTCTTTTCTGCGCCGAAGTCGGGACGCCAGCTCAGCTCCATCCTGATGTCGTCCACCTGATATTTCAGGCCGTAGGGCTGGGCCAAAATGGGCTTGGACATGAGGTGTCAGCTCCCTTCCACATGAAAATGCGGCAGCGGGACGCCCCGGTCGTCCGAGACATCCGCCACCGTACAGCAGATGTGCGTTTTTTCGAGGGCGGCGTATTCGGCCTCCGTCAGGCTGCGGACAGCGCCGCAGAGGAGCTTGCTGCCCCGCTTGAGCGTCCAGTGCGCGGCTTTTTCTGCCGGGGGCAGACGCGCCCACTGGGGATAGGGCAGATAGCCCGGCGCAGGCGGGAGGCGGATATGCACCACCCTCTGGGGGTCGCCGGAGGCCGAGGTGCGGCGCGTCTCCCGCCAGCTGCACCCCGTGAGCACCTTGCAGACCGGCCGGTCTGTTTCGGTGGCAATGTCATGCAGCAGCATGACGACGGTGACGGGCGTCTGCATCAGAAACACCCCCGATACAGCAGATTGTGCGGGTCGCTGCCCAGTGTGTTGGCGAGGATGTCCTGCGTCTCTGCAGCCAGCCGTTCGGCCAGTGCGCCGGAGGTGAAGGTCATGGACACGCCATCGTTGGAGACGCTGGACGCGCCGGGCGGCGTGCAGGCGCTCTGCACGGCGTTCGCTGCGTCGATGATCTGGATGCAGGCATCCGCCAGTGCCTCTGCACAGCCTTCGCACACTGCCGCGTGGCCCTCGGCCCGGCCAAAGGTCATCCGGTCGATGAGCCGGGACGCCCGTGCGGCCAAAGGGGCAAAGGCGGCTTCGTCCAGCGTGCCGCCGGCGGCTGCATACTGGTCATAGGTGCAGTAATTCAAAAAAATCAGCTCCTTTTAGGCTCCCCTGTTAGGGGAGCTGGCTGCCGTCGGCAGACTGAGAGGTTCGGTCACGCTTTCTTCTTGATGAGGATGGTCTGGGGCTTGGTGACTTTGAAGGCGTAGACCTTGCGGCCCTTGACGGCGGACGCGCCGATGTACTTGCTGGAACCATTGAGATCCTGCACATGGACGGGGACGGCCCACTCGTCGATGAATGCAAACCAGTTGGGATGACCGGCGATGTACTCCACGTTCTCGCCGAGGGTAGAATCCTCAAAGACGGTGAAGCCTGCGATGCGGCCCACAGCGCCGGTCTGGACGACAGCATCGCCAAGGTCAGATGCCTTGATGAACTCGGGACTCTTCAGCAGCAGACCATAGATCTCGGGGGAGACCAGCAGCCAGCGGCCCTCGGTGGGGACATGGACGGTGGAGAGCTTGGTGCGGGCGTCCACGACGTTGCCGTAGATGGTCTTCTCGGTCAGGGCGGTGGTGGTGCCGAAGGCCGTGCCTGCGGTGGTCAGCTCCGCAGAGCCGTCGGAATCCACCTGCAGCGCCAACGAATAACCGGCACTGTCCAGACGGTCAGCCACCAGATCGTCAGGGACGCTGGCGGAGTCGAAGCCGTCGATGATCTCATTGACGGCCTTGTCCTTGTCGATGTTGACGGTGAGATAGGTGGTGTCGCCGCCGGTCAGCTCTGCGCCGGTCTGCTTGTTGTAGTCGTTCACAGTGACTTCGGTGTCGCGGACGGGGACTTTGACGGAACCGGCCTTGGGGCTGCCCTCATAGCGGCTGTTGCAGATGACGCCGACCTTCTTGACCAGCGTCGCCCGGAGCTTGAGGTCAACCAGCTTGGAATAACGAACCTGTGCTTCGTGTGCCATAATATTTCCTTTCTATCAGTCGATCTTGATGCCGGGGTTCATTGCCTTGAATGCTGCGGTGACAGCATCGGTGTCGCCGGTGGGCGGAGTGCCGTGCTCTGCGCCGCTGGAAACGTGGACACTGCCGCCCTCTGCGGCCTCGCCGAAAGCCCAGGGGTTGGCCTTTGCGGCTTCTTCCAGCGCCTTGTCGATGTCGGTGGTGCGATCTTTGGAGGACTTGAGGGCCTCCATGTCCAGCAGGGCGCGGACGGCCTTGACGCTGCGGCCCTTTTTGCCCATGATGGCGGTGTTCAGGGCAGAGTCGAAGGCGAAGCCGTCTGCCTGCGCCTGCATATCGTCCCGGAGCTTGGTCAGCTCGGCCTCATACTCCTCCGGGGACTTCTTGCCCTCAAAGGCTTTCAGGCCGTCCTGCGCGGTCTTGAGCTGTGCCTGAGCGCTTTCCAGCTGGGTCTTGAACTGCTCGGCGGCGGTCTTCTCGCGGTTGATGTCAGCGCCGTTTTCGCTCATCAGCCAGTTGAGCTGTTCGTCGGTGATGCCGGGAATCTTTGCCTTTACGTCTTCACGCTTCATAAATGAAACCCCTTTCTTTGGGTGAAACTACGGTTTGTTGACGCGGTTCGCCTTCCGCATGTTGCTGGGCAGGGTACGCGCTGCCCGCCGCGATGGCACCGTATGCAGGACTCGAACCTGCGACAGCCGGTTTTGGAGACCGGTGCTCTGCCATCTGAGCGAATACGGCATGAAAAAGCGCCCCTGCCCGGATGGGCAAAGACGCTCGCGGTATTTGGTTGTTAGTCCCAGTCAGCATAGTGCTGACACTTGAGACAGCTTTTGTGGGCTTCATCCCAGCTGCAAGGCGGCTTATCGTCGCCCTTCAGGCAAAGAATGTCATCGCCGATGTTGGAAATGTCGAAGCATAAGCCGCAGTCGATTTTTCGGTTGTAAATGGGACAAAACCATTCTTCAAGCTTCACATCATCACTAATGCGGAATTCCATGCTTTTTGACCACCTCCATCAATTTCTTTCCGCCCTCATCCAGCGGGCCGATGCTGGACACATTGCCATCTTGTCCGATGGCGACAAAGCCCAGCTCAGAGTAATAACAGGTCTGTGTACCGTTTCGCTGGGACATTGCGACCTTAGAGGAGCGGATGATGCGTTCGGCATCCATTGGCCCCATACCGCGTTCAGCCCAGCGCTGCAAGACGTGGTCGCTTGCAAAATTTATCTCATTTGGAGCAGACGGGGATTCAATGAGCCGACCTTTCGCCTTTATTGTACCAGCTTCCCGCATTTGCTGCAACTCAGTATTTGCAGCATTGAACCGCTCCTGTTTCCGGGCTGCATAGCTGGCCCTGCTTGCCTCACTCCGCCCAAACCCATGCACGCTTGTCCGGGCGCTGTCCACTCTGCCGCCGGTGGCCCGAGTGAAGTCTGCAAGGCTCTGCCGGGCCTGACTCAGCTTCACGGCGCTGGCGGTGGTGTCAGCCCCGGCGGCGTCCTCGGCCAGATACCGGCGTTTCCACTTGCGGACGGCCCGCTCCCGGGCGCGCTGCATCTGGCTGATCTCGTAGCGGGTGTAGAGCCTGCCTTCATACTCGATGTCCCGGGCATTGAGGGCCTCGAGGCTCTCCTGCGTCCATGCGGGCGGGCTGCCCAGCTCCGGGAACACCACGAAGAAGGTGTGATGGCAGTTCCAGCCGCAAAGCCCCGCGCCGGTGCCGTAGCCGGTGGCCGACTCGAAATCCTCATAGTGCTGGCCCAAGTAGTCCACAACCCCGCCCCGGTGGTAGCGCTTGCCCTGCCACACGGCATGACTGGGGCGTGCCCCGCCGTGAGCCGTCACCTCGACAAAAGAGGCCCCCATCTCGTCCATCCGGGCCTCCTGAAGCTTTGCGCCGGTCTGGTTCACGCCCGTGAGCACGGCCCGGCGGCAGGCCACCTCCAGCGTGTCTCTGTGGCCGCTGGGGTAGGTGACGTAGGGCATGGAGTCGGCAAGGCCGTCCACCGCGCGCTTGACAGCGGTCTTGTAGTCGAACGCGCCGCTGCTCACTTGGAGCCACGCCCTGTCCAGCGCCTGCTCGAAAGCCCCGGAGACGGTGTTTGCCGTGGTGGCGGTGAGGTTGGAGAAGCTGCCTGCCGTCTGCCGATAGCCCACGTTGAGCAGGTTTTGGAGCGGTGTCGATTCTTCGAAGGGCGTTGGCTCTTTCCCGTAATGGTAATAGATCTCATCCTCGGCTTCCAGTGCGGCGGTCGCGGCCTCCTTCATCAGGCGGCGGATCTCGGCCTCGCTCTTGCCGGTATACTGGGCCAGAAGCTTCACCACATCCTTGCGGACGGCCTCGGTCTGCTGGTAGCGCCAGAGCTGCCAGTTGGCCGTCGGCGTCAAGGTGTCCATCTTGCCGATGCGCCGGGCCACGTCCCGGAGAATCGTATCCTCCACCTCCTGCCAGAGGGCCACGAGGGCGTCCGGGGCGTGGTCGAGGTAGTCCGGGGCCAGCATCAGGCACCCCCGCCGAAGGTCAGCTCAGGCTGGCGGTTCTCGTCTTTGGCTTCCTGCGCCAGCCGGCGGGCATCCTCTTCGGAGATGCCGTACCGGGCCGAAAGATACTTGTAGCGGGGGAGTAAGCCGCTGAGGGCGTCATCCCTCATCTGGGTCATGCGGGTCTCGGCATCGGTGATGTAGCTGTCGTCCCAGTTTACCGAGATAGGGGTGTCGGGGACGACTGCGGCCTTTTGCAGCTCCTTTGCTGCCCAGAGGATGGCCCGGGTGATGGCGATCAGAGCGCCCTCAATGGGTATCTGGTTCTTATTGGCGCTGGCGATCAAGTCCTGTCGGCTTCCGTTGTACTCGGTGGCCGTTGTGACCTTGCCGTTCTCAAAATTGTACCGGTGACAGCCCAGCCCGCACTTGAAGGAGAAAAGGTTCAGCATATCCTGCACGGCCCGGTGATTCTGCTCCACGCGGAGGTCGGGGTTGTATTCATGGTACTCGCTGGACTGGTCGAGGCTGCTTTCCTTGCCGGGCAGATGCACAAACTGGCTCACAACATCGTCGTCCGGCGGGATGGAGTGCTCCACTCCCTTATCGTCCACCACCTTGCGGCAGATGTCGGCGCTGTAGAATATCTTCTTGTGGCCGAGGCGGATGTCCTCGCGGTAGTTGTCAAAGGCAAGGTCCACGCCCTGCGCCTCTTCCAGCGCCTCTGCAAAGACGCTCATACCCAGCCCGCTGCCGCCGTCGAGGTTCTTGACAGCTCCCGGGCTGAACAGTGCAAACCAGGGCGGGGAGCCCTCTACCGTGACGCTTTCCATCGTGCCTTCCGGGGGCTTCTCGACCGGAGAAAACACCGGCGTGCCGGACATGGAGTCGGTGACGCGGAACCATTCGTTGCGGATGGTGCGCTTCTTTTCGTTGCCGGTGTGAGTCTGTAAGTAAATGGCAGGCTTGCCGTCCATCAGACACTCGGAGACAAAGGCCGCTTCGGTCACGACGCCCCGCTCCACCCGCAGGGGGAGAATGCAGGGGGCCGGGTCGTAGTCCAGCCTGAGCCGGACGTCCGGGCTGGGGACTGCCTGTCTCTTATACACATCTCCGAGCCCACGAGACACTGAGCGATCTCGT
>ENA-OYWO01001327-OYWO01001327.1-human-gut-metagenome-genome-assembly--contig:-NODE-1327-length-11369-cov-5.267721_pt1 | contig 11369 bp, 8 predicted proteins | sample MGYA00244170_ERZ653397 | MGnify/ENA primary metagenome ERZ653397 (study PRJEB26926, sample SAMN06164906) | human gut metagenome | biome: ENVO:00009003; feature: ENVO:2100002; material: ENVO:00002003...
CGAGATCGCTCAGTGTCTCGTGGGCTCGGAGATGTGTATAAGAGACAGTCTATGTTTATCCTCCATTTGGGCAACTTATCTTTTTTTTATGTTTTCGGAAAATATTTCTGTTTGGTTACAGAGTAACCACATCCCAATGAAATTTCTTTTAATGTCTCACCTGTTATATACTGCCATTAAACTGTGACTGACAGAAGGGTGAGCGTTATCAATGCTGGAGTGCTGACAACTTATTGGAATACTTTATTGAAGCTGAACTTCTTTTCCCCGCATGAAATAAATGTGATAACTTTCCCCGCTTCATATTTATTCGTACTTTTGGGGTGCAAAATATAAATAGATGATTCTTATGAAAACTGGAAATGCTTGTTTTTTACTATTGATGTGTGTAAGCCTCCTGTTTACAAGTTGTGGAAACTCTCAGAGTAAAAAGGGTGAAGAGAATAAGGTGGGTGATGATAAGGATGCTCACGGTTGTATAGCTTCCGCAGGATATACCTGGAGTGAGGTTCTGAAAGACTGCATCCGTCTTTGGGAGAAAGGAGTACGTGTAGCCGATGTGGCAGATAAAGAAAAAGCCGCCTATATTGTTTTTTCGCCCGATTCGCTGCAAGTAGAACTCTTCTTTTCTGACGACCGCCCGAGCGAAATACTGGATCGCCGCTCTTTACCTTCGGGGGGATACGCATGGAATGTAGAGGATGATGATACGAAGAATGTTCGTCTGGAGAACGATAAATGGACTATTAGTCAACGGGGAAATCTGGTTTATCAGCAGGTGGAGGAACCACAATAGGACCTTTGGAGTTTCTGAATTATGGAAAACTTTGCTGCCATAGACTTTGAAACAGCCAACGAACAGCGTACCAGTGTGTGCAGTGTCGGTGTGGTGATTGTGCGGGAAGGGGAGTTTGTAGATAGTTACTATAGTCTGATTCGCCCCGAACCGGAATACTATACCTATTGGAACACGCGTGTGCATGGATTGACACTGGCGGATACGGCAAAAGCTCCGATATTTCCCACCGTATGGCAGGAGATAGTGCCACTTATTGAAGGATTACCGCTCATAGCCCATAATAAAGGTTTTGATGAGAGTTGTTTGAAAGCCGTCTTCAGAACTTATAGTCTGGATTATCCCGATTATGAATTTCATTGTACCTTGAGTACGGCACGAAGACGGATCAAAGGTCTGCCCAACTATCAGCTGCATACGGTAGCTGCCTACTTTGGTTATGAACTGGAGCAGCATCACCATGCATTAGCCGATGCTGAGGCCTGCGCCTGGATTGCTCGGGAAATAATAGAATAACAAAGAAAAAGAATACGAATATGGATTTAGCGTCACTTACCGCAAAAGTTTGCCGCATTGCTATGGATGCGGGGAGTTTCTTGAAAGAAGAGAGAAAAACTTTCCGCAGTGAAAGCGTGGAGAAGAAACATGCGCATGACTATGTGTCTTATGTAGATAAAGAGTCGGAAAAACAGATTGTTGCTGAACTTTCCGTTTTGTTGCCGGAAGCCGGTTTTATCACGGAAGAAGGTTCGGCAGTGTATCAGGATGAATCTTATTGTTGGGTAGTGGATCCGTTGGACGGGACTACAAATTATATCCATGACAATGCGCCTTATTGTGTATGTATAGCTCTTCGGTCTAAAGAGGAACTCTTGATTGGAGTAGTGTATGATCCCTGTAGGGATGAATGTTTCTATGGCTGGAAAGGTGGAGGTGCGTATGTGGATGGCCGGCGGATACAGGTTTCCAATGTGCAGCAGATGGAAGATGCTTTTCTGGTAGTTGAATTGCCTTATAACTCATGTCAATATGCCCGTACGGGAGAACATCTGATACATAATTTGTATGGTAAGGTTGGTGGTATCCGTATGACTGGTTCTGCTGCTTTGGCAATATGCTATGTAGCTGCCGGACGTTTTGATGCCTGGGCGGAAGCTTTCATCGGCAAATGGGATTATTCGGCTGCCGCATTGCTGGTGCTGGAAGCCGGTGGCCGGGTGACTGACTTTTATGGGAATGAGAATTTTATAGAAGGGCATCATATTATTGCCACGAATGGATATCTGCATCCTATATTGCAACAACTGATACAAGAAGTCCCTCCGTTGGAGATGTGACATAAAGAAATAGCCTGATGAAAAATACTGTGAAATATTGGTTCGGTCCTTTGTTCCATCTTTTTTTTCCACGCTGCTGTGCAGTTTGCGGAGCATCACTTATAGAGGGTGAGGATACTATTTGTACTCATTGTAATATAGATATGCCACGCACGAATTACCATAAAATGAAGGATAATCCTGTAGAGCGTATGTTTTGGGGAAAGTTTCCTCTGGAACGTGCCACTTCTTATTTCTTTTATCGGAAAGGAAGTGATTTCCGCAGGATTCTGCATCAACTGAAGTATGGTGGAAGGAAAGAACTGGGAGCGGTGATGGGACGTTGTATGGCAGCGGAATTACTGCCGACCGGCTTTTTTGAGGATGTAGATGTGGTCATTCCCGTACCTCTGCATCCCCGTAAGCAGAGAGCCCGTGGATATAATCAAAGTGAGTGGATTGCCCGTGGTGTGTTTCAAGTGACAGGGATACCTGTAGATACTTCTTCCGTGATCCGTGAGAAACATACCAATACACAGACTCGTAAATCGATTTATGAGAGATGGGAGAATGTGGAAGGTATCTTTAAACTCCGCCATCCGGAACGACTAGTTGGGAAGCATATCTTGATTGTGGATGATGTTTTGACTACAGGAGCTACAACTACTGCCTGTGCTGATGTATTTCGTGAGATAGGAGAGGTACGCATCAGTGTATTGACATTGGCGGTTGCGGAAGCTTGATGATGATGAAGATTATTTAATTAGAAACAAAAAAGGTTCGCCATAATGACGAACCTTTTTGCTCTTCCTCTTGGACTTGAACCAAGGACCCTCTGATTAACAGTCAGATGCTCTAACCGACTGAGCTAAGGAAGAATGTTGTTTTTTCTCAAATGCGCTGCAAAAGTAATAGGATATTTTGAAATATGCAATATCTTTGCAAAAAAAATATCGAAATGGACAAAATAATTGGAATGGGCAATGCCCTTGTTGACGTTCTTGCTACTCTCAACGACGACCATATTCTTGCAGAAATGGAATTGCCCAAGGGGAGTATGACTCTGATTGATGAAACGAAACTGCTGATAATCAATGAGTGTTTCAGTGAAATGGAAACAGAACTGGCCACTGGGGGCTCTGCAGGAAATGCAATTCGTGGTATGGCATGCCTTGGTGCGGGAACAGGATTCATTGGTAAGGTTGGTAATGATGCTTATGGAAAATTTTATCGGCAAAGTTTGTTGGAACGGGGAACGGAAGCAAATTTATTAGTTTCTTCCGAGTTACCTTCGGGGGTAGCTTCCACTTTTATATCACCTGACGGGGAACGTACTTTTGGTACTTATTTGGGAGCCGCCGCTACATTAAAGGCTGAAGACCTTTCGCGGGAGATGTTTAAGGGGTATACTTATTTGTTCATAGAAGGTTATCTGGTGCAGGATCATGATATGATACTTCGTGCCATTGAACTGGCAAAAGAAGCCGGATTGCAAATCTGTCTGGATATGGCAAGTTATAATATTGTGGAGCAAGATCACGATTTCTTCTCTTTATTGATAAACAAGTATGTGGATATTGTGTTTGCCAATGAGGAGGAGGCCAAGGCATTTACGGGTAAGGAGCCTGAAGAGGCACTGGATGTGATTGCCAAAATGTGCAGCGTCGCTATTGTGAAGTTGGGTGCCAGAGGATCACTCATCCGTAAAGGTACGGAAGAAGTGCATGTGCATGCTGTCACTGTGGACAGGGTAATAGATACGACCGGTGCGGGGGATTATTTTGCAGCCGGTTTTTTATATGGACTGACTTGCGGATATTCGTTGGAGAAATGTGGCAAGATAGGTTCTATCCTTTCAGGAAGCATCATCCGGGTGATTGGTGCAGAAATGCCTGCCGAATGGTGGGAAGATATCAAAACGAGAATCAGTGAACTATAATAAACAGGATATGAAGAAAATACTGAAAGTACGCTGGATAACTACCTTACTGTTAGTAGTAGGTGTAGTTGTCTTTTTTAGTTTCAAGAGTGGTGATGGCCGCACTTTCCAGATTGCAAAGAACTTGGATATATTCAATTCCATCGTGAAGGAACTGGATATGTTCTATGTAGATACGTTGGACCCGAATAAGACGATACGCGAGGGCATCGATGCGATGCTGTATTCGCTGGACCCCTATACGGAATTTTATCCGGAGGAGGATCGTAGTGAACTGGAACAAATGCTTAAGGCTTCTTATGGAGGTATAGGTTCTATCATTCGATATGAGCCGAAACTGAAGCGTACGGTGATTGTAGAACCTTACGAAAATATGCCTGCTGCGGAAGTGGGATTGAAAGCTGGTGATATCTTGCTTGAAATAGATGGAAAGGATTTGACCGGAAATACGGATGTGAGCAAAATGCTTCGTGGGCAGGTGGGGACAAGTTTCCAACTGAAGGTTGAGCGTCCCGGTGAGGCAAAGCCATTGGATTTTACAATTGTCCGTAAGAACATCCAGTTGCCGTTTATTCCTTATTACAGCAAACTGGACAACAATATCGGTTATATCAACCTGAGTACTTTCTCCGGAAATCCTTCCAAAGAGTTTAAGAAAGCTTTCCTTGATTTAAAGAAACAAGGTATCACTTCATTGGTAATTGATTTGCGTAACAATGGGGGTGGTTTGTTGGAAGAAGCTGTAGAGATAGCCAATTACTTTTTGCCCCGTGGCAAGACGATTGTCACCACGAAAGGTAAGATAAAACAAGCCAGCAATACGTATAAGACCTTGCGCGAACCGTTGGATACGGACATTCCTATTGCTGTATTGGTAAATAGCGGTACGGCTTCCGCTTCGGAAATTCTGGCGGGTGCATTGCAGGATTATGACCGTGCAGTAATTGTAGGTAACCGCACGTTTGGGAAAGGTTTGGTGCAGGTGCCACGTACATTGCCTTATGGCGGTACGATGAAGGTGACTACTTCCAAGTATTATATTCCCAGCGGCCGTTGCGTACAGGCGATTGATTACAAGCATCGTAATCCGGATGGCAGTGTAGGACGTATTCCTGATAGTTTGACTACCGTATTCCATACGGCTATCGGACGTGAAGTGCGTGATGGCGGTGGTGTGACACCGGACGTTGCAGTGGAACAGGAAAAATTGCCTAATATTTTGTTCTATCTGGTGAATGATAATCTGATCTTTAATTATGCTACGCAATACTGCCTGAAGCATCCTACAATCGCTTCTCCCGAGAATTTCGAAGTGACGGATGCTGATTATGCAGAGTTTAAGGAAATGGTGAAGAAAGCGGACTTTAAATATGACCAGCAGAGTGAGAAGATTCTGAAGAATCTGAAAGAAATGGCAGAATTTGAAGGCTATATGAAGGATGCTTCCGAAGAATTTAAGGCACTTGAACAGAAACTTAGCCATAATCTGGACCGTGACCTGGATTACTTTGCAAAAGATATCAAGAACATGATAGCACAAGATATCATCAAACGATATTATTTCCAGCGTGGTGGCATCATCCAGCAACTGAAGGATGACAATGACCTGAACGAAGCAACGAAGGTGCTGGGTAACTCGGAGGAGTATAAGAAAATGTTGAGCGTACCGGAAACTACGGTCATAAAAGAGAAGGGGAAAGAAACAAGCTTGGTGAATTTTAATTCATACCGAAAAAACAGTCTGATGATTTTTGACTATGTAGTGTAGGCTATAGCTTGTAGCTTCTTAAAATAAGTAACCGGATAATTTTACGGCCTATCTTTACCTTCCCGGAAAAGATAATCCATAAAGTTATCCGGTTTTTTGGTGGAAAACAATTACCTTTGCTGGCAGGTTACTTGTAAATCAATATATATGAGAATATCTCTGTTGCTATTTTGTATATTTTCTCTTTTTAGTAGCTTATCACGTGGTTCCTCTATTCCTTTCTCTCCCATCGTGAGGAGCTATTCCGTATCAGATTATAATGCAGGTATTCAGAACTGGTCTATCGCTCAAGATGATAGGGGAGTTATGTATATTGGCAATAACAAAGGTCTGCTGGAGTTTGATGGAAATAGCTGGGAACTTCATGAATTACCTTCCAGGAACATAGTACGATCTGTATATATCGGTAAAGACGGCAAGATATTTGTGGGCTCTTTCGAAGAGTTCGGATATTTCGAACGTAATTCATTGGATAGCCTTGTGTACCACTCTTTAAAAGATGAAGCGAAAGATTTCCGGTTTCATAATGATGAAATCTGGACGATTACGTCGGCACATGGGGAGATTGTATTTCAATCTTTCGGTTCTCTGTTCTTTTATGACGGGCATACCGTGAAGGGGATTCGTACAAAAACTCTTCCTTTGAATTTATTTCGGGTAGGTGATACGGTTTATTCTCAACAGATAAACGGAGGGCTTTTTATTCTTGCAAAGAATAGACTGGAAAATTTGATTGAACGAAAATCATTGGGCAACAGTGATGTGGTGGCAGGACTTCCGTATAATGATGGCGTTTTATTCCTGACACAAAAGAGTGGCGGTTTTGTTTACCAGAGTGGAAAGATACTGAAGTGGCATACAGAATGTGATGCTGAACTTGAAAAGTACTCTGTGAACCGGGCTGTAATGACAAAAGACAGTTGCTATATTATCGGTACGCTTTCTAATGGGATTTATGCAATAGATAAAGAAGGACGTTTACTTTGGAAGGAGAATACGGACAGTCGCTTACAGAATAATACCGTATTAGGGCTGTATTGTGATGCCGATAACAATGTCTGGGCAGCTTTGGATGAAGGTATAGCCTATATACAAAATAACTCCTTGGTGTATTATTATGAGCCTCCTTATCGGAAAATAGGAATGGTCTATGATGTGCTGGTGAAAGAAGATGAGGCTTATATCGCTTCCAATCAAGGACTTTACAGGGTTAAGAACAGAGTTCCCGAACTGGTTCCGGGACTGGAAGAGCAGGCATGGTTTGTTGGTGAATGGGGAAAGCAGGTTTTATGCGGACATAATAAAGGAACTTTTCTGATATCGGGCTCGCAGGCATCGCTGATTTCGGATGTGAGAGGAGCGATGTGCATGAAAGAAATAAATCTGGAAGGACGTTCGTTTTTATTGCAAGGTACCTATACGTTTCTGAATTTATACAATGAAGAGCCTTCGGGCATCTGGAGGTTTCTGCGGTCGTTAGGCGGGTTTACCCACATGGTGCGGGAGATCGAGATGGATCCCCAGGGGAATATCTGGGTGAAGCATTTGCGGAAAGGATTATTCCGTTTCCGGATTAATCCGGATTTGAAACGGGTAGAAGATGTCAGAACCTATATGGAACTGGGTGATGTGAAAGATGGTGACTTCTCTTTGTTTAAGATCAACGGACGGGTTGTTTTTTCAAATGGGGAAACGTTTTACACTTACGAAGATATGAATGATTCTATTATTCCTTATGAATCGATGAATGAGCAATTGGCGGATTTGAAAGGAATACATAGTGTGAGTCATGCAAAAGGCAATCTGTACTGGTTTGTCAGCAGTAAGATGGCATATTTGGTGAAATGTGAAATGAATGTTTTCCGGATTGAACATAGAATTCCGTTTTCTTTGTTTGATGGTTTGTCTATAGAGGAGAGAGCGGCGATGGTTTATGACAAGGCGAGTGGTAGTTCTTATCTCTGCTTGAATAATGCTGTTGCCCGGATTGATTCAGATAGTTCTCTTTTGTACAAGTCCTCTATTAGGCGCTCTTTGTGGATTTCGGCTATAACGACTGAGTCGGAGTGGACGGGAAAGATAAAACGATTGTCGGTGCAAGAAGAGAATAAGATTGATGCAGATTTGAATACTGTATGTTTCTCTTTATGTTATCCGGTTTATAATGACTATACTTACAAAGTAAGGTATAAATTGGAAGGACTATCCGATCAGTGGGTGGAAGGTGACCGCAGCCTGCAGAAGAAATATACCCGTTTGCCATTTGGAGCGTATGTTTTCAAGGCTGAGATTTATAATGAGAATGAAGTATTGGCATCGGTAACGCTACCTTTTGAAGTCCTGAGACCTTGGTATTTATCATATTGGGCTATCACCGGTTATGTTCTGATGGGTCTGTTGTTGTTATTGTTGTTGCAATACATCGTTTATCAGTCTGTGAAGAAGAAGAAAGACCGGGTGATTGAACAGCAACGCATTGCCCATCAAGCTGAGATAGAAATACAGGAAAAGAAGATTATCGAATTGGAGAAAGAGCAATTGGAAGCTGATTTACGTTTTAAGAGTAAAGAGCTGTCCGGAGTTGTGATGACCAATATTGCCCATCAGGAGTTTTTGAATTCGTTGAAAGAAGAAATACAACAGCAGAAGTTATCAGGGCAGTATACGCGGAAGAATTTGGATAAGCTCTTAGTATTGATTAATCAAAGTATCGTTTCAGATGAGGAAAACTGGAATATGTTCCAAGCTAATTTTGACCGGATACATGAGAACTTCTTCCGAAACCTGAAACAACAATATCCGGATCTGACGGCAGGTGATTTACGTTTCTGTGCTTTACTCCGCCTGAATATGCCGACAAAAGAGATTGCCAAGCTGCTGAATATATCGGTGAGAGGCGTAGATGCAGCAAGGTATCGCTTGCGTAAGAAATTTAATCTATCTCAAGAAGATAGTCTGACGGATTTTATGATTAATTTTAAATAACTGATTCTTAACGTAATAATGTGAAAGGAAGTACTAAAATAGTACCTCCTTTTTTTGTGTTTTGCACTAAAGGTACTTTTGTTGTAGCTCTGTATTGTGGCGGTTTAAGGTGCTTTCTCTTTATTTGCATCGAAATCATTTTTCTCCAAAAATAATAAAGAATGAAAAGCATGAGACAATTAATCCTTAAAGTACAATCGTTTTTAATTTTATTGGTGCTGGTATCTGCCAATGTGCAAGCACAAAAATCTCCTGTCGATATGGATCGTTTTATTGATGATCTGATGAAGAAGATGACTCTGGAAGAGAAAATCGGCCAGTTGAACTTACCTGTTACAGGTGAAATAACCACCGGACAAGCCAAGAGTAGTAATGTGGCTAAGCGTATCCGTGCCGGTGAAGTGGGCGGACTCTTTAACTTGAAAGGCGTGGAACGTATTCGTGACGTTCAGAAGCAGGCAGTAGAAGAAAGTCGTCTGGGGATTCCTCTTTTATTTGGTATGGATGTAATTCATGGATACGAAACGGTATTCCCTATTCCTCTGGGATTATCCTGTACCTGGAACATGAAAGCTATTGAAGAATCTGCACGTATTGCTGCTATCGAAGCCAGTGCTGATGGTATTTGCTGGACATTCAGTCCGATGGTGGATGTTTCCCGTGATCCCCGTTGGGGACGTGTGTCCGAAGGGAATGGTGAAGATCCCTTCTTGGGAGCGGAGATTGCGCGTGCTATGGTACGTGGTTATCAAGGGAAAGATATGAGTAGTAATGATGAGATTATGGCTTGCGTGAAGCACTTTGCGTTATATGGGGCATCAGAAGCCGGACGCGACTATAATACAGTGGATATGAGCCATCAACGTATGTTCAACGAATATATGTTACCTTATCAGGCTGCCGTGGAAGAAGGTGTGGGTAGTGTGATGGCTTCATTCAATGAAGTGGATGGTGTACCGGCTACCGGAAATAAGTGGCTGATGACCGATGTACTTCGTAAGCAGTGGAACTTTGATGGGTTTGTTGTGACGGACTATACCGGTATCACTGAAATGACCGATCATGGTATGGGGGATACACAAACAGTTGCAGCCCTGGCTCTGAATGCAGGTGTCGATATGGATATGGTGAGCGATGCTTTTACAAGCACACTTAAGAAATCTCTGGAAGAAGGAAAAGTTTCAGTAAAGGCTGTTGATGCTGCCTGCCGCCGTATTCTGGAAGCTAAGTATAAGCTGGGTCTTTTTGATAACCCCTATAAATATTGTGATATAACCCGTCCTAAAAAACAAATCTTTACAAAAGAACACCGTGCCATAGCCCGTAAGACAGCTTCGGAAAGTTTTGTTCTCTTGAAGAATGAGAATAGTGTACTTCCTCTGGCAAAGAAAGGTACTATTGCCGTAGTAGGTCCTTTGGCTGATAGCCGTAGCAATATGCCGGGCACGTGGAGTGTGGCTGCTGTGATGAACAAATATCCTTCTTTGATTGAAGGTTTGAAAGAAGTAGTGGGAGGCAAGGCTAAAATCCTTACGGCTAAAGGAAGTAATCTGATGAGTGATGCCGAATACGAAGAACGTGCTACTATGTTTGGCCGTACCCTGCATCGTGACAACCGTACAGATAAGGAACTGCTGGATGAGGCACTTGCTGTAGCTGCCAAGTCTGACATGATTGTTGCTGCTTTGGGTGAGTCTTCCGAGATGAGCGGTGAAAGTAGCTGCCGTACAGACCTCGAAATGCCGGATACGCAACGTGCACTTTTGCAGGAATTGTTGAAAACCGGCAAGCCGGTGGTATTGGTGTTGTTTACCGGTCGTCCGTTAGTATTGAATTGGGAGCAGGAAAATGTACCTGCTATTCTGAATGTGTGGTTTGGTGGTAGTGAAGCTGCTCTTGCCATTGGTGATGTACTGTTTGGAAATGTAAATCCGAGTGGTAAACTTACTGCTACTTTCCCGAAGAGTGTAGGACAGATTCCTTTGTTCTATAACCATAAGAATACCGGTCGTCCTTTGCCTCAAGGGGCCTGGTTCCAGAAGTTCCGTAGCAATTATCTGGATGTAGATAACGAACCGCTTTATCCGTTTGGATATGGCTTGAGCTATACTACTTTCTCTTATAGTGATATTACATTGGATAAATCGTCCATGAATATCAATGGAGAGATTACGGCAACTGTAACGGTAACCAATACAGGTAAGTATGACGGTTCGGAAGTGGTGCAGCTATATATCCGCGATCTTATAGGCAGTGTAACACGTCCGGTGAAAGAACTGAAAGGCTTTGAAAAAATCTTCCTGAAAGCCGGTGAATCTAAACAAGTGTCTTTCAAGCTAACAGCTGATATGTTGAAGTTCTACAATTACAATCTGGATTTTGTGTGCGAACCGGGCGACTTTGAAGTAATGATAGGTGGTGATAGCCGTGATGTGAATAAGGCCTTATTTTCGCTTCAATAAGTACCTGTCTGGGAGTAGATAGATAAAGAACGAATACAGAAACTTTATTGAAAATAAATATCTGATAACTAATTAGTTCTGCGAGTATGTAGTAGTTATAAAG
>ENA-OYWO01001328-OYWO01001328.1-human-gut-metagenome-genome-assembly--contig:-NODE-1328-length-11366-cov-6.033596_pt1 | contig 11366 bp, 7 predicted proteins | sample MGYA00244170_ERZ653397 | MGnify/ENA primary metagenome ERZ653397 (study PRJEB26926, sample SAMN06164906) | human gut metagenome | biome: ENVO:00009003; feature: ENVO:2100002; material: ENVO:00002003...
TCCTTTCTTAATTTTTATAAGTTACATTTATTATAGTATGTTTTTCAGAACATGTCAATACAAAAAAGTGACTAGTAGTCAATAATCTGGACTTGTTAATTTTATGCATGTATACGAAATTATGACTATCAGTCATTTATGTGCCGTTTTTCTATTGACATTGTACTGTTATGGAAGTATAATATAGCCATTAAATGACTACCGGTCAGAAAGGAGAGGCAATGTGGTTAAATTCGGAAAGTGGATTGCTAAGCACAGAATTATAATACTTGTCATATCGGTACTTTTATTAATACCATCAGGGATTTTCATGGCAACGACCAGAATAAACTATGATATTCTGTCTTACCTTCCGAAAGATATTGAAACAATGAAAGGTCAGGATATTTTAATGGAGGACTTTGGAAAAGGCGGCTTTTCCATGGTCATGGTTGAAGGAATGACCGATAAAGAGGTAGTTGAAACAAAAAAGAAAATAGAAGCTATTGATCATGTCGCAGATGTTGTGTGGTATGATACGATTGCCGATATATCTCTTCCCAAGGAGGTTCTTCCTGAAAATTTATATGATTTTTTTAATTCGGAGAATTCTACTTTAATGGTAGTATTTTTTGACGACGCCACTTCCGGCGACGGAACTATGGCGGCCATCGAGGAAATGAGGGCTGTAACAGGAAAACAATGCTTTATCAGCGGCATGTCGGCAGTTCTTACGGATATGAAAAATCTTTCTGATAAAGAGTCGGTTATGTATATTGTAATAGCGGTCATTTTAGTCAGTCTTGTTTTAGCCGTAACTATGGATTCGTTTCTTATACCGCTTTTCTTTATGCTCAGTATAGGAATGGCGATTATTTATAATCTTGGAACGAATATGTTTTTCGGGGAAATATCGTTTATTACCAAAGCCCTGACAGCAGTTTTGCAGTTAGGAGTTACAATGGATTTTTCCATTTTCCTGTGGCATAGCTATCAGGAGAATCAGCTCAGATTCCCGGGTGATAAGGAAAGGGCTATGGGCCATGCTATTTCCAATACCATTTCGTCTGTTGTAGGAAGCTCTGTAACAACAATAGCGGGATTTCTTGCAATGTGCTTTATGAGCTTTACTCTCGGAATAGACCTTGGAATCGTAATGGCAAAGGGAGTTGTATTGGGTGTTATAAGCTGTGTTACCATTCTTCCGTCTTTCATACTGACCTTTGACAGAGCGATTGAAAAAACGCGTCATAAGGAAATAATTCCGTCAATGAAGAAGCTTTCTTCGTTTATTGTCAGAAAGTCATGGATATTTATTACCGCATTTGTTGTATTGCTTATACCTGCAATTTACGGATATACTCATTATGATGTATACTACAATTTAGATTCTACACTTCCTAAAGATTTAGACAGCATTGTCGCTAATTCAAAGCTTACGGACGAATTTAATATGAGCTCGACGCACATGCTGTTAGCGGATTCGAAGATGAAATCCAAGGACGTAAATATGATGCTGAAAGATATGGAGAACGTTGAGGGCGTAAGCTTTGCGCTTGGTCTTGATACATTAATAGGTCCCGCAATACCGGAAGAAATAATACCCGAATCTGTAAAGTCAATACTAAAAAGCGATAAATGGCAGCTTATAATGATAGGCTCTGAATATATGACGGCTTCCGATGAAGTAAACGCACAGGTGGAGGTTTTGAATGATATAGCAAAAAGCTATGATAAAAATGCAATGCTTATTGGAGAAGCGCCGGCTACCAAGGATCTGATAGAAGTAACAGATAACGATTTTAAAACCGTAAGCGCTGTTTCTATAGTTCTTATATTTTTGATAATCACTGTCGTTTTAAGGTCAGTTTCGCTTCCAGTTATACTTGTTGCAGTTATTGAGTCAGCTATTTTTATAAATATGGGAATACCGGCCTATACAGGGACGAAGCTTCCGTTTATAGCTTCAATTGTTATCGGTACTATTCAGCTTGGAGCGACTGTAGACTATGCAATTCTTATGACGACCAGGTATAAAAAGGAACGTTTTAGGGGCAGAGAAAAAAGAGAAGCGGTTGAAATTGCACTTTCAACATCAATAAAATCTATTATAGTAAGCGCGCTTGGATTTTTTGCGGCGACTTTCGGCGTGGGAATTTATTCAAGTATTGATATGATTTCGTCGCTATGCACTCTTATGTCAAGAGGCGCGATAATAAGTATGTTTACTGTAATCTTCGTTCTGCCTTCAATGTTTATGATTCTAGATAAATTAATTTGCAGAACTACGCTCGGCTTTAAAAAGAAAAAGGTTTAATGGAGGAACATCAATTATGAAAAAGCTTACAAGAATTCTTGCGGTTTTAATGTCTGTTCTCATATCGGCATATAGTACCGGCGCTTTTGTATTGGGAGCAGAAAAAAAGACAGCCGGATCATCGTCCTTATCTGATGAAAAAAAAGATACAAATATAAATTCTGATATTGTAAAGGAAGAAACTGTTTATATAGTAGCAGGCTCTGACGGATCTGAGAAAAATATTATTGTCAGCGATTGGCTTAATAACAACGGAGGTCTGGATATTATAAACGATAAATCGGATTTGTCGGACATAGAGAATGTCAAAGGCGATGAAACCTTTAGTGAAAGCAATGGTAATGTAAAATGGTCTGCAAACGGATCTGATATTTATTATAAGGGTACTACCGAAAAAAAACCTCCGGTAACTGTTAAGGTATCTTATAAGCTTGACGGTAAAGATATTTCACCAGAAGAGCTGGAGGGCAAAAGCGGTAAGGTTACAATCAGATACGATTATACGAACACACAAAAGGTAAGTATAAAAAACGGAAAAAATGAAAGGGAGATATTTGTTCCTTTTATGATGCTTTCTGCCGCCGTACTTGACAGTGAAAAATTTGATAATGTGGAGGTAACTAACGGCAAGCTGATTTCAGACGGTGAAAGGCTAATAGTAACAGGCGCGGCTCTTCCCGGACTGAAGGAAAGTCTGGGACTGGATAAAAAGGAAAACGATATAAATATACCGGAGTATTTTGAATTTACTGCGGACGTAAAAAGCTTTTCAATAGGAACATCAATAACAATTGCTACAAACGAGCTTTTTTCCGAGATTAATATGAATGATGTGGATAATTTAGATAAGCTCGACGATAAGATTGATGAAATTACCAAAGCGGCCGATAAACTTGCAGACGGTACTTCCGAGCTTTACGATGGAATAAAAAAATTATCTGACGGCTCATCATCGCTGACAGATGGTATTGATCAGCTTGCAGACGGTTCGTCAGAATTAAACGGCGGAGCCGCAGAGCTTGCCGATGGAAGCAGCCGTCTTGCCGACGGAGCTTCAGAATTAATCGGCGGAGCCGGAACTCTGACAGAAGGTATACATTCCGCCTCAAGCGGTTCGAAGGATTTAGCAGAAGGAGCTTCTGCGTTGTCAGACGGTTTTTCACCTATAATGGAAGGAGCGTCGGCGCTGACAGACGGCGTATCCTCTGTACTTGACGGATCAAAGCAGGTTGAATCGGGCGCAAAGGCTCTTACAGACGGAGCGTCTGAGCTGGAATCGGGGTCAGAATCTCTATATAAATCGTCTCAGCAGCTATATGATGGAATTTCTGTTGCTAAAGACGGATCGTCACAGTTAAAAGAAGGGGTTGAAAATACGATAGCCGGCGCTGAACAGCTTAACGACGGAGCAGTTTCTCTTGCGGAGGGTGCGGAAGGTCTTTCGGCCGGAATAAGCGAGGCAGGTCAAAGCCTTGATGAAACAATCGAGTATAACAGACAGGTGCTTGCAGGTTTGGAGGCAATATACCAGCAGAATCCTGATGAGAGTATAGCTCAGATGATTGCAACATTGCAGCAGACTATAGTCGGTCAGGAACAGATTTCGGCTTCTATGAAGGCTGGCGGAGCAATAAAGGACGGTGCGTCCGCATTGAGCGGGGGAGCGGAGGAGCTTAGGGACGGAGCGTCGGCGATCTCCGACGGAGCAGCCGCCTTGTATGATGGAGCTGAAAGCCTTGACAGCGGATTAAAGGAACTAAAGGACGGCGGGCAAAGACTTGCGGCCGGATCTAAAACGTTGCATGAATCTATCTCCTCTCTTTCTGATGGAGCGGAGGAGCTGTTTGACGGAACAAGCGCGCTGTCAGCCGCTAATCAGTCGCTTAAGGACGGTGCAAAGCGGCTTAAGGACGGAGTCGGCTCTGCCGCCGGAGGCGCCGATTCATTGGCTTCCGGAGCAAATTCTTTATACGGAGGACTGTCAAAGCTGGAAGACGGCAGCGGTTCTTTATCAGAAGGCGCTTCCACAATTTATACGTCTATTACCGCATTGAGGGATGGGCTGTATTCTTTGTTATCGGGAAGCTCTTCGCTCGAAGACGGAGTTTCAGCTTTGAAAAGCGGAAGTTCGGAGCTTGTCGACGGTATTTCGAAGCTTGAAGACGGTTCAAAGGAATTAGACGAAGGTATGAAAAAGTTTAAAAAGGAAGGTACGGATAAAATAAAGGAATTCTATAAAGACGACTTTAAAGAATTCATAGACAGACTTAAAGATTTATCTGACGTATCGAAATCATATTCAAGTTTTTCCGATATCGGTAATAATATGGAAGGTAATGTTAAATTTATATATACAATAGAGGGAATCGGCGAATAATTTGCATAAGAAAAAGCGTCCGTATCATTAGCTGAGGAGGATAAGAAGGGAAGTGTATGTAAGGTGGCGCTGCAGCCGAAAGGTTGCAGCGCCATTCGCTATTACAACTCATACCTATTCCATTTGCTAATCTGCGCATAGTAGGATGAATAGTTTTTGTCATAAGCCGTTTTATGCCAACTTCCAGTTTTGGCTCTCTGTCTGTAACTTCACCATGCGGGCATAGAGGCCGTTTTGCTCCAGCAATGTTTCCGGCGCGCCTGCTTCTGCCACTGTCCCATCCGAAAGCGCCACGATCTTGTCTGCTCCGGCCACGGTGCGCATCCGATGAGCAATCACCAGCACGGTCTTATCTGCAATCAGGCGGGAAAGAGCCGTTTGAATCAGGGTTTCATTCTCTACATCAAGAGAAGCCGTGGCTTCGTCCAAAAGAATAATAGGGGAATTTTTCAAAAAAGCACGAGCGATGGAAATCCGCTGCCGCTCACCGCCGGAAAGCTCGCAGCCGTTTTCGCCGATATGGGTGTTCCAGCCATCCGGCAGCTTTACGGCAAATTCGTCCACATTGGCAAGCCTTGCCGCAGCCAACACCTGCTCGTCGGTAGCGTCCTTATTTCCGATTCGTATATTTTCCATAATGGTGTTGTCGAACAGAGTGACATCCTGAAACACAATGGAGAACAGGGAAAGCAACGTCTCAGGTTCGATTTTGGAAATGTCCATGCCTCCCACAGAAATCCTGCCTCGGCTCACATCCCAGAACCTCGCCGCCAGTCGTGATACCGTAGTTTTGCCGCCGCCTGACGGTCCCACCAAAGCTGTGACTTCGCCCTGTTTTGCAGTAAAGGAAACATCCTTCAATACGGTTTCCCCTGTGTTGTAGGCAAATCCTACATGGTCAAATGTAATATCATAGCCTTTGTTGGAAAGCCTGTTCTCTCCCTGTTGAATGGGATGATCGAGGATTTCATTCATTCGGGCGATATTGGTGCGGGTACTGATAACCGCCGCCAGATTTTGCAGCGCCCCTTGCAGCGGATCGTAAAGCCGTGAGACAACCAGCAGAAACATAAAGAAAGTCAGCACGTCGAGACTGCCCCCTATCAGTAGGATAGAGCCTGCCAGCGCAACCGTGGCAATCCCCAGCTTCAACACCAGGGATGCGGACACCACAAAGGCAGCCAGCCCAAACTCATTGAGAATGGAGCGGTGTTCCACAGCGCGAATTTTCTTTTCCAATCCCCTTAAGTATTCCTGTTCGGCATTGTTGACCTTCAGGTCGCGTACCGTCTCAATGCATTCCTGAATCCCGTCTGCGCAGGCCATCTTCACATTCATGGACTTTTGATTGAGCCGTTCCTGCACTTTTGAGGAGAAACCTACAATAGCAAAGGCAATCGGCAGTACCCACAGCGCCGCCAGCGCCATACGCCAGTCAAACACCAAAAGGCTGATAGAAATTAACACCGTGGAGATGATGGAGCCGGCCAGTTCGGGAATAAAGTGGGAAAAGCTCTGCTCCAAAAAGGTGCAGTCGGCCATGATGGTACTGGTGAGGTCAGCCAAATCTTTTTTTCCGAAGAAAGACAGCGGGATTTTTCGCAGCCGTTCAGCCAGCGTAATCCGCCGCACGCCGCTTTCTGTATAAGTGGCAAAGTAGGTGGCGTTGTACTGAATGTAAGTAGTAAGCAAGATCAAACTAATGCACACTGCGCAGCCCACGATGTAAAAGATAAGTTTTTCACCTGGAACACCGCCGTTCATCAAATCGCCTACTAAAAAATACAGCAGGCTCACCGGGAACATAAATGAAAGGTTTTGCAGCACGCAGGCCAGACAGCCTTTCACCAAATCTTTGGCTCCTTGCTCGGAAAGAGCGTATCGTTTTTGCAGCTTCTTAATCACTTTATTGTACCTCCTTTGAAACTTTCCACTGAACGGAAGTTTGATAATCCTGCCACATGCGGCTGAAAATACCGTCTTTTTCCAGCAGTTTCCGGCTTTTACCGCTCTCTGCGATCTGTCCGTCCTTGATAACATAGATTTTGTCTGCGCCGGTCACAGTGGAGAGACGATGTGCGATCATAATAACCGTTTTTCCCTCAGACAGTTTAGAGAAGGCGGCTTGTACGCGGGTTTCATTGTCCGGATCGGCAAAAGCTGTAGCTTCGTCCAGAATAATAATGGGTGCGTTTTTCAGCATAACACGGGCGATGGCGATTCGCTGCTGTTCGCCCCCGGAAAGATAAATGCCCTTTGAGCCGATCACGGTGTCCGCGCCCTGGGGCAGCTTTTCTAAGATATCATCGCACTGGGCGTTGTGGAGCGCGGCCATGATTTCTTTCCGGGTGGCTGTCGGCTTACCCATGCGCACATTTTCCAAAATTGAGGCTTTGATCAGTCGGCTGTTTTGGAACACAAAGGAAACGGTATTCATAAGCTCTTCTTTAGAGATGTTCCTCACATCGACGCCGCCTATTTTTACAATACCGCTCTGAGCGTCAAAGAACCGGCAGATCAAATTGGCAAGAGTGGTCTTGCCACCGCCGGACGGCCCCACAAACGCTACGGTCTGTCCCTTAGTAATAGTGAGGGAAATATCCTTTATGACTTCGTTTTCTCCATCATAGCTGAAATGAACATGACTGAGCTGAACCGAAGCGTCTTTAGGGTGTTCCGGCTGTTCCGGATCTATCATCGGCTGCAGACTTAATACACTGTCGATTCTCTGCAAAGCGTCGTCTACAATCATAGCGTTTTCGCTTTGGAACATAATGCGGGTAAGGGTGACAGAGATAATGGGGGTAATGATGATGTAAAAAATCATATCCAGCAGAAATTCTGTGTTTACATCGCTTTGTGTAAACATCAGTCCACCGGCTATCAGCGCGGCAAAGACTCCGTTGATGGCCGCTGTGTAAAACATCATAGGCGTTCGAAGCTGTTTTGTATAGGCAATCACCCATATTTTATACCTGTCAATAGAATCCTTGAATTTTTTGAAAGAGAATATTGTCTGTCCGAATGTCTTAATAACCGGAATCCCCCGGACATACTCCACCGCTTCGTTGGACATATCGTCCAAAGCGTTTTGATATTCTTTCATCTTTTCCTGCATCCGCTGTCCGGTCATCGTCATCATAATCAGAAATCCCAGCGCTACCGGAACGAGGCTCAAAAGCCCGAGCCGCCAATCAAAAATCAGTAGTAGCGCCAAAAGACCGCAGGGTGTTGCAATGGCATTGGCGCGGTCGGGAAGCTGATGAGCCAGATAGGTTTCGGTGGCGGCGCTGGATTCGTTGACAATTTTGCGAAGCCTGCCGCTGCCGAACTTTTCTACAAAACCCAACGGCAGTTTGACGATATGTTCCATAGTTTGCAGGCGCAGATTAGTAGCGATACGAAACGCTCCTTTGTGGGAACACATAAGCCCTCCTATGTAGATCAGCGCCGAAAAAACAGCAAACAGTACCGCCATCCAGCCGTTATGCGTCAGATTTTGCGCCTGGCTAAAGTCCGGCGCAACTTCCAATACTTCCTGAATGACTTTCCAGATATAGTAGAAAGGCGCTAATGCGATGAGGGCGCTGATTGCCGAAAGCGCCCATGAAGTATAGATTAGATATTTGTGGCTGCCTGCAATCTGTAGCAGTCGTGACAGATTGGATTGTTTTTTCAAAGAAGATTCCTCCTTTTATTTTATATATGATAAAGAGAACGTAAGCGCGTTCTTCTTATATCCGTATGAGTTAGCCACAGCTAACTGGCGGGTAAAAATTACAGGGCGCTACTGCCCCATAATTTTCATCCACCCGGCTGTATAAAAGGCTCGCATTTCATTTACATAATTTTCTGCATCTTGGAGCGGCATTTCGTGGATTACCAGTTCAAAAAAGGTGTGGAACATGCCTGTAATCAAAATATGCTCCAGCGTGGGATCAATCTGCGGGGAAGGTCGCCCCAGTTCCTTTAGAACTTTTAGATAAGCGTGGGTACCTTCAACCTCTATCTCCACCATTTCATCAATAAGCCCTGAAAACTTTGTCCCCTCTGAACAGCAAAGGATGAGTTTACATTCATCCAGATGTTCATAGGCATAGTGGAGCATCTCGAACATACAAGCGCCGGAAATATCGCTCATTACTTCAGGCTGCCGCTCATATGGAAGCTGGGCAAATTCTTTTTGCGCTTTGTGAAAGCAATTCAGCAGATAAGCATAATGCTCTCCAATCAATGCTTCAAACAGCTCTTCCTTGCTTTTGTAGTAGCCATAAAAAGCTCCGGTAGTCATGCCTACAGATTTAACGATATTCCGCAGGGAAGCGTCTTTAAAGCCTTTTTCTAAAAACTCTGCTTTTGCGGCCTGATGGATAAGCTCCAAGGTTGTCAGATTTCCATCTATTTTGCACACCCCCACCAACTATAACGCTGTTATATATCACTGTTATTATTATATCCTGCAAAGACGATTTTGTCAAGAGAAAATTTGATACTATTTACCCAACCGTTTTTTTACCGGACTTTTCTTACTGGGCGTCTAAAATACTAAACGGGCGGAGCTCTTGCGCTCCGCCCGTTTAGTATTTTAGATAAATAATTTCGCGATTCACAACTTCTTTTGCTCGATCCTACCTGCGCCATTTGGTTTTCAGTTGTTCAGGTTCCTCTTGTCAACATATTGGCAAAAAACATCCGCTTTTTTCTATAGCTGAGGAAAGATTAAAGTAGCGATCTGGAAATATATAAGCATCGAGCACGTATCGACAATAGTGCTGATTAATGGCGTTGCCATTAAAGCCGGATCAAGCTTTACGCGTTTAGCAAGAAGCGGAAGCACACATCCGATAAATTTAGAAATTATAACTGTTCCAATAATAGAAAACGATACCGTTAGTGAAAGTCTTATATCCTGATTATAGAATATAAATATTCTAAGACCGTTTGCAAAAGCAAGTATTACGCTTACGATTAACGATATTCTAAATTCCTTATAAACAACCTTGAAAAAATCCTTGAATTTGATCTCTTCGGTAGCAAGACCTCTTATGACTGTGGTAGAGCTTTGAGAGCCGCAGTTTCCGCCTGTCGACATTAGCATTGGTATAAATGAAACGAGGAGGGGCAGAGCCTTGAAAGCGTTTTCATAATGCGTCAAAAGCGAGCCAGTTATAGTTGCGGAAAACATTAATATAAGCAGCCAGCCTATTCTGTTTTTTGCATGTGTAAATACCGAAGTTTTAAAATATGCGTCAACCGTCGGCTGTATTGCAGCCATTTTTGAGAAGTCCTCTTCGTTTTCTTCCAGTATAACGTCGAGAACGTCGTCGAAGGTAATGATTCCTACCATTCTGCGGTCATTATCGACAACGGGCATTGCAAGGAAGTCATATTTTGAAAACTTTTTTGCAACGTCCTCTCTGTCCTCATGGGTTTTAACATAAATGACGTGGGTATCCATTATGCTTTCGATAGTAAGGTTCTCATCTGCTGTGACCAGATCGAGAATCGTCACGAAACCGATTAATTTTCTTGATTCTGTAACATAGCAGGTATATATAGTTTCCTTTACAACTCCGACTTTTCTTATCCAATCCAGAGCCTCATGGCAGGTCATTTCCTTATGAAGATAAACGTATTCTGTGGTCATAACGCTTCCCGCGCTGTCAGCCGGATAGTTCAATATATCGTTTATTTGCTTCCGGGTTTCACTGTCGGTGTTCTGAAGTATTCTGGAGACGACGTTTGCCGGCATTTCTTCTATAATGTCTACTGTATCGTCAACGAATATTTCGTCCAGCATTTCCCTCAGCTCTTTATCGCTGAATCCGCTGATAAGGTGCATTTGGGTATCGCTGTCCATATAGGTAAATGTTTCCGCGGCAAGCTCTTTAGGAAGCAATCTGAATATCAGCGTGATGTCGCGGGGTTCGAGAGTTTCAAGAAGCGCCGCAAGATCCGCAGGATATAAATCCCTGACTGCCGATTTAATTTTTACATAGTTTTTTTCTTTTAATAGTTCAAGAAGCTTTTCAGTCATGATTATTACCTCCGGGAAACATTTTTTAGGAAATAAAAAATCCGCGCAGAAACCTGACACGGATAAATAATCGTAAAAATTATAAATACCGTTCAAGCTTTAGCTTCGCAGGGCATGAAATTACATTAAAATATGCCTTAATTCTTTCGACATATCCTGTTAACCATCTCATAGTGTCTCCACTATTTTGCGGCAGCAACCCGTATCCCTGTGGTAGCCTTACCTACCGGACGATGTATGAACTTAACGGCACTATATTATGCACATTTTCCCGTGCTGTCAACCCCTTTTCCGGCTTTATTTCTGTAAAAAGTATGTCAAGGCACGCGTTTCTGCTTCCCTTTCGAATTGGGCTGTGCTATACTACATAAATTGAAGAGGAATCGACTTTTGAGGAGGTGAGCATCGCCCTTGCAGCAGTATCTTGACCGGCACCGCTTTTTGAAAGGCATCTACCTGATGGTCAGGCGGTACTTCGATCATCATGTCGGCCGCGACAGTGCGGCGCTCACATACTACCTTTTGTTTGCGCTTTTCCCGCTTTTGATCTTTTTGAGCAACTTAGTCGGCATCATGTCCGTGGATATCAGTGGCTTTCTGTATGAAATCTGTCTCTTATACACATCTGACGCTGCCGACGACTAGTCGAGTGTAGA
>ENA-OYWO01001344-OYWO01001344.1-human-gut-metagenome-genome-assembly--contig:-NODE-1344-length-11264-cov-4.570256_pt1 | contig 11264 bp, 8 predicted proteins | sample MGYA00244170_ERZ653397 | MGnify/ENA primary metagenome ERZ653397 (study PRJEB26926, sample SAMN06164906) | human gut metagenome | biome: ENVO:00009003; feature: ENVO:2100002; material: ENVO:00002003...
CGTTGAAAGAGCGGCAGATAGCTAAAGCTATGAATAATATGCCTTTGTTAAAGAAATTTCTGAAAAGAGGATATACTTTTCTGAATTATAGTATCTATGGGTTGAGTAAGCCTCGGGTAGTTTCAGCTTATTGTATAAATAGAATAGGGGATTGCCTGTGCGATAAATGGAGAGATTATGAAACTTTCTGGGGGTATTATGATAAGTATCCTATGAATAAATCTGGATTGGTATTATTAAACGCAACATTACATCCTACTAAAAAGAAGCCATCAGCCAATTATGCTATCCATGTTTTACTTGTTAATATAGAATATAGGGAAGTGTTGCTGGATATTGAGACAAAAGCTTATAATTGGCAGCAAGGGTGTAGAGCTCATTGGCTGAATGATGAGCTTTTTATATTGAATGATTTTGATGCCGATAGACGACAATATGTAGCGAGAGTGTTTTCTGCCTCTCAATTGGTAGAGATGGATAGGTTTGATTATCCTGTTCAGAATTCATTTTCTATAGGTTATTTTTTGTCTATTAATTATAGGCGAATTAACACATTACGTCCGGACTATGGGTACCGAAATCTTCCTAATATGACTGATACCGAATTGAGGCGGTTAGATAATGATGGAATATGGAAAATTGATTATTCAACGAGAAAGTCTGTGCTTTTATATTCTTTAGAGAAAATAGCTGGATTTGGAACTAAACAGGTAGATTTAGAGGCCTTTCATAAAGTAAATCATTTGATAATAAATAAAGCTGGCGATAAGTTTATTTTTATACATCGTTATCTGAAGAATGGCATGCGCTTTGATAGGTTACTTTTGGCAGACGTAAAAGGAAATTTGTTGAAGGTGCTTGCCGATAATGAAATGGTGAGTCACTGTTGTTGGGTGAATGAAAATACTATATTTGCTTATTTGCGTGGTATTGATAATGTGGATTCTTATTATTCAATAGACATTCATACAGGGAAAATGACATTGCTTGAAAATTCTTTATTTGGAGAGTACGGTGATGGACATCCTTCAAGTAATGGACGTTTCATCTTATCTGATTCGTATCCAGATAAAACAATGCATCAACATTTACTTTTATATGATCAAAAGAACGGAGAAGCTAAAGAGCTGGGAAGTTTTTTCCATGGATTGAGTTATAATGAAGAAACCAGATGTGATCTTCACCCAAGATTATCTCCTAATAATAAAAGAGTTTTCTTCGATTCTGTTTATAGTGGAAAACGGCAATTGTATTATATAGATTTGTAGTTTTGTATATGTCAGATTCTGCTAAAGTTGTAGTTTTACTTCCTGTATATAAAGGAGATAACCCTATATTCTTAGAGTGTGCTATAAATAGTTTATTAAATCAGACCTATTCTGATGTCTCTATTTTTATAGGAATTGATGGGCCTGTAGGAGAGAATGTGATTACATGTATAGATGGACTTTCTGCAAAATCCGATATTCGGGTTATTCAGTTTGAAGAGAACCGAGGATTAGCTGCTGTATTGAATGATTTATTAAATATTTGCTCAAAAGAGAAAATGGAGTATATAGTTCGTATGGATGCTGACGATATCTCTGTGAATAATCGCATTCAAAAACAATTGGGTTTTTTAATTTCTCATCCTGATGTAGATGTTGTAGGAGGACGCATCGAAGAAATCAACGAACAATCTGAAAGAAATGGCAAGAGTGTTACATATCCATTAACCCATCAAGAGTGTTTTAAATTCTTTAGATATCGTGATCCCTTAGCACATCCCGCCGTGATGTTTAGAAAATCCTTTTTTGATAAAGCCAAAGGCTATCGGAATGAATACCGTAAAAATCAAGACACCATGCTATGGTTTGATGGATTTATGAATGGCTGCATTTTTGCAAATTTGGATGAAACTGTATTGCTCTTTCGTGTCACTGATGATTTCTATAAAAATAGGAGAAATGGTTTTAAGCGGGCGAAGAAAATGCTAGAAGATAGGTTTATGATAAATAAGGCTCTTCACTATGATTGGTCTGCTTATCTCTTTTCATTTTTGATGTTTATAATGACTCTTACTCCTCCATTTTTGAAGAAGTTCTTGTATCGGATTAGATGAAATTTAGAAATCTCTGTTTACTTCTGTTTTTTTGTAGTTATTCGGTATATCTATTTCCTCAATATTCTTATGGAGTTACAGGGTTGTTGCATTCTCCTTCGGCGGAAATGCAGCAAGATAAAACCGTTATGATTGGTGGGGGATTTTTAAATGAGAACTTAACTCCTCCTCGATTTAATTATAATACATATAATTACTACTTGAATGTAACCATTTTCCCTTGTTTGGAAATAGCATATACTTGTACCCTTTTTAAGGTAACTCCTCAATGGGGAGTGCAATCTCAAATGGGAAAGTTCACTAATCAGGATCGGTATTTCTCTCTTCGGTTAAGGGTTTTGAAAGAAGAACAATTCTTTAAATATATGCCAGCAGTAGTTTTAGGCACATCTGATCTGTTTACAGAAAGTAGGGGTGGAGAGATAATGCCTTCGGGCGATGGTGGTAATGGATATTTTTCTCGCTTTTATGTTGCAATGACAAAACATATTCCAGTAAATAAAGAAGAATTAGGACTACATGTATCTTATCTTTATAACCGTCGTAATGATTACCATCTGAATGGCATTGCCGGAGGAATAACTTATTCCCCTTCCATGTTATCTGATTTGAAATTAATAGCTGAATATGATTCACATGATATTTTGATAGGAATGAATTATCTTCTCTTTCATCATTTTTTGGTACAAGCAATGATGCAGAAAGGGAAATATTTCTCCTGCGGACTTACATATTTGATTCATTTAAAATAATTCGATATAATAGATCATGAAAATTCCATTTTCGCCCCCTTATATTGACGAGGCGGTCATTAATGAGGTGGTTGATTCCTTACGTTCCGGCTGGATAACTTCCGGTCCTAAAGTAAAAGCATTGGAAGAAGAAATAAAAGTATTCTCTAATGCCAAAGAAGTACTTTGTGTAAACTCATGGACTTCGGGAGCTATTATGATGCTTCGCTGGTTGGGAGTAACAGCTGAAGATGAAGTGATTGTTCCGGCGTATACATATAGTGCTACGGCATTAGCCGTCCTTCATGCGGGTGCAAAGCCTGTTATGGTAGATTCCGGAGAGGATTTCAATATCTCTGTGGATGCTATTCGAAAAGCAATTACGCCAAGGACCAAGGCTATTATTCCGGTAGATATTGCGGGCTTCCCTTGTGATTACGACCGTATCATGAGACTCGTTAATGAACCGGAAATACGCAATCTGTTTCAGGCGACGTCATTGGTACAGGAAAAATTGGGACGTATTCTTGTTATGAATGATGCGGCCCATTCTTTGGGAGCTTATTACAGCAAGAATCAGCGTACAGGGTGCGAAACGGATATTGCTATCTTCTCCCTTCACGCCGTAAAGAATGTGACGACGGCCGAAGGAGGAGCCATCTGCTTGAATTTGCCCGAACCGTTTGATAATGCGGAACTCTACAAAGAATTGCGTATGATGAGTTTGAATTGTCAAACTAAAGATGCTTTTTCCAAATCCAAAGCCGGCGGTTGGCGTTATGACATAGTCGGTCTGGGAATGAAAATAAATATGGCTGACGTAAATGCTGCTATCGGTTTGGCTCAGATACGGGAATACCCTGAACTACTGAAAGAACGTAAAAGAGTATTCAATACCTATTCTAAAGCATTTGCTGATTGTGATTGGGCTATTTTGCCACCTTCTGAAGATGGAGAAAAAGAAAGCTCATATCATATCTATGCATTGCGTATCAAAGATTTCACAGAGGAACAGCGTGATCGTATGATTGATGAAATCGCGAAAAGTGAGGTTGCCGTGAACGTTCATTTTATCCCGATGCCGATGCTTTCCTTCTTCAACTCATTGGGGTATGATATAAAGAACTATCCACAAGCTTATGAGAATTTTAAAGGTGAAATCTCCTTGCCCATTTATCCACAGTTGGATGAAGAAAAGCTGGACTTTATAATCAAAGCTGTAAAAGATGCATACCTTAAAGTGACTGTTGATAGGTGATGATTCGTTTTTTTGATATTTTATTTTCCTTTCTGGGCATTCTATTCTTATCTCCTGTTTTCCTTTTCCTGTATATTGCTATCCGTCTGGAAAGTAAAGGTGGTGGTTTCTATAAACAGTTACGTGTGGGATGTGGAGGGGCGGATTTTTATGTCTATAAGTTCCGCTCAATGCGTATAGGAGCTGATAAGCAAGGTTTGATAACTGTAGGTGGACGAGATCCCCGGATTACCCGTATCGGGTATTGTATCCGCAAATATAAATTAGATGAACTGCCTCAGTTATTTAATGTACTGAAAGGTGATATGAGTTTGGTAGGCCCGCGTCCGGAGGTTCGTAAATATGTGGAACTCTACACTGAAGAACAGCGGAGAGTGCTGTCTGTTCGCCCGGGAATTACGGATTATGCATCTATAGAATATGTAGATGAAAATACGATTTTAGGACAGGCTGAGGATGCGGACAAGGCATATGTAGAACAAATACTGCCGGATAAAATATGCTACAATATGAAATATATAGAGCATCGTTCGGTGAAGGAATATTTCAAAATTATATTTCTGACTATATGGAGCATTGTACATTGATCAAATCGGTAATAAAAGTTATGAGATGGTTGTTTATTCCATATTATGTTTGGAAAAAGTAGTTTAAAATAAGATATAGAAAAGGTCGAAGCTCAGTTTCGGCCTTTTTTATTCTTTCAATACCGACGTTTGTGACAACCTCAAACTACTCACCACCGCCGCAATCAGCGCAAATACACTCCCTGTTATCAAGCATATTTCCGTACTTTTGCTTCCTACCACCCAACTGAATGGAAGTGCTACAAGCGTAGTTCCGAGAGTCTGTCCCATAAGTCGTGCCATTCCCATCATTCCGCTGGCTCCTCCTGAACGTTTGGTCGGGGCAGATGCGATTATAGTACTATTATTGATAACCATTGACAATCCAGGTAATCACAGAGTCTGAAGTTCCAAAATCATGTGCGAGGGTAGGGAGGATTACAGTACTTCCTGTGATTTTCCATCCTGAACCATATAATTTCTTTTATCTGCGAATTAAACAAAACGTTCAAACTGCTGTTCGGAAACCTGCATAAAAATAAGTTTTTTTAGAAATTGTCTCGTAGGAAAGTAATGTGGAGAAGAAACTTCTTTGTACCTTTGTGCCCGTCAATACTAAAATCAATAATAAATAATAGGATTTATGGGAGGATTTTTCGGGACAGTCTCCAAAGCGAGCTGTGTGACGGATTTATTTTACGGTACAGATTATAATTCACATTTAGGAACTAAGCGGGGTGGACTTGCCACGTATGATGCAGAAGAGGGCATGTTTGCCCGATCCATTCATAACCTGGAGAGCACTTATTTCCGAACCAAGTTTGAAGATGAACTGGATAAGTTTAAAGGAAATGTCGGAATAGGAATCATCAGCGATACAGACCCGCAACCCATCATCATTAACTCCCACCTCGGACGCTTCGCCATTGTAACAGTAGCCAAAATTGTGAATCTGGAAGAAATAGAAGCAGAACTACTTTCCAAAAATATGCACTTCGCCGAACTGAGTTCAGGCAATACCAATCAAACCGAGCTTATCTCATTACTCATCATACAAGGAAAAACTTTTGTAGAAGGTATAGAAAATGTTTACCGCCGTGTCAAGGGCTCTTGCTCTATGCTGCTGTTATCGGAAGATGGCAGTATCATTGCGGCTCGTGATAAGTGGGGACGCACTCCGATTGTTATTGGCCGGAAAGAAGGGGCATACGCTGCAACCAGTGAGTCGAGTAGTTTTCCGAATCTGGATTATGAAATAGACCGCTATCTCGGTCCGGGAGAGATTGTTCGTATGACCGCCGATGGAGTGGAACAACTGCGGAAGCCGGAGGAAAAGATGCAGATTTGTTCTTTCCTGTGGGTATATTACGGTTTTCCCACTTCCTGCTACGAAGGCCGCAATGTAGAGGAAGTACGTTTTACCAGTGGTTTGAAGATGGGACAGAGTGATAATTCTGAAGTAGATTGTGCTTGCGGTATTCCTGATTCCGGTGTAGGTATGGCTCTGGGGTATGCCGAAGGAAAGGGAGTTCCTTATCACCGTGCTATTTCTAAATATACACCGACATGGCCGCGCAGCTTCACTCCCAGTAAGCAGGAGATGCGCTCATTGGTAGCGAAGATGAAACTGATACCGAATCGTGCCATGTTGGAAGGTAAGCGTTTATTGTTTTGTGACGACTCCATAGTACGGGGCACACAACTTCGGGATAATGTGAAGGTACTGTATGAATATGGTGCCAAAGAAGTACATATCCGTATTGCTTGTCCGCCGCTGATTTATGCTTGTCCGTTTGTAGGTTTCACGGCATCCAAGAGTCCGTTGGAACTGATTACACGTCGCGTTATAGAAGAACTGGAGGGGGATGCAGACAAGAATCTGGAGAAATATGCCACTACCGGTTCTCCGGAATATGAGAAGATGGTGAGCATTATTGCTGAGCGCTTTGGACTTACAACTTTGAAGTTTAATACCCTGGAAACTCTCATCGAGTCCATCGGATTGCCGAAATGTAAGGTTTGTACACATTGTTTTGATGGAAGTAGTTGCTTTTAAGTAACTCTAAATACTAACATTTTGTAAAAAGGGGCGTGAATTGCTTGGCAGTTCACGCCCCTTTTTCTACCTTTACGGCAGAACTATTGACTACTGTTGATAGATAATTGGTAGTTTATGTTCTCGATCATAAATCATAAATCGTAAATCATAAATAATATGGCTTTAGTAGAACGTTTTTTGAAGTATGTAAGCTTCGACACCCAGTCCAGTGAAGAGACAGAGGTGACTCCAAGTACTCCGGGGCAAATGGTATTTGCCAAATATCTGAAAGAAGAATTAGAGTCTTTAGGTTTGGAAGACATAACGCTGGATGAGCATGGCTATTTGTTTGCCACACTTCCGGCAAATATAGATAAGCCGGTACCTACTATTGGTTTTATCGCCCATATGGACACCAGTCCCGATATGAGTGGCAAAGATGTATCTCCCCGCATTGTTCAAAACTATGACGGCTCGGACATCGTGCTTTGTGCAGAAGAGAATGTAATCCTTTCTCCGTCTCAGTTCCCCGAACTGCTGGATCATAAAGGGGAAGACCTGATCGTTACCAATGGCAAGACATTGTTGGGAGCAGATGATAAAGCAGGTATTGCCGAAATCGTTTCTGCGATAGTGTACCTGAAAGAGCATCCTGAAATCAAGCATGGCAAGATTCGTATTGGTTTCAATCCGGATGAGGAAATAGGATTGGGCGCACATAAATTCGATGTAGAGAAGTTCGGTTGCGACTGGGCTTACACAATGGATGGCGGTGAAGTAGGAGAGTTGGAGTTTGAAAACTTCAATGCGGCATCTGCTAAAATCACCTTCAAAGGTCGCAATGTGCATCCGGGTTATGCCAAGAATAAGATGGTTAATTCAATTCGTGTGGCCAACCGTTTCTGTGCGATGCTGCCTGCTCATGAAACACCCGAACATACCGAAGGTTACGAAGGCTTCTACCATCTCATCAGTTTTAACGGTGATGTAGAGCAGACTACAGTGGCCTATATTATCCGTGATCATGACCGTGCACGTTTCGAGAGCCGCAAGAAGAAAATAGAACGCTTTGTCAGTGAAATCAATGCTGAATATGGTGAAGGTACGGCAACGCTTGAACTCCGTGACCAATACTATAATATGCGTGAGAAGATTGAACCGTTAATGCATATCATTGATACGGCTTTTGCCGCAATGGAGGCTGTAGGTGTGAAACCGAATGTGAAACCTATCCGTGGTGGTACGGATGGCGCGCAGCTTTCTTTCAAAGGTTTGCCTTGCCCCAATATCTTTGCAGGTGGTCTGAACTTCCATGGACGATATGAATTCGCTCCTATCCAGAATATGGAGAAGGCGATGAAGGTCATCGTGAAGATTGCCGAACTTGTTGCTATAAAATAATTTAATACCTTAAGACATGAAAACCACTCCGTTTACAGAAAAACATATCTCGCTGGGTGCTAAGATGCATGAGTTTGCGGGATATAATATGCCGATAGAATATTCCGGTATCATTGATGAACACCTCACCGTTTGTGATGCTGTAGGTGTATTCGACGTTTCCCACATGGGAGAATTCTGGGTGAAAGGCCCCAATGCATTGGCTTTTCTTCAGAAAGTGACTTCCAATAATGTAGCTGCCCTGACTCCGGGCAAGGTGCAATATACCTGTTTTCCCAACGAAGAAGGCGGTATTGTAGATGACTTGCTGGTTTATCATTATGAACCGGAGAAATACCTGTTGGTAGTGAATGCTTCGAATATAGAAAAAGACTGGAACTGGTGCGTTTCGCACAATACCGAAGGTGCTGAATTGGAAAATGCTTCCGACCACATGGCTCAACTTGCCGTGCAGGGACCGAAAGCCATTCTTGCTTTGCAGAAACTGACGAGCATAAACTTGTCGGAACTGTCGTATTACACCTTTACGCATGGTGAGTTTGCCGGTGAGAAAGATGTGATTATTTCCAATACCGGTTATACCGGTGCAGGAGGTTTTGAGCTTTACTTCTATCCCGAAGCTGCCATGAAGATTTGGAATGCCGTGTTTGAGGCAGGAGAAGAATTTGGTATCAAACCGATTGGCTTGGGTGCACGCGATACGCTTCGTCTGGAAATGGGCTTCTGCCTGTATGGCAATGATCTGGATGATACGACATCACCTATTGAAGCCGGTTTGGGATGGATTACCAAGTTTGCTGAAGGTAAGAACTTTATCAATCGCCCGATGCTTGAAAAGCAGAAAGCGGAAGGTACTGTCCGTAAGCTGGTCGGTTTTGAAATGGTGGATCGTGGAATTCCCCGTCATGGATATGAACTGTTCAATACAGATGGTGAGGCCATTGGTGTAGTGACTTCAGGTACTATGTCGCCCACTCGCAAGATTGGTATCGGTATGGGCTATGTAAAACCGGAGTATAGTAAGGTAGGTACGGAAATTTGTATTGATATGCGTGGACGTAAGCTGAAAGCAGTAGTGGTTCGTCCGCCATTCCGTAAATAAGATGAGTCGGAAATCACCACAGATTATACAGATTAAAAGCAAATGATAATTATCAATATAAATATCTGTGTAAATCCGTGTAATCTGTGGTGAAAAAGACTTTATAATATTCTTTCCTTTATAATCTGTTGATCTTATCTAATAATTGATTGGCCCAGGCTATTTCTTTGCTTGTCCATTCTTCCTCTTCTCCTTGCATCCCTTGTTCCTGATACCGGGAAAGTAATCCCAGATATTCCTTCAATGTGCCGGCGGCTTTAGCCTGTTTATTCATGCGCATTAGCAATAGAATCTCCTGTTTATATATGTCAAGATTCGGACTGTCTCCTGCTAATTCTTTGGCTTTCCAAAGCAGGGCGGCACATTCTTCGTTTACCTCTTCTGTGTTGTAAAGCGCCATCCGTGATTTTGCTAAGATAACGTAATCATGGTCGGTGGCCAGATTGTTATTGATATTCTTCTGTATTAATCTTCCGGCTTCTTCATACCGTTGGTCTGCCATATTCATGGCTGCGTTGAAAGTCACTACATCTGATGTCGCTTTGAGATAAGGATGGCTGATTTGGTTTTCCGCCTGGCCGGCTTTGTCTATTCGCTTTTTCAGGTTGTCGATGCTGCCGTAGCGAAGCAGCTTATGACCGCGTTGCTGTATATTATAGTACCCGATGACTTTGGAAAGTGCAGACGCCAATCCATCGGGATTCATCCCCTTGAATTCCAATAACTCACGTGCAACCCGGTCGGCTGCGTATTCCTGGTTATTCTTGTAATTCATTCCCAGGCGATTCACTACATTTACATTCAGCAGGGCGGCAACGCTTCCGATGCTGGCAACAGCGCCTACACCTAAAGCTGTATCGTCGTCATCCCAGTATGCCACTTCCAGGGCTACTTCGGCAGTGACGGCAAGAACCGTTCCCCAAAAAGCTGCCCGCTTGGCACGGCGTTCAGCACGATAGATGTTATTAATCTGATGGTCCAGTACGAAATGAGACATCTCATTGGCAATAATGGCGGCAAGTTCATCCTCCGAATCAAGTGTGCAGAGCAGACCGGTACTAATCAGCATTGTGCCGTTGGGCAGCATGTAAGCATCCGGTTCGGGCGACTGGATGACACGTACATTCAACTGTTCGCTGCGGTTAGGATCTATGCCGGTGGCAGTCAGTTTCGCAAAGATATTCTGTACGTATGAAGTGATGAAATCATCCTCATAGCCGATCTCTTCCAACTTATACAGGTAATCCCGACATTCTTCGTCCACTTCCTTGCGCAACTTAGAGTTATATCCGCGTTCGCTGAAATACTCATACAGATGTTGTTTCAGATAAGTTTGCTGCCAAAACTCCTGATTGGTTTCGGGGGGTGAGAGCTTAATGGTCTTCAGGGCAGAAGAAGGTACTGCGAATTGCATACCGTTGATTTCGGTTGCATAGAAAACATCGGAGCCTGGTTGTTCTGCCGATTTCATTTTCACTACCTTGCGGATCACTACGGGAGTGCCGGCAGGAAAATTCTCATACTGTTGTTGTAGTTCGCCTTTTATGGCAATCGGGCCGCTCAAGTCTTTCTGTCTGGCAGCAAATCCTGCCGTGGAGAGGAGGACGGCGAGGATAACGAAAGTGATAAGACGTTTCATATGGATTACGTTTATGGTTTGTACAATTGACTTGCAATCAAAATTGCTGATACAAAAATAGGAAAGAGTTTTCTCTCTTTCCCGCTCTTTTCCCTACAAAGTGATAGGGAATTTCCTATAATAAAAAAGGGAAGACTTCGTGAAAGTCTTCCCTTTTTTTAACTTCAAAAGAAGTCAATTTTATTTCTTCTTACGGTCACCGTAGCGGCTCATGAACTTATCAACGCGACCAGCTGTATCCACCAATGTAGATTTACCAGTATAGAACGGGTGAGAAGTGTTAGAGATTTCCATCTTTACCAATGGATAAGTTTCACCTTCAAACTCGATGGTTTCTTTCGTATTTACGGTTGAACGAGACAAGAACATGTCACCATTAGACATATCTTTGAATACTACCGGACGGTAATTTTCAGGATGAATACCTT
>ENA-OYWO01001355-OYWO01001355.1-human-gut-metagenome-genome-assembly--contig:-NODE-1355-length-11168-cov-6.880950_pt1 | contig 11168 bp, 9 predicted proteins | sample MGYA00244170_ERZ653397 | MGnify/ENA primary metagenome ERZ653397 (study PRJEB26926, sample SAMN06164906) | human gut metagenome | biome: ENVO:00009003; feature: ENVO:2100002; material: ENVO:00002003...
CGTCGGCAGCGTCAGATGTGTATAAGAGACAGGACGATATACACGCTGTACTTCACGAAGCATGTAATCCTGTACGGCACGAATACCCTTGATCTTCAACAGATCGTGAGGGTTTACACTACCTTCGGTCAGTTCATCACCGGCCTCCAGTACCTGGCCGTCGATAACCTTGATACGGGAACCGTAAGGAATCAGATATGCCTTGGATTCACCGGTCTCTTCGTTGGTAATTACCACTTCACGCTTCTTCTTGGTATCACGGATCTCAGCCTTGCCGCCAAATTCAGCAATGATTGCAAGTCCCTTAGGCTTTCTGGCCTCGAACAACTCCTCGACACGGGGAAGACCCTGAGTGATATCGTCACCTGCGACACCACCACTGTGGAAGGTTCTCATGGTCAGCTGGGTACCGGGCTCACCGATAGACTGTGCAGCGATGATACCAACTGCTTCACCTACCTGTACGGCTTCACCGGTTGCCATGTTGGCACCGTAACATTTTGCACAGATACCAACGTGTGAACGGCAGGTCAGGATCGTACGGATCTTCACTTCCTCAATGGGCTCACCCTGTGCATTGACACCAACACTTAAGATCTTGGCAGCACGGCTGGGGGTGATCATGTGGTTGTGCTTAACGATCAACTGTCCGTCTTTATCATAAATATCCTCGCAGGAATATCTTCCTGTGATTCTGTCTTTCAGGCCTTCAATGGTCTCTTTGCCATCCATGAATGCCTTGACTACCATACCAGGGATCTCAGCCTGACCCTCACAGCAGTCTACTTCACGGATAGAAAGTTCCTGAGATACGTCAACCATTCGTCTGGTCAGATAACCGGAGTCTGCGGTACGCAGAGCGGTATCGGACATACCTTTTCGTGCACCATGTGCGGACATGAAGTATTCCAGTACGTCCAGACCTTCACGGAAGTTTGACTTAATGGGCAGCTCGATGGTTCTACCTGTAGTATCAGCCATCAGTCCACGCATACCTGCCAGCTGTTTGATCTGCTGACTGGAACCACGCGCACCGGAGTCTGCCATCATGAAAATGTTGTTGTATTTATCCAGACCGGACAGCAGTACGTCAGTCAGCTCTTTATCGGTCTCGTTCCAGGTCTCTACAACGGCACGATAACGCTCTTCCTCGGTGATCAGACCACGTCTGAAGTTGCTTGCGATCTTGTCTACGGTAGCCTGTGCAGCTGCCAGCATTTCACCCTTCTTCTCAGGGACGGTCATATCGGAAATGGATACGGTCATAGCAGCTCTGGTAGAGTACTTGTAACCGATAGCCTTAACATCATCCAGTACCTCTGCGGTCTTGGATGCTCCGTGGGTATTGATGACCTTCTCCAGGATCTGCTTCAACTGCTTCTTGCCTACGTGGAAGTCTACTTCCAGCTTCAGGAAGTTCTCGGGATTGCTTCTGTCTACGAATCCCAGATCCTGAGGCAGGATCTCATTGAAGATGAAACGTCCCAGAGTGGACTCTACCGTACCGGTAATGGTCTCGCCCTCTGCATTTACCTTGTGCATACGCACATGGATGCGGGAATGTAAGGTCAGCGCCTGGTTCTCATATGCCAGGATTGCTTCGTTTACGCTCTTGAAATACTTACCTTCGCCGATCGCACCGGGTCTCTCCTGGGTCAGATAGTAGATACCAAGTACCATATCCTGAGAAGGAACGGCTACGGGTCCACCATCGGAAGGCTTCAGTAAGTTGTTGGGAGACAGCAGCAGGAAACGACACTCTGCCTGTGCCTCCTGGGACAGAGGAAGATGTACAGCCATCTGGTCTCCATCGAAGTCCGCGTTGAATGCGGTACATACCAGGGGATGCAGCTTGATTGCCTTACCTTCTACCAGGATCGGCTCAAATGCCTGAATGCCCAGTCTGTGCAGTGTCGGCGCACGGTTCAGCATAACAGGATGTTCCTTGATAACCTCTTCCAGCACATCCCATACCTGTGTATCCAGCTTTTCTACCAGCTTCTTCGCATTCTTGATGTTCTGGCTGATTCCCTTGGCTACCAGTTCTTTCATTACGAAAGGCTTGAACAGTTCGATTGCCATTTCCTTCGGCAGACCACACTGATAGATCTTCAGTTCCGGTCCAACGACGATAACAGAACGTCCGGAGTAGTCTACACGCTTACCTAACAGGTTCTGACGGAAACGACCGGTCTTACCCTTTAACATATCGGACAGAGACTTCAGTGCTCTGTTACCGGGGCCGGTAACAGGACGTCCGCGTCTGCCATTATCGATCAGAGCATCTACCGCTTCCTGCAGCATTCTCTTCTCGTTACGAACAATGATATCAGGAGCACCAAGCTCTAACAGTCTCTTCAGACGGTTATTACGGTTGATGATCCTTCTGTACAGATCATTCAGATCGGAGGTAGCAAAACGTCCGCCATCCAGCTGTACCATAGGACGCAGATCGGGAGGAATGACAGGAACCACATCCATGATCATCCACTCCGGCTTATTACCGGACTCACGGAAAGCTTCTACAACTTCCAGTCTCTTAATGATACGTGCACGCTTCTGACCGGAGGACTCCTTCAGACCGGTCTTCAGCTCTACTGCCTCTTTTTCCAGGTCAATGGCCTGCAGCAGCTCTTTGATAGCCTCTGCGCCCATGCCTACACGGAACTTGTTGCCCCAGGTCTCTCTTGCATCCTGATATTCCTTCTCGGACAGCACTGCCTTGTATTCAAGGTTCGTGGTTCCCGGATCCAGAACGATATAGGAAGCGAAGTACAGAACCTTCTCCAGGATTCTGGGAGACAGATCCAGGATCAGGCCCATACGGCTGGGGATACCTTTGAAATACCAGATATGGGATACCGGAGCTGCAAGCTCGATATGTCCCATACGCTCTCTACGTACGCTGGCTTTGGTAACTTCTACGCCACAACGATCGCAGACTACGCCCTTATATCTGATCTTTTTATATTTACCACAATGACATTCCCAGTCTTTGCTGGGTCCGAAGATTCTCTCACAGAACAGACCGTCTCTTTCGGGCTTCAGTGTTCTATAGTTGATCGTCTCGGGCTTTAATACCTCGCCATGGGACCACTCCCGGATTTTCTCCGGGGAAGCTAATCCAATCTTGATGGCATCAAATGTCATAGGCTGATAGGTTGTTTCATTTTTTGTTTCTGACATTAATGGCACTCCCTTCTATACAAAGCATTAAAATTCATCATCACTGCCGTCAAAGCTATCATCGGTGTAATCATCGTCAACGTAATCGTCGTCCTCAGAGTTCACCAGCTCACCATTGTCATCAAATTCCTGTGACTGATAGCCCATCTCGCCAAGGGAGCTCTTGTCGTAATCGTCATCGTACTTACGATCACCTTCCATCTCATAACGGTAATCGGTATCGCCGTAATCGACAGTCTCCATGATCTCAACCTCGGTCTGATCCTCACGCAGCACTCTGACATCCAGACCCAGTGCCTGCAGTTCCTTTAACAGAACCTTGAAGGACTCGGGGATACCGGGCTCAGGGATATTGTCTCCCTTGATGATTGCTTCGTAAGTCTTCACACGTCCGATCACATCATCGGACTTCACAGTCAGAATCTCCTGCAGGGTGTAGGATGCGCCATACGCCTCCAGAGCCCATACTTCCATCTCTCCGAAACGCTGGCCGCCGAACTGGGCTTTACCACCCAGAGGCTGCTGTGTTACCAGGGAGTACGGTCCGGTAGAACGCGCATGGATCTTATCATCTACCAGATGATGCAGTTTCAGGTAATGCATGTGTCCGATCGTTACAGGGCCATCAAAGTATTCACCGGTTCTACCGTCACGAAGACGTACCTTACCGTCTCTGGAAATGGGAACACCCTTCCATACTCCTCTGTGATCTCTGTTCTCAGACAGATACTGCATAACCTCAGGAAGAAGCTCTTCACCATGCTTGCTGGTAAAGGTCTCTCCTGCCCAGGGCTTACCGTCTGCGGTAGTTTCCTGTCCCTTTTCTTTCCACTCTGCACTTTCTGCATCGTCGAAAGGAAGGTTTACATAATCGTTGGCAAGATCCAACGTATCCATAATATCTTTCTCGTTCGCACCATCGAAGACAGGTGTTGCCACATTGAATCCCAGAGCCTTGGCAGCCAGGGAAAGGTGGATCTCCAGGACCTGTCCGATATTCATACGGGAAGGCACGCCCAGAGGGTTCAGCACGATGTCCAAAGGACGTCCGTTGGGCAGATAAGGCATATCTTCTACAGGAAGCACGCGGGAAACGACACCCTTGTTACCATGACGACCTGCCATCTTATCGCCTACGGAGATTTTTCTCTTCTGTGCGATATAAATGCGGACTGCCTGATTTACTCCGGGTGCCAGCTCATCGCTGTTCTCACGGGTAAATACCTTGGCATCCACTACAATACCATATTCGCCATGAGGTACCTTTAAGGAGGTATCTCTTACTTCTCTTGCCTTCTCACCGAAGATGGCACGCAGCAGTCTCTCTTCTGCGGTCAGTTCAGTCTCTCCCTTAGGAGTAACCTTACCTACCAGAATATCACCGGCACGAACCTCTGCGCCGATACGAATGATACCTCTGTCATCCAGATCCTTCAGTGCATCGTCACCGACACCGGGAACATCACGGGTGATCTCTTCCGGTCCCAGCTTGGTGTCACGGGCTTCTGCCTCATACTCCTCGATATGAACGGAAGTATAAACATCGTCACGTACCAGTCTCTCACTTAACAGAACCGCATCCTCGTAGTTGTAACCTTCCCAGGTCATGAAACCGATCAGAGGGTTCTTACCCAGTGCCAGCTCACCCTGAGAGGTGGACGGACCGTCTGCAATGACCTGACCTGCCGCTACATGGTCACCCTTGAATACGATAGGCTTCTGGTTGTAGCAGTTGGACTGGTTACTGCGGGAGAACTTGGTCAGATGGATCTCTGCCTTTTCTCCGTCATCATAAGCAATGCGAATGATCTTGGAAGATACATAGGTAATGGTTCCGGGCTTCTTGGCCACTACGCAGACACCGGAGTCAACCGCTGTCTTTACTTCCATACCGGTACCAACCACAGGAGCCTCAGTGCTTAACAGAGGCACAGCCTGACGCTGCATGTTGGATCCCATCAGCGCACGGTTCGCATCATCGTTCTGCAGGAAAGGAATCAGTGCAGTAGCCACAGAGAATACCATTCTCGGGGATACATCCATGTAATCAAACATTTCCTTAGGATATTCCTGTGTCTCATCCAGATAACGTCCGGAAACAGATTTTCTCACGAAATGGCCCTCTGCATCCAGTGCTTCGTTTGCCTGTGCCACATGGTAATTATCCTCTTCGTCCGCAGTCATGTAGACTACTTCATCGGTAACGCGGGGGTTCTTAGGATCGGACTTGTCGATCTTGCGATAAGGAGCCTCTACGAAACCATATTCATTAATTCTTGCATAGCTTGCAAGAGAGTTGATCAGACCGATGTTAGGACCTTCGGGTGTCTCGATAGGGCACATTCTTCCATAATGGGAGTAATGTACATCTCGAACCTCGAATCCGGCACGGTCTCTGGACAGACCGCCGGGGCCCAGTGCAGACAGACGTCTCTTGTGGGTCAGCTCACCCAGAGGGTTATTCTGATCCATGAACTGAGACAGCTGGGAAGATCCGAAGAACTCCTTCACTGCAGCGGTTACAGGCTTGATATTGATCAGAGACTGGGGAGAAATATCCTCAGCATCATGTGTTGTCATACGCTCACGTACCACTCTCTCCATTCTGGACAGACCGATACGATACTGGTTCTGCAGCAGCTCACCTACTGCGCGGATACGTCTGTTGCCCAGATGGTCGATATCATCATCGTTGCCCAGGCCATACTCCAGATGCATATTATAGTTGATGGAAGCCAGGATATCTTCCTTGGTAATATGCTTGGGTACCAGTTCATGTACGTTCTTCTTGATTGCTTCTGCCAGCTTCTCGGGATCATCGCCGAACTCTTCCAGGATCTGTGCCAGAACCGGATAGTATACCAGTTCATGGATACCGAAATCCTTGGGATCGCAATCTACATAGTGGGTCAGATCTACCATCAGATTAGACAGTACTTTTACAGTTCTCTCTTCGGTCTGGATATATACGAAGGGAACTGCGCTGTTCTGGATGGTATCTGCCAGCTCTGCGGTCACCTTGTCTCCTGCGGATGCGATCACTTCACCTGTGGAAGGATCCACTACATCTGCAGCCAGGATCTGATGACGGATACGATTCTTCAGAGCTAACTTCTTATTGAATTTATATCTGCCGACTTTGGCTAAATCATATCTTCTGGGGTCGAAGAACATAGCATTGATCAGGCTCTCAGCACTCTCAACGCTTAAAGGCTCACCGGGACGGATCTTTTTGTATAACTCTAACAGACCCTCCTGATAATTCTCAGCAGTGTCCTTGGTAAAGCTTGCCTCGATCTTGGGTTCGTCACCGAAGAGTTCACGGATCTCATCATTGGTACCGATACCCAGGGCTCTGATCAGTACGGTAATGGGAACCTTACGGGTTCTGTCCACACGTACATAGAAGACATCGTTAGAGTCGGTCTCATACTCCAGCCATGCACCACGGTTCGGGATCACGGTACAGGAGAAGAGCTTCTTACCGATCTTATCATGTCCGATTCCGTAGTAGATACCGGGAGAACGAACCAACTGGCTGACGATAACACGTTCTGCGCCATTGATTACGAAAGTACCGGTCTCAGTCATCAGCGGAAGATCACCCATGAAGATCTCATGCTCACTGATTTCTTCCTTCTCCTTGTTATAAAGGCGAACCTTAACCTTAAGAGGTGCTGCAAAGGTAGCATCTCTCTCTTTACACTCTTCGATAGAATACTTCACGTCGTCCCTGCAGAGTTCAAAATCCACAAATTCCAGACTCAAGGAACCGCTGTAGTCAGCGATCGGAGAGATGTCGTCAAAGACTTCCTTCAAGCCTTCGTCTAAAAACCACTGATAGGAGTCCTTCTGGACCTCGATCAGATTGGGCATCTCTAAAACCTCTTCTTGTCTTGAATAACTCATACGCATAACCTTGGTACCGGCAATCGGACGTATTCTGTTCTTTTCCATTGACATTTCACCCCGTTCTTTCAGATTTAAAGCCTATTTTGCGTCGGCAACAATGCAGTATATATAAACGCCAGTTTTTTGGCATGACAAATAAGCATGGTACCGCACAATAGTGCACTATCCATAATAGCACAATGTTAGAAATACGTCAAGGAAATATTTTGAATTATTTAAAAAGAATAGATATTTTTAAAAATTAATAAATGACAGATGCGAATAAGAAAAACCATGCACCGGCAGGTGCCGGCACATGGTCCGTCGTATACTGGTTAAAAATTACTTCAGAGTAACCTTTGCGCCAACTTCCTCAAGCTTCTTCTTGATGTCCTCAGCCTCTTCCTTAGAAGCGCCTTCCTTAACAACCTTAGGAGCTCCGTCAACTACGTCCTTAGCTTCCTTCAGGCCCAGACCGGTTACTTCACGAACAACCTTGATAACCTTAACCTTCTCAGCGCCAACCTCGGTCAGCTCTACGTCGAACTCAGTCTTCTCTTCTGCTGCTTCAGCAGGGCCAGCTGCTGCTACAACAACGCCAGCTGCTGCAGATACGCCGAACTCCTCCTCGCAAGCCTTTACGAGATCATTTAACTCTAATACAGATAACTCTTTGATAGCATCGATTAATTCCTGTGCTGTTAATTTAGCCATTTTAATTTCCTCCATTTGAAATATTTTGATTGATTGTCAATTAGCTGCAATTATTATTCAGCTGTGGGTGCTGCTTCGCAAGCTGCTGCGCCGCCTTTTTCAGCCAGCTGATTCATAACACGTGCAAAATTGGTGATAGGACTCTGTAAGCTGCCAAGCAGTTTGGAAATGAGTACGTCTCTGGAAGGGATGTTAGCGATTGCAGCCATACCCTTAGCATCATAAACAGTACCTTCTACCACACCGGCCTTGATCTCAAGCTTATCAGCAGTCTTAGCGAACTGAGCCAGTACTCTTGCAGGAGCGGTTGCATCCTCGGTAGAGTAAGCCATTGCGCTGGGTCCTTCCAGATACTCGGACAGACCTTCGAACTGTGTACCCTTGAACGCGAAGTTCATCATGGTGTTCTTGTAAACCTTGTAGCTAACTCCTGCCTCACGTAAGCTCTTACGTAACTGGGTATCCTGCTCAACAGTAAGTCCACGGTAGTCTACCAGAACTACAGACTGGGCATCTTTGATACCAGCAGAAATCTCTTCTACTACAGGCTGTTTTAATTCAACTTTTGCCATTTCTTTACCTCCTTATAGATTTTGTGCCGATAAGAAGAATATAAATAGAATCCTGCTCGCAGGATTCTACGCCTGCGGCGAATCGCTTTAGCGATATATTCCACTTCGCCGCAGTGCGATCCTCGCGGAGCGTTTTGCTTTATAGGATAAAATCCTATAAAGTAAAAAAACTCTCTGTGAAGACACAGAGAGATGATATCATCATACTTATCTCCTCGGCAGGACTTACGCTCGGTCTCCCTTGCACCTGCTGTCTTCGGCATGGTTTTACAACCTCAGATAGAATAGCATGGGAGACCGTGTTTGTCAAGGATTATTTAATAATTTTCTGCATGAATTTCAAAATAGCTCTGGGGATGATTACATACGGGGCAAACCTCCGGTGCCTTGGTGCCTACCACGATGTGCCCGCAGTTGCGGCACTCCCATACCTTCACTTCACTCTTCTCGAACACTTTTGCTGTCTCCACGTTCTTTAACAGTTCGCGGTATCTTTCCTCATGATGCTTTTCGATCTCTCCAACCATACGGAATTTCTGCGCCAGTTCAGGGAATCCCTCATTCTCTGCAGTTGCCGCAAAATCTTCATACATATCAGTCCACTCGAAATTCTCACCTTCGGATGCTGCAGCAAGATTTGCTTTGGTATCACCGATGCCGTTCAGTTCCTTGAACCACATTTTTGCATGTTCTTTCTCATTATCTGCAGTCTTTAAGAAAATAGCTGCGATCTGCTCATACCCTTCCTTCTTTGCTACAGATGAAAAATAAGTATATTTGTTACGTGCCTGGGACTCTCCGGCAAATGCCGCCTGGAGATTTTTCTCTGTCTGGGTTCCCTGATATTTGTTCATGGTGTTTTCTCCTTCTCTTTTCATCTACTATACCTTTTGGAGGTAACCTTTATTCTAAAACATACGGTTTCTCCGTTCTTCGAACGTTCGAATTCGTAACCAGCATACCTGCAGGCAGCCAGTTATTGTTTCCTAAGGATAAATGTATTCTATCACAAAAACCGCCTCACTGTAAACAGTGAAGCGGCTCTTTTGCATTCGTTATCTAATTAGATTAGAGATCAGATTAGAACTTTGCTACGCTAACCTTAACGCCAGGTCCCATAGTGCTGGTCAGAGTGATGCTTCTCAGATACTGACCCTTTAATGCGCTGGGCTTAGCCTTTACGATAGCGTCCATAAGTGCATTGAAGTTCTCCTGCAGAGCTTCCTCAGAGAAAGAAGCCTTACCAACGGGAACATGCACGATGTTGGTCTTATCAAGTCTGTATTCAATCTTACCGGCTTTGATATCGTTAACTGCCTTGGTTACATCCATGGTTACGGTACCAGCCTTAGGGTTAGGCATTAAGCCCTTAGGTCCGAGAACCTTACCCAGACGACCTACAACGCCCATCATATCAGGGGTTGCTACTACAACGTCGAAGTCCAGCCATCCTTCGTTCTGGATCTTCGGGATCAGCTCCTCGCCACCAACATAGTCAGCGCCTGCAGCCTCAGCCTCATTGATCTTATCGCCCTTTGCGAATACCAGAACTTTTACAGTCTTACCAGTTCCGTTAGGCAGTACAACTGCGCCACGGATCTGCTGCTCAGCGTGACGTCCGTCACAACCGGTTCTGATGTGAACTTCGATGGTCTCATCGAATTTAGCAGTTGCAGTTTTCTTAACCAGAGCGATAGCATCGTTGGGCTCATAGAATGTAGCACGATCTACCAGCTTGGCAGCTTCGGTATATTTCTTACCATGTTTCATTATTTTACCTCCTAGGTTCCAGCGGCAATATTTTTTTCATTGCCTCCCAAATATTTATAAGTTACTCCTCAACAACAATACCCATGCTGCGTGCAGTACCAGCGATCATGCTCATAGCTGCTTCCAGGCTTGCTGCATTCAGATCCGGCATCTTCATCTCAGCGATCTCCTGAAGCTTAGCCTTGGAAATGGTAGCTACCTTGGTCTTGTTGGGAACGCCGGAACCGGACTTGATGTTGCAGGCTTTCTTTAACAGTACTGCTGCAGGGGGAGTCTTTGTAACGAAACTAAAGCTTCTGTCTGCATATACAGTAATAACTACGGGGATGATAAGATCTCCCTTGTCTGCTGTTCTTGCGTTGAACTGCTTGGTAAATTCAACGATGTTAACCCCGTGCTGTCCAAGTGCAGGACCAACAGGGGGAGCCGGTGTTGCTTTTCCGGCAGGGATCTGTAACTTGATATATCCTTCTACTTTCTTTGCCATTGTGGCACCTCCTATAATGTGGTAATTCGGCGCAGGCTGCCTTGTTGCTCGCCTCCTGCTCCCACTGGAACGACTTCTCGTTCCTTTCATGCTGCCACTCTCTTCACCTTGCGGTTTCTGAGAGTTTTATATTTTATCTCCGGAATTGCCCGTGAGAAAAAATATCCTTGTAAGCTTATTAAAGCTTTCTGACCTCTGCAAAGCTGATTTCCACAGGGGTCTCTCTTCCAAACATTTCTACATTGATCGTAGCTGTCTGTTTGCCATAGTCCAGTTTCTGCACCACGCCGACGGTATCCTTCCATACTCCGGCCACAACAGCAATGCTGTCGCCTTCACCAAAGTCGATGGATACATTCTCGGTCTTAATGCCCAAAGGCTTCATCTCAGCTTCTGTAAGAGGTACAGGTTTACTTCCGGGACCTACGAAACCGGTCACACCACGGGTATTACGAACGACATACCAGGTATCATCGTTCATGATCATATGGATGAGTACATCTGTCTCTTATACACATCTCCGAGCCCACGAGACACTGAGCGATCTC
>ENA-OYWO01001386-OYWO01001386.1-human-gut-metagenome-genome-assembly--contig:-NODE-1386-length-11011-cov-5.617744_pt1 | contig 11011 bp, 8 predicted proteins | sample MGYA00244170_ERZ653397 | MGnify/ENA primary metagenome ERZ653397 (study PRJEB26926, sample SAMN06164906) | human gut metagenome | biome: ENVO:00009003; feature: ENVO:2100002; material: ENVO:00002003...
AGATCTACACTCGACTAGTCGTCGGCAGCGTCAGATGTGTATAACAGACAGGTTTTATACGTTCCCGCAAGTCACGTTCTTTGTTCCTTTCTATTTTATTTTTCCAAAAATCCACATTACTTTTAGGAAGGCGAAAATAGCGGCATCCTTCATGCCCATGCCAAAAACAACCATTGACAAATATTACTGTTTGATATTTGCGAAGAACAATGTCCGGTGTGCCCGGCAAACGCTTCACATTGATACGAAAACGAAAACCGTGCGCAAATAAAAATTTGCGTATAATAATCTCAGGTTTTGTATTCTTACTACGAATCCGAGACATACATTTACGACGCTGTTCGGAAGTCAAGACATCTGCCATCTATCCACTTTTTAAATAATGCAAATATATAAAAAACGGACAGAAGTCTGATTCTAAAAAATAATTTTGTACTTTTACCGCCACACATAATCCATATACATTCAACACCAAACAATAAAAACCATGACAGCAAGAAACAAGGTTCTAACCATCATGGGTATCATTATACTCATTGGAGTTACCTCAATGGGATTCTTTGTATTTCCAATCGGAATTTCCATATGCGCCATTGTAGGCTTATGCTATGGCTGCAAGTATAAAGACAAATTGTTTATCCGATACTCATCTGTAGGATTAATAATAGGTATCGGACTTTCCATTTACACTTGGTGTCTAATCTCATCGATGTAAACCAGTGTAAATAAAAATAGAGGGGTTATGACAACCCTTCTATTTCACCATTCACTATATCAATATGCAATGCTTGCGGCTCCTTCGGCAATCCCGGCATACGCATTATTTCTCCGGCAATGACTACCAGCATCTCAGCTCCGGCATTCATCACAATATCTTGTACATGGAATTCAAAGTTATCTACCGCACCGTAAATTTTGGGGTCGGTAGAGAATGAATACTGCGTCTTGGCAATACAGATAGGGAAATCTCCATATCCCAATTCTACAATATGTTTCAGTTTCTTACGGGCGGCGGCACTATAGGTAATGATACTGGCCCCATACAAGTTACAAGCCACCTTCGATATTTTAGTTTCTACACTATCCTCATCATCATAGGCATATTGCAAAGGCTCGGAAGGTTGTTCCTCAATGGTTTTCACAACCAGTTCCGCCAATTCTACTGCCCCTTCGCCACCATCAGTAAAGGCATTGTTTACTGCAAAGCCCACGCCTTTCTTCTCGCAATGGGTACGGATATAATCCACTTCTTCCTCCGAATCATCCCCATAACGGTTAAACGCAACGACAACTGTCTGACCGAAATATCTCAAATTACGCAAATGCTTATCCATATTGGCCACCCCCTGCTTCAAAGCTTCCAGATTGGGTTCCTTTATCTTATCCTGTGATACGCCGCCATGCATTTTCAATGCACGGGCAGTAACCACCAATACGGTCAGTTTAGGTGTGATACCTGCTTTACGGCACTTGATATCATAAAACTTCTCCGCTCCCAGGTCAGCCCCGAATCCGGCTTCGGTAATGGTATAATCACTGAAAGTCATTGCCATCTTGGTTGCCAGAATAGAGTTACAACCATGAGCAATATTGGCAAACGGACCACCGTGCACAAAAGCGGCGGTATGCTCCGTAGTCTGTACCAGATTAGGAGAAAGAGCATCTTTCAAAAGAACTGTAATGGCTCCGGCAACTCCTAAATCTTTTACAGTAAAAGGTTTATTGTCATACGTAAAACCTAATAAAATATTTTCAATGCGACGACGCAGGTCCTTTTCATCCTTGGCCAGACACAGAATAGCCATAATTTCAGATGCAGGAGTAATATCAAACCCTGACTCTTGGGTAATTCCATTGGTCTTCGGTCCTAGTCCTGTAACAATATAACGGAGGGAACGGTCATTCACATCAAGCACACGACGCCACAACACTTCCTTCAATCCGAAACCATTATCACGATTCTGATAAAGGTAATTGTCCAACAAGGCCGAAATCATATTGTGAGCAGAAGTGATGGCATGAAAATCACCTGTAAAATGAAGATTAATCTTATCCATTGGCAAAACCTGGGCGTATCCTCCTCCGGCAGCTCCCCCTTTCATTCCGAAACAGGGACCCAATGACGGTTCGCGCAAGGCTACAATGGTTTTCTTTCCTATTTTATTAAGTCCCAAAGCTAATCCGATAGAAACGGTAGTCTTACCGATACCGGCCTTTGTAGGAGTAATGGCAGTAACTAGAATAAGGTTGCTCTGTTGCACCTTTTCTTCATCTATCTGACTTTCATCCACCTTGGCAATATAGCGCCCGTAGTTACTGATGTGCTCTACAGGAATACCGGTTTCCCGAGCCACCTGTTTAATTTTAACCAGCTCAATGCTGCGTGCTATTTCAATGTCCGTTTTCATCTTTTTACTAAATTTAGGCGACAAAGGTAATATATTTCCTTAACTTTGCTTTGGTTTCATATAACAAAATAATATAAGGAATAAGCAAATGAACAATTTTGTATTTTATAGCCCTACCGAGTTTGTGTTTGGTAAGGATACAGAAGGACAAACCGGAACTCTTGCTAAAAAGTATAACGCCCGAAAGGTGATGATTGTTTACGGCGGAGGCTCTATTATTCGTAGCGGATTACTGCAACGCATAGAAGAGTCATTGCAACAGGCCGGAGTGGAATATGTAAAACTAGGAGGTATACAGCCTAATCCTACTGACCCGAAAGTGTACGAAGGCATCGAACTGGCCCGCAAAGAAGGCGTGGACTTTATGCTTCCCGTGGGGGGAGGTTCCGTTATTGACACCGCAAAAGCCATTGCGGCAGGAGTGCCCTACGAAGGTGATTTTTGGGATTTCTATATAGAAAAAGCCAAAGTGAAGAAGGCCTTAAAAGTGGGTGTGGTACTTACTATTCCCGCTGCCGGTAGCGAAGGTTCGGGCAATACGGTGATTACCAAACTGGAAGGTCTGCAGAAACTAAGTTTGCGTGTACCGGAATTACTACGGCCCGTTTTTGCTGTAATGAATCCGGAATTGACCTATACTCTCCCCCCCTATCAGACAGCTTGTGGCATTGCCGATATGATGGTACACATTATGGAACGTTATTTTACCAATACTCCCGATGTGGAAATCAGTGACCGATTGTGTGAGGGAACTTTAATGGCTATCATTAAAGAAGCATATAAAGTGAAGCAGAATCCAAACGATTACGAAGCACGCGCCAATATCATGTGGTGTGGAACAATTGCTCATAACGGTACTTGCGGAGTAGGTTGTGAGGAAGACTGGGCGTCACATTTTCTGGAACATGAAATCAGTGCTGTATATAATGTGACGCATGGGGCAGGACTGGCAGTTATCGTACCTGCATGGATGACATTCATGGCAGAACATAATCCGAAGAAGATTGCCCAGTTTGCAAACCGCGTTTTCGGAGTTCCCGAAAATGAGGATTTGGAAGAGATGGCACTTGCCGGTGTATCACGATTGAAACATTTTTTCAGATACATAGGCTTACCGGTCAATTTCAAAGAACTAGGTATAGAACATCCTGACATTGAACTGCTGGTAAAAAAACTACATGAAAACAAGGGAGAATGGGTAGGCAATTATGTGAAGCTGAACAAAGAATATAGTAAAGAGATATTCGAACTAGCCTGCAAATAACCCACACAACTAAACAGTTCTAAAACATAGGCACCCGGTTTATCAGTCTTTACCGTAAAGTTCCTAAAGTATTCTATTTTCCAGATGCGATGGCACGGATATCTTTATTCTAACTACGTTATTCGTGTCAACCGCATCTGAAAAATATAGCATCATACAAGCGACAGAAACTCCATACAACGACCTCCTTCTTACTAATTTACGCCTCAGCATTTTCCACCTTTTACTTCACTATTTATATGCTTTTTAGCATAAAACGCTAGGTTTTTCCAACCTTTTGGAGTAACTTCGCCGGACTTTTTTGAAAAAAACAATGTATATATTCCGGTCAATTCACGAAATTATAAATACGATTTTTGTAGCTAAAGGGCTGTTGGTAGAGATGTTTGAGAAGAGAAAGGTACACAGTTTTCGATACTCGGACGCACTCACCCTATTGAAAGAAGACGAAAACCGTTTAAAAATACTCATCGAAAAGGAAATCATACACCAAAACGGAAACTTTGTGGAACTGGATACCCGATTCCTTGATTTCTTCGAACTGCTGCTGGAAGCAAACGAGGAAATCAACACTGCTACCGTAGAGGAAAACATAGAGTATCTGCACGAACTGATGGACTACTACCTGAAGGAAAAGATCCAGTCGCGCAAGGAAAGTTATGTACGCAATATCAAGATTACCTTTCAGAAACTGGCACGTGTAACGATACGGAACATTATCAATCTTCAACACAATATTGATAATGCTTTCAAACACGAACCTACGTACCAGATAAAAATAGCCAAACTGCAAAATCTGGACAAAAAGCGAATCAACATCCAGCGGTTGATAGACTCTACCGAACATCTGATTCTGCACGAAGAACGAGATTTCTTCCGCCAGGCCACTGATGAGGAGCTGACTCGCATTCTGCTCGAACTGCGACAGGAACTGCAACTATCAGCCCACAGTCTGATTCGTGCCCAACAGGATATCATCAATTATCTGAACCAGATAAAGAATCAGGTGATACTGGTAGAAAAGATACGAAAAGTAAAATATCTGCAAGACCAGTTCGAGCTGCGTGCCCGAAGCAACCTGTCCGAAATCATGGAACGGGAGCGTTCCCTCCTGCTGGAAGGCAGTCCGCAAGCATCGTTCAAACTGTCGCCTGCCTATCTGGCCAGTGACGAAGCACGTCCCATCATTCTGAAAGTTATCAGCAATCAGAAGTACCGTGAAATTGTGCGGAAAAATGAAGCCGGGGCTTTCAGTGAAGAAGACTTGAGAGCACAGGCCATGTATGAAGAAGTGATTAATCTGGACGAAGTAGTGACCGCCTTTGTGCAGTCGGGAGCAGAAGCCCGTTGGAAAGGAGAACCGGTCAACGACCTTTTCTCTTTTCTGTTGCAGTATCACTTCCATCGCGAAGTGGACGAAAAGGAACGCACCACGTTCTTCTGTCAGATTGTCTCACTTTACGAAAACCAACTGGAAATCCGGAACGAGTTCGGACTCCACAATCAATATGAATACGCTAAAATATATCCACTCTGAGAATTATGGATTTAAATATACAAATACCCGATAATACCGCGTCCATCTTTGAATACCTGCAGAAAGGACTGTTCATCAGTTCCAACAGCACCAGTGAAGAAGTACGCGATATGTATAATGAAATAGATGAGAATTACGAGCCCCTCTATCAGTATTTTTCACAGATAAACTATACGCTGGAACGTGGAAACGAATATTTCTTCTTCTCGCGTATAGAACCTAAAGCCACACTGGAACAAAAAATCATGCGTGCCTATTACTGGATAGATGTGCTCGACTTTTTCAAAACTTACGATGAAACTTTCGGTCCCGGATTCCGCTTCCAGCCCGAACAGATATTGGTGGAAACCAACATTAACATGCTGCTCCAGAACAAACTGGACGGTATGCGGAAACACTTCTCGGACAAGGACATCCGCAAGGAAGTACTGGAAAACATGATACGCCAGCTCACCAAAGACTCGTTTCTGGAACAAGAAAACGAGAAAACGAATACGTATAAGGTGATGAGTGCCTGGCATTATCTGGAAAGACTGATTGAAAGTATCAACATTTACGATGAAACCGAAGATGAGAAACCTGAGTAGAATAATCTTTATCAATAGTGCGAATATCCCTTATTCGGACGATATTTATCTGGACGGAAACGTTCACTTCATCGGCACGCAGGGAGTAGGGAAAAGTACCATTCTGCGTGCTATCCTTTTCTTTTATAATGCCGACACGCAACGACTGGGCATTTCGGTGGAAAAGCAAAATTACACGGATTACTATTTCCCCTACTCCAACTCGTACATTGTTTACGAAGTGGCAACAGAGAACGGTGCGTTCTGTATTCTGAATTTCAAATCGATGAACCGTGTATGTTACCGCTTCATCCACTCTCCTTACCGCAAAGAATTCTTTATAGACGAGAACCGGGTGGCCTATAGCGAGAGCGACCGCGTGCGTGCCGTGCTGGACCAATATGGCATAGAATATTCACGCATCATCTATACCTACGACGAGTATCGGAACATTCTGTATGGAAACAGTACAAGTCCTGAGTTCAGCCGGTACTCGCTGATGGAGAGCAAGCAATACCAGAATATTCCGCGTACCATACAAAACGTTTTGTTGAATTCGAAACTGGATGCTGAATTTATCAAAAAAACAATCATTTCTTCTCTGAACGAAGACGAAACAGCCATCGACCTGAACAGTTACAAGGAGCATCTGAAAAACTTTGAAACCCGTCTGAATGATATCGAAGAATTTCAGAAACGGGAAACCAGAAAACAGGCTCGGGAAATCACACTGTTATCCCAACAAACGTCCAAACTGCAAGGCGGACTGGTACAGAATTGCCACGAACTGGTTGCCGCTTTCCGCAAAGCCGAAAGTATCCTTCCCCAATGGAAAGAGAAACAAGACCGCGCAGATGCCGGCAAGGGAAAACTGATACGCCGGAAACAGGAGCTTCAAGATGAATCGCGCAAGCGCAGCGACAAGTTACAGGAAGCCCTGGCAGTGCTGAACAACGAATTGCAAAAGGCATTAGGCAAAGAAAAGGACTACCAGAAAAAGAACATAGAAGAGATTATAGAACGTTCTTCCAAGAAAGAAGAATGGAAGAACCGGCAGGTGGGATTGCTGGAAGAGCAACGCATCCTCACCTCACAATATATGGAAATCTCCACCAAGTATAAATCACTGATTCAGACCCTGGACGAGCAATGGAACAAGATTCATGAAGCGAAAATCAAGCAACTGGACACGTTAAACAATACGTACAACGAGCGTCTGGAAGAGGCTCGCAAGGAATACCAGCGCTTCACCGATTCCCTTTATCAGGAATTTGAAACCCTGTCACAGCAGCTCCATCCGCTGAAAGCCGAGAAACTGAGTGAACTGAATGCCATGGATTATCAGATAAAACTATGCAGAAAGGAAATTTTCTTTGAGGAAGAGCAGCAGGAATTGAAAGCGCGCATCCAGAATTATGCCAACTTTCACACGGAACGAAAAAACCGTATTGCCCAAGCGCAGCTCACCATCAAGAAACTGATCATGACTTGGGAAGAGGAACAGCAAAAACTGTTGAAAGAAAAAGACTTGACCTTGCAGAAACTGCAACAGGAAATGCTGCAACTGCGTCCTCGCATAGACGAATTACAAGCTTTTCTGAACAACAGCAAAGACACCTTGCAAGGCTGGCTGAAAGAAAACAAAAAAGGATGGGAAGAGAACATCGGCAAACTGTGTGATGAAAGTATTTTATGGCAACGGGGACTTTTCCCGCAAATTACCATTGAGGGGGGGAACTCATTCTATGGCATTTCCATAAATTTAGACAGCATCCATCGTCCCATCAAGTCTATAGACGACTACATAGCCGAGAAAGAAAACGGTGAAAAGCGTCTGGAAGAAATCACTGCCGCCATGCAACGCCTGCAAACTGAAAAGGAAGAAGTGCAGGAGCAGCTGAAACGCAAATACCAACCGCAGATAAAGGAGCAAAAAAATCTCATCAGTCAAATAGAGTATGAACTGGAACAATTGGAACGCCAATACCAGCAGGATATGCTCGACTTGGAAGAATGGAAGAAGAAAGCCAATGAGGAACGGAACACCAAAATAAACCAATTGGAAAACGAAAAGCGCAAACGGGCTGCCGAACTGGAAGGAATAAACAACAAACTAAAAAACCTGAACAAGGAGAAAACAGAAAAACTGGATAATCTGAAACAGGCATGGAACCAGCAGCAGCAAACGCTTGCCACCGAAAAAAAGACACAGGCGGAAATTATCGGAAAGGAAGAAAAAGAAGAACAACGAAGAATCTCCTCCATCAAAGCTGAATATGAAGCAGATATGCAAAAAGAGCTTCACTCGCAGGGGGCGGATACCGAACGTTTGCAAGATATTGCCAACCAACTGGCTCAACTGGATAAAGAACTTTCTTTCATTAAGGAAAACGCGACACTGGTCATCGAATATCAGAAAGATAAACGGGACTTGATAGACCGTATCCCCGGATGGCAACGGGAACACGACGAACAGAAACGTCTGCTCCAGCAGGAACGGGAAACGCTGAGAGCGGAAACATCTTCCCTGCAAGAAAAAATAGACCTTCTGAACAAAGAACTGGAAGAAGCGGAAGAAAATGTAAGGGAATTGCAAAAGAACTTGGAAGCCTACAGTAAGATTTCGGCATACGACTGGTACAAACCGCATCAGGATATATTCCGTTCTGAAACCGCACAGACCATACAGACCACCAAGACTTGTATGGAGCTGATTGACGAACTGACCCGCCAGGCCAACCAATTCACACAGGTACAAAGCAAGCTCCGCAAGGAAGTGAACCTTTTCACCGGACATTTTGATGAGGACAACACTTTCAAGTTCCGCGTAAAGTTCAACGAGGATTGGGAATATGTACGCTTTGCCGACGAGCTGCACGACTTTGTGGAAGAGAACCGCATAGACGAGTACATCCGTCGCATTAACAATGAACATTGGGATACCTTCAAACGTATCAGTATGGATACCTCCATGCTGACTTCATCAGAAGATGATATTCAAGATGTGATCCGTGAAATCAATAAAGGTTTCGCTACCTGCAACTTTGTAGGAGTTATCCAGCGCATTGAAATGAAAGTGGAAGAGAGTAGCAACCGCGTAGTGAATATTCTACGTGAGATACAGAAATATTACCATGATTACGGCTATGACCTCTCACCGGAAACCAACCTGTTCTCCTCTGCCAAGGAGCAATTGGTAAAAGAAGAAGCAATCACTTTGCTGCGTACCTTTATCAAGGAAATACATGCCTACCGCTACGACAGCATCCGCCTGTATGATTCCTTCGAATTGCGTTTCCGCATTGTGGAGAACGGCAATGATACCGGATTTATCGAGAAGATAGCCAATGTGGGGTCGGAAGGAACCGACATTCTGGTAAAAGCGATGATAAACATCATGTTGCTGAATGTGTTCAAGGAAGGGGCGTCACGCAAATTCAAAGATTTCAAATTGCACTGTATGATGGATGAAATAGGCAAACTGCATCCCAACAACATCAGCGGCATCCTGAAATTTGCCAATGACCGGAACATTATCCTTATCAACGGTTCGCCTACCGAACTGAACCGTGATGCGTATAAGCACGTTTACCTGCTTACCAAAGGAACACAGAACAAGACCCGCATTGCACGATTAATCTCAGATAAACAGCTATAAAAGCCAGTAACAACGATCTGTATATATCTATATTATAACGCACAATCTTTTTTTTGAGAGATTGTGCATTATTCTTTTTCCGTGAACATTCTTCTTCTTTGATAATTAAAGGTTATAGGCTATAAGAATTTTAATTCGGTGTATCCCAATCTAAAGTTGTTATTTTGTACGACACTTTTAAACACCATAAAAAAATAAATTATGATAAGCGAAAAAAGAAGCAGTATGCTCCATGGGGTACTCTTGATCACCCTGTTCTCATGTGCGGCCTTTTATATAGGCGAAATGAACTTTGTAAAAGAGTTATCATTCAGTCCCATGATTGTCGGTATTATTTTAGGTATGTTATATGCTAACAGCCTCCGGAATAATTTGCCTGAGACATGGGTCCCCGGTATCCAGTTTTGTTCTAAACGAATCTTGCGTATCGGAATCATTCTTTACGGTTTCAGATTAACTTTTCAAGATGTGCTTGCAGTGGGCTTGCCCGCTATTTTTATTGACACAATTATAGTAACAACAACTATTCTAGGGGGTATCCTGATAGGACGAATGTTGAAAATGGACCGGGGCATCGCACTGCTCACTTCCATCGGCAGTGGTATTTGCGGTGCGGCAGCTATACTAGGCGCTGAATCGACCATTCAAACCAAACCCTATAAAACAGCCGTGGCTGTTTCCACTGTTGTTATTTTTGGAACTATATCCATGTTCATTTATCCTATATTATATCATAATGGCACATTCGTACTTTCTGCCAATGAAATGGGTATATTCACCGGAGCGACCTTGCATGAGGTAGCGCACACAGTAGGTGCCGGCAACGCAATGGGCAAAGAAATTTCCGATGTCGCCATTATCGTAAAAATGATTCGTGTAATGATGCTGGTTCCCGTTCTGCTCATTACCAGCTTCATGGTATCCCAACCGGCAATTAAAGCCGGAGAACAAAATGGAAGTATGAAAAAAGTCTCCATTCCTTGGTTTGCTATCGGTTTTCTGGCTGTCATCGGTTTCAATTCTTTCGATTTGCTGCCGCAAAGCCTGACTGCCTTTATCAACAATGTAGATACTTTCCTGCTGACAATGGCCATGACTGCCTTGGGTGCGGAAACCAGTATCGACAAATTCCGGAAGGCCGGAGCAAAGCCCTTTGTCCTTGCCTCGATTCTCTATATATGGCTGATAGCCGGCGGATACTTTCTGGTGAAATATATGGCGCCTATATTTATGTAAAAACAATCTGTAATAACCTATAAGCAGAAAATAATAAATCATTTCATTTCAGGTATATTTTACATGTACCTGCTACGGTTGGGGTGGGGAACTTGTGAAAGTCTTCCACCTTTTTTCCACAAAGAAAAGACCAGCTTTCATTCCTGCAATATTCATATTGGAGTTATCCAAACAACCGGACAAAGAACAAATTTACATCCACATTTCTCCATACAAAGAGAATAACATTAAGCATATTTGTGTAATTTCGCCCAGCAAAGTTACTACAAAAAAGTGAAATGCGGAAAGATATAGCTGTCTCTTATACACATCTGACGCTGCCGACGACTAGTCGAGTGTAGA
>ENA-OYWO01001388-OYWO01001388.1-human-gut-metagenome-genome-assembly--contig:-NODE-1388-length-11005-cov-34.995068_pt1 | contig 11005 bp, 10 predicted proteins | sample MGYA00244170_ERZ653397 | MGnify/ENA primary metagenome ERZ653397 (study PRJEB26926, sample SAMN06164906) | human gut metagenome | biome: ENVO:00009003; feature: ENVO:2100002; material: ENVO:00002003...
ATGGTCGAGATAGAGCTTGATAAGGAGACAGGAGCAGTTAAAATACTTGATTATCAGGCTGTCGTGGACTGTGGAATCCCGGTCAATCCAAACCTTGCGCGTGTACAGACAGAGGGTGGCATAGGTCAGGGAATCGGCATGGCACTTTATGAGAATGTCACCTACAATGCCGGTGGTAAAATCGCAGAAAATGATTTCATGCAGTACAAGATACCGACACGACAGGATGTGGGACATATCAACGTCGAATTTGAGACAAGCTATGAGCCTTCAGGCCCATTTGGAGTCAAGTCAATCGGCGAGATAGTTATCAATACACCGGCTCCTGCGCTGGCACATGCCATTTATCGCGCAACAGGCGTATGGCACAGGACAGTTCCGTTTACCCCGGAGAAAATACTTATGGGAATGGCAGAACCTGACTGGCAAGAGAAGGATCTTAGAGTGAAATGATTCATATCATATACATGGCGGCTGGAAACAGCCGCCGTTTTGGAAGTAACAAGCTGTTTTATGAGCTGGATGGAAAACCTATGTACAGGCATCTGCTTGACCACTTGATAGAAATTAAGGATAGATATAATAAATTAAAAAATGTAGAATCGAATAACCCGGTTATAGATATAACCGTTGTTACACGTTATCGGGAAATACTGGACTACTGCGCATGTATCCCGGATTGCCATGCAGTCTTAAGCCCGGACAGCGAAAAAGGCATATCCTACACCATAAAAGCAGGAATTATGGCGGTGCAGGAGCAGAAAAAGACCGGTATGCAGATGTGGCAAAGCAGTGTGTGGCAGAAAAGGCCGGAAAAAAACAGTGGCTCGTTGCATAATACAGCCGAAACAGAGGACTACTACATGTTTGCAGTAGCTGACCAACCATATTTGAAAAGTCAAAGCGTGATTAAATTAATAGATAAAGTGCTTGAAAATAAAGGAAATATGAAATTGGTTTTTTCACTTCGCTGTGGAGATACCGTAGGTAATCCGTGTGTATTTCATTCATCGCTCATCCCGCAGCTTTTATCACTGGAGGGTGATAAGGGTGGCAGAAGTGTGGCAAAGAAGTATGACTGTGTATATGTGGATATCGCATATGAATGTGAGCTGATGGATATAGATATCTTATCAAATTCAAAACATACCGTGACATTATAAAAGCTATTATGAAAGCTATTATGAAAGAGCACTGTATCAGTGCATACCGAATGTATATTTTATTCAAATTCCCATATACTACCTCCAAAGCATGAATGCAAATGTAAAAAAGTAACCGGAGGACAATAAAGTGAAAATCACAGGATTGACCAGAAGAGTAGATTCCCTCGGCAGAATAGTCATACCAAAGGAGCTTCGCAGGATGCTGCATATAAAAGAGGGAAGCCCACTGGAAATATATATGGATGCGGACGAGACGATAGTGCTAAAGAAATATTCGCAGGTGGGAAGCCTGAAGAATATATCACAGGCATATGCACAGAGCCTGTCAAAGGTAACAGGAGCCATGGTATGTGTGGCGGATAGGGATGAGATAATAGCGGCAGCCGGCAAAAACCACAAAAATTATATAGGCAAGGCTTTGTCAAAAGAGCTCGAGAATATTATGGATAAGAGAAAAAGTGCATTGTACAGTAAAAAAGACGATACCCTGATACCTGTGGTAAAGGACGATAAAGCTGACTGTGAAGCGCAGGCAATAGCAGTAATAGTGCATGATGGTGATAGTGCGGGAGCCGTTATACTGTGTGCTTACGATGAAAAAGCCGATAAGTCTGAGATTGCCGAAAAGCTGGCGGGTGCAGCAGCAGAATTTCTGGCTGACCAGCTTGGCTAGAGATAGTAAAAAGCATTGTAAAAACTATTTACTTGACTACAACAGTAATAAAGATGTAAAATAGCTTGATAAAGGGAGCAATTAGCTTCCTTTTGTGCTATAAAGGTATAATAGAAAATTAAGCAATTATTAATTATCTGATGTAGAGGCATTGTAGTATAATAGACAGTACATATTGGATATAGTTGTCAATTATCTATAAAGTATGCCGATATACAATGGTATACCGATAGTTTGGAGGTAACGTTTAGAAATGGCAAAACAGAAAAAGAAAAAGAAGAAAAAGCAGCATCGCGTTTTCTGGTTTTTCATAAAGCTTCAGATTTTTCTGATGGTACTGATTCTCGGTGGATTATGCTTTTATTACTTTGGAGGCTATGCAGACAAGGTGGCGAAGCTTCACTCAGAGGCGGTAGAGCTCGTGCAGAAATCTGACAAAAACACATTTTTACCTGCGCGCACGAGTACGCTCTACGATACAAACGGTGATGAGATATCCGAGACGGCCACTACCAAAAAGGCTGACTATGTGAAGTATGAGGATATACCGCAGAACTTCGTAAACTGCATGGTCAGTATCGAGGACAAGAAGTTCTATAAGCACAATGGTGTGGACCTAAAGGCAATAGTGCGTGCCGCAAAGTCAATTATAAAAAACAAGAGAATTACCCAGGGTGGCAGTACCATCACGATGCAGCTCGCCCGAAATATTTATCTGGATACGAACAAGAACTGGCAGCGAAAAGTCAAGGAAATGTTCATAGCGATGGAGCTGGAAAAGAAATATTCCAAGAACGATATTATGGAGTTCTACCTGAATAATGTCTATTTCATGAACGGATATTATGGTATTCAGGCAGCGTGCCATGGCTATTTTAACTGTGAGCTTTCGGATCTTGATTTGTCGCAGACTGCTTTTTTGTGTGCAATTCCGAACAGCCCGACATACTATGACCCGATAAACAACAAGGATCATACATTGACACGTCGCAATCTTATATTGAAAAATCTAAGGGAAGATGGCAAAATCACACAGCAGGAATATGAGGCCGCTATAAACGAGGAGATAACCCTCAACATGCCTGAGAAGGATGACACGGTCAAGTACAATTATGTGGATACCTATGCATATTACTGCGCTACGAGGGCGCTCATGGAGAATGAGGGCTTCAAGTTCAAGTATTACTTTGACTCAGACGATGAAGAAAAGGAGTATGATGCTTCATATGATGAGATGTATTCATATTGTCAGAAAAAGCTCTACTCAGACGGTTACAAGATTTATACATCAATTGATCTGACTATGCAGCAGCAACTTCAGGATTCAATTGACCTGACGCTTTTGGACTTTACAGACACGACCGATGATGGCACATTTAAGTTGCAGAGTGCTGCAACCTGTATAGACAACGACACAGGCGAGGTGGTTGCAATAGTTGGTGGACGAAGCCAGGATGCGGTCAGTCATACGCTAAACCGTGCTTTCCAAAGCCATCGTCAGCCGGGAAGCTCAATCAAGCCGCTCATTGTGTATACACCATCATTTGAGCGTGGTAAGACACCGGATACCATCGTAAATGACCACAAGTTTGATGGAGGACCGTCTAACTCGGGTGATTCATATTACGGTGATGTGACTATCAGGTTTGCCGTTCAAAAGTCACTGAATACTGTAGCATGGCAGCTATATGATGAGCTCACGCCAAAGGTAGGCTTACAGTATCTCAAGGATATGAATTTTACCAATATTGTAAAGGATGACTATGTCACAGCAACAGCACTTGGAGGTTTTACAACAGGTGTATCCACACTGGAGATGGCATCTGCATATTCAACACTTGAGAACGATGGAATGTACAGGAATCCGACATGTATTAAGTCGATTGTAGATTCTGACAACAATATCATATATACATCATCGCAGAAGGATACCGTCATATATACAGAGACAGCATCACGTATGATGACAGATGTCATGACAGATGTTATGAAATCAGGAACCGGACGTAGCGCTAATCTGGACAATGGCATGCCTTGCGCCGGCAAAACCGGAACCACAAACGATAAGAAGGATGGCTGGTTCTGTGGCTTTACCAGATACTACACCACATGTGTATGGGTAGGCTGCGATATGCCTGAGACAGTCAAAAAACTGACAGGAAGCTCTTACCCGGCAGAAATATGGAAGAACTACATGGATCAGATACATGCTGACCTTACACCAATAGATTTCCTGCCATATGCCCAAATATCGGATGATTATCAGGACAGCCAGGATACACAGGATACACCTGCCGATGACCAGACGCAGGATAATCCTACAGATCAGACTGTGACCACACCTGATGCAGGAACCACAACACCGGATAAGACAACAACAGACACGAATAAGACAGATGCTGCTGGTGGAAATCATGAAAAAACACCTACTACACCATCAGAAAATCCATCAGGTGGAGCCGGAGACAGTGGTTCAGCCGGAGGCACAGGTGGAGCTGGAGACAGTGGTTCAGCCGGAGACACAGGTGGAGCCGGAGACAGTGGTTCAACCGGAGGTGCAGGTGGAGCTGGAGGCAGTGGTTCAACCGGAGGTGCAGGTGGAGCCGGAGGCAGCGGTTCAACCGGAGGCACAGGTGGAGCTACCGGTGGTACCACCGGAGGCGAAGCAGCCCAGTAGATTTTTCTTTGCAGTGCTGTCGGGAGTTGTGTTCTTTGCAGCATACGCATCTGTCACGATAGGAAACAAGACGATAGATGCGCTCATATATTCAGTGACCTACAACGGCTCATACCTTGCAGTAGAGGAAATTATCACAATCATAGTGATATCAATCCCACCGGTTAAGAAGGCGCTCGACTATGTGAAGCTGATGGCGAACAGCCGGTAGATAATCTATATTTAAATAATTAAAATATGTAAAAAAGAGCAGAATAGGTAGAAATACTTGTCCTGCTCTTTTTAGTATTCGAAAAAAGTAAAATAAAACACTCGAAAAATATAAAATAAAACATTAGAAAAATACAAAACAAAACACTCGAAAAACATAAAATAACCTTGTATAATCTGTGAATTAAATGGTATAATAACCATGAAGGGAGCAGATATTTATGGAATATATAAGCAGAATTGTTGATGATGTGATAGATAGAAAAACAGAGGCATTTAATGCAGTGAGCATCACAGGACCAAAAGGATGTGGAAAGACAAGAACAGCAAGAGAACGATGTAAAACTGTTATTGAATTTCAGGATGAAGACAAGAGAGAGGGGTATCTTGCAGTAGCAGAAACTGCACCTAAGCTCTTTTTAAAGAATCCTAAGCCAATACTGTTTGACGAGTGGCAGGATGCCCCAAAGATATGGGGAACAATAAGAAAAGCGTGCGATGACAATCCGGAGAGTGTAGGAGAGTTTTATCTGACAGGCTCATCAAGTAAGAAGATTAATACACCCCATACAGGTACAGGACGAATAACAGAGGTTACGATGTACCCTATGACTTTGTTTGAGACAGGAGAATCAAACGGAAGCATATCGTTGTTTAAATTATTAGAAGATGAAGCATATGATATTGATGGACTTACCACAGATATAAAGCTTGAGGATTTGTTTTTTGCGGTCTGTAGAGGTGGATGGCCGAGATGCATGGCACTTTCAAAGGACAGTGCAAAGCTTGAAATAGCTAAGGATTATTATAGGCAGATTTATCAGAAGGACATATCAGCCATTGATGGAGTAAACAGAAATCCGGAATGGGCAAGGACACTGCTTTGGTCGTATGCCAGAAATATGGCTACTACAGCAAAACGCAAGAATATATTTTCAGATGTAAAAGCCACACAGAATGTTACAGATGTAACGCTTTCTTCATATATAGATGCTCTGGAGCTATTGTATGTTGTAAAGGATATAGATGCCTGGACACCGCATTTGCGTTCGAAAACAGCTATCAGAGCTGCCAAAAAGCATATATTTGTTGATCCCTCTATAGGATTGGCTGCGCTTGGTGTTAATCCGGACTATTTTATCAACGATTTGGATCTATTTGGGCATGTATTTGAAAATATGGTGCTTAGAGATTTACTTGTATTTGCTGAAAAGCACAATGCCAGAGTGATGCATTATACAGATGATATGGGCGTAGAAGCAGATGCAGTCTATCAGTTGGAGGACGGCCGTTATGCGCTTATTGAAATAAAAACCGGAGTGAACAAGATTCCGGAAGCGGAAAAATCCTTGCTGCGATTCAAGGATATTATCTTAAAATATAATGAGAAAGCATTGGAAAAAGAAAAACATCCACGTGATGTATATAAAGAACCATCGGCACTGATTGTGATTTGCGCAAATGCAACCATGGCATATACCACGGAGTCAGGAGTTCGGGTTGTGCCGGTTGGGTGTTTGAGAGATTAATATAGAGCAGACTGTAAAATTGAGCTGACCACTCATAATTACAGTCTGTTTTTTAGTGTATATTATTGTCATAGTGTAAGGGAGCAGGCGGGCAGAAAATTGCCCATCCAATGAGTTTGTACGAAGCTGCTTAGAGGCTGTTGGAATTGTAATAGGTACACAGCAGCGCACGTGCATGGAAGCACGGGCGAGGCGTTGCCGCGCTAAGGACGGCGCGTAAAAGCCGGCTGCGTCAGGCATAGAAAACCTGACTTACAATTCTTACAGCCTCTTGGCTGCTGGTAGGAGACGTTTTGGATGGGTAATTTTCTGCCCGCCTGCTCCCGTACCATATAAAAAATGAAAAATAAAAATACTTTGACTTGACAACTATTTTAAATGTGATATACTTTCACTGTCAAATGATTTGATGATGAAAATATTTGACATGCAAACTAGTGCAAATATACCAGCACACAAAACCGAAAATAAACACAGAAAAAGGAGAACAGAAATATGTTGGAGAAAATCAAGGAAATCGTAGCAGATCAGTTAGGAATCGACGAGGATGATATCAAATTAGAGTCAAACTTCAAGGAGGATCTTGAGGCAGATTCATTAGATCTTTTCGAGCTTGTAATGGCACTCGAGGAGGAGTACGGAGTAGAAATTCCTTCAGAGGATTTAGAGAAAATCGCAACAGTAAACGACATCATTGAGTATCTTAAGAACAAAGGTGTAGAGGCTTAAAAGACATGGAGACAAGAATAACAAAGCTTCTTGGAATCAAATATCCGGTCATTCAGGGTGGCATGGCATGGGTAGCAACCCATGAGCTTGCCAGCGCTGTGTCCAATGCAGGCGGACTTGGCATCATCGGAGCAGGCGGAGCCCCGGCTTCATGGGTAAAGGAGCAGATAGTCGCTGCAAAGAAGGAGACAGATAAGCCGTTCGGAGTCAACCTCATGCTTATGAATCCGGAGGCCGATGAGATAGCAAAAATCATCGCCGAGGAAAAGGTAAAGGTAGTCACCACCGGCGCAGGAAACCCTGCAAAGTACATGGATATGTGGAAAGAAGCAGGCGTCATCGTAATCCCTGTAGTTGCAAGCGTAGCACTCGCAAAGCTCATGGAGAGAGGCGGGGCAAGTGCGGTAATCGCCGAGGGAATGGAGTCAGGCGGACATATCGGAGCACAGACTACCATGACACTTGTGCCACAGGTTGTTGATGCAGTGAGCATCCCTGTTATCGCAGCAGGCGGAATTGCAGACAACAGAGGCTTCAATGCAGCATTTGCACTCGGTGCAGAGGCAGTCCAGATGGGTACACGCTTTGTCACCGCAAAAGAATCGATAGTACATGAAAACTATAAGCAGAAGGTCATTAAGGCCAAGGATATAGATTCCGAGGTTACAGGAATGAGCACAGGCCATCCGATCAGAGTGCTCAGAAACAAGATGACCAGACAATATCTCAAGCTGGAAAAGGAAGGAGCTCCATTTGAAGAGCTCGAAAAAATGACACTTGGCGCACTCAGAAAAGCCGTTGTAGACGGAGATACCGTATATGGCAGCGTCATGGCAGGTCAGAGCGCAGGCCTCGTAAAGAAAGAGGAAACCTGCAAAGAAATCATTGAGGATGTAGTGGGACTGAACAAATAGACAGTATTCACTTTTACATGCAAATTTAAGGATACCGGGCCGCCTGCAAAGCGTGGCTTACGGTATCCTGTCAGAAATAAGGAGAAACCGAAAATGGGTAAGAGAGTATTTATGTTTCCCGGACAGGGCTCACAGTATATAGGAATGGGTAAGGAGTTTTACGATACAATGCCAAATGCAAAGGCAGTAATCGACCTTGCCAGTGAACAGACAGGCTTGGATATTCCGGCATTATGCTTTGAGGAAAATGACAAGCTGAATATTACAGAGTACACACAGATATGTATGCTTGCAGTTGAGGCAGCTATATATCAGGCAATCATTGACAAAGGTATCACACCTGATGTCACAGCAGGATTAAGCCTTGGGGAATATGGTGCTCTCATCGCATCAGGAGCCATGACTATGGCAGATGCATTTGCAGTTGTCAGAAAAAGAGGAATCTACATGCAGGAGGCAGTTCCTACAGGTGGAGCCATGACAGCGGTTTTAGGACTTGATCCGCAGGTCATTGAGGATATCTGCAAAAAGACAGCAGATGAGACAAATTCAGTGGTATCGGTAGCCAACTATAACTGCCCGGGACAGATTGTTATCACAGGAGAAAAGGCAGCAGTAGATGCCGCCGCAGCAGCATGCAGCGAGGCAGGCGCCAAGAGATGCGTACCGCTCAAGGTCAGCGGACCTTTCCACTCAGCAATGCTTAAGGGTGCAGGAGAAAAGCTCGCAGATGCACTTGAGAGTGTAGAAATCCACGATATCAAGGTGCCATATATCACAAACGTCACAGCAGACTATGTGAAGTCACCGGCAGATGTCAAGGATTATCTGACACAGCAGGTTTCATCGTCAGTGCGCTGGCAGCAGACCATCGAGCGTCTTATCGCAGATGGTGCCGATGAGTTCGTGGAAATCGGACCGGGACGATCACTCAGCGGATTTATGAGAAAGATAAATAGAGACGTAAAAGTCGTAAACATAGACAAACTGGAGGATTTTGAAAAGTATGTTAACAGGTAAAAATGCCCTGGTTACAGGCGCAAGCCGCGGAATTGGAAGACAGATAGCTCTTACACTTGCCGCAGCACACGCCTTTGTAATAGTAAATTATAATGGTTCAAAGGAAAAGGCAGATGCCGTTGTTGCAGAGATAAAGGCAGCAGGCGGTGATGCAGTTTCTTATCAGTGCAATGTATCTGATTTTGACGAGTGCCAGAATATGATAACAGCGCTCATCAAGGAGTACAAGCACATAGATATCCTTGTAAACAACGCAGGAATCACAAGAGACGGTCTCATCATGAAGATGAGCGAGGCAGACTATGACGCAGTGCTTGACACAAACCTTAAGGGTGCGTTCAACACAATCCGTCACATGTCACGCTATTTCTTGAAGCAGAAATCAGGAAGAATTATCAATATTTCATCAGTTTCCGGAATACTCGGAAATGCAGGACAGGCCAACTACAGCGCCAGCAAGGCAGGAGTTATAGGACTCACAAAGGCTGTAGCCAGAGAGCTTGCCAGCCGGGGAATCACAGCAAACGCAGTGGCACCGGGCTTTGTAGAGACAGAGATGACAGATGTGCTTGCCGATGCGGCAAAGGAGAATCTTTTATCACAGATTCCGCTTGGCAGACCGGGAAACACAAAGGATATCGCAAACGCAGTATTATTTTTAGCATCAGATGCAGCAGGCTACATCACAGGCCAGGTGCTGTCTGTTGACGGAGGAATGGCAATATGAGTAGAAGAGTAGTTGTAACAGGACTTGGAGCAGTAACACCAATCGGAAATAATGTGGACGATTTCTGGACATCGGTAAAGGCCGGAAAAATCGGATTTGACCACATCACAAAATTTGACACAACAGATTATAAATGTCACATTGCAGCAGAGCTTAAGGATTTTAATCCACAGGATTTTATGGATAGAAAGGCAGCAAAGAGAATGGAGCCATTCTCACAGTACGCTGTAGCTGCAGCAAAGCAGGCAATTGATGACAGCGGACTTGATATCGAAAAGGAAGATCCATACATGGTTGGATGTGCCATCGGTTCAGGTATCGGAAGTCTTCAGGCTATGGAGCGCGAGACACAAAAGCTTTATGAAAAGGGACCAAACAGAGTCAATCCTCTGCTTGTTCCGCTTATGATCTGTAACATGGCAGCAGGAAATGTTTCCATCCAGTTCGGTCTCAAGGGAAAGAGTATCAATGATGTAACAGCCTGCGCTACAGGAACAAACACAATCGGTGAGGCATACAGAAGCATCCAGTACGGTGAGGCTGACGTGATGGTAGCCGGTGGTACAGAGGGCAGTGTATGTCCTATCGGAATCGCAGGATTTACAGCACTTACAGCGCTTTCTACAGTAGATGATCCGGCAAAGTGCTCACTTCCGTTTGACAAAAACAGAAGCGGCTTTGTAATGGGTGAGGGCGCAGGAGTAGTTATCCTTGAAGAGCTTGAGCATGCAAAGGCAAGAGGTGCAAAGATTTATGCAGAGGTAGTCGGATACGGCTGCTCATCAGATGCATACCATATCACATCTCCGCAGGAGGATGGCGCAGGTGCAGCAAGAGCCATGACCAATGCCATGAGCGATGCAGGTGTCACACCGGCAGATGTAAAATACATCAATGCTCACGGAACAGGCACACATCACAATGATCTCTTTGAGACAAGAGCAATCAAGCTTGCGTTCGGTGATGAGGCTGCAAATCTTAAAATCAATTCAACAAAGTCTATGATAGGACATCTGCTCGGAGCAGCAGGAGCTGTTGAGTTTATAACATGTGTGAAGGAAATCCAGGATGGATTTATACATAAGACTGTTGGCTATGAGACTCCTGATGAGGAGATTGACCTCAATTACTGCAAGGACAGCTATGAGGAGCCTGTTGAGTATGCACTTAGCAATTCACTGGGATTCGGTGGACATAATGCAAGTATTCTGCTCAAGGCTTATAAATAAATAGCTTCTGCTTTTTTAGGGGCTTCGCGAATTTAGGCTGTGAGGTCCGGTGAAGCACACAGTATATTCCTCATAAAAAATATGAAGTCAGTCACGGCATTTTGCACGGACAGGCTGTGATATGGTGTTAG
>ENA-OYWO01001392-OYWO01001392.1-human-gut-metagenome-genome-assembly--contig:-NODE-1392-length-10998-cov-11.421457_pt1 | contig 10998 bp, 9 predicted proteins | sample MGYA00244170_ERZ653397 | MGnify/ENA primary metagenome ERZ653397 (study PRJEB26926, sample SAMN06164906) | human gut metagenome | biome: ENVO:00009003; feature: ENVO:2100002; material: ENVO:00002003...
GAGATCGCTCAGTGTCTCGTGGGCTCGGAGATGTGTATAAGAGACAGGTATGGAATTTGTTGCATTTGTTCTTGCCTGATAATCCTGCATAAATCCCTCTGCCCAGTGAGTTTTTCTTCTTTGCACATTATAAAGCTGAACAGCTGACACGATAAATGTTATCACACCCGAAATAATCATAATAACACCTATTATTATAAGTGCAGGATTTCTTTTTGTCTTTTCCATAAAATACACCTCATTCAACTGTTATTCTGTAAAATGTGTCTTTCCCTTTATTTTTGTGCTGTCTGAAAAGTCCATATCCAAGTTGCTCAATCCAATCATTCTGTACCGTATATACTACATTCCCTCTCAAATCTATAAATTCAGTTTTCACTTCATCATTATTGCTTTCTGAATAATAGGAAATAGCAAATAGTCCGTTTTGATCAACAGATTTAAAATCACTAATTTGATACTCATCTTCTGATTTAGAATAAATTACATTTCCTTTGCTATCAATTAAATTGTAAACTTTGTTATTGTCCTCTGTAACGCAATATCCATTCGTAAAGCCTCTATTATAATTTCCTTGACCTCGATTTCCAAAATACAAACAATCTGTTATTACATTACCGTCTGTATCAGAAATAACGTTTTCATTTCTGATATATACTTTTCCGTCATACTGCGAAACTATTCTTCCGTATTGAAAATTACCACCAGATAATTCAAATTTCAAATCTGAAATTTTACCTTTTTAGTCAATTAAAAATACTTTTCCTTCTTCATCTACAGCAAGAGTTTGTTTATTTATATTTCTTTCAAAATCTTGAATTGCTCCACCATCATAAATGCCATCAAATCTGATAATTTCCTTATAATTAAAATCTGCAACAACCTTATTGTTAAAATCTATAAGCCCGTATTTTTCATCTTTTTTTGCCCTAAATAATGCTGGTGAGGCAAGAGAAAGCCAATCATATTCAGCAGGTATAATTTCATTTAAATCTAAATCTAATGCGCCATATTTATATAAATTTTCTTCATTTTTACCGAAAATAATTACACCGTTATCTATTATAAGCGAACTGTATTCCGAATCTATGTGCTTTAATTCTTTTGTTTTCAAATTGTATAAGGCAAATTTCTCCTCACTACGAATCGGAGTATCGAATTCAATTATAGTATAATCACCGTATATTCCACGTATTTGTCCGCTTTTTCCATATCCCTCATTAAGTGAGATATTAGAAAGATTGGCAACCATATTACCTTCCAAATCAAATATAACATTGTATGCACAAAAAGCGGTAGAATTTATATTTGAATAAGTAATACTTACTACCAAATATTCTCCCAACACATATGCATCGGTTATTCTGAATTTACTGTCCGACATTGAATATCCGCTTGAGGTTGCCGCCTCATCTAGCGAAATTTCTTCAAATTTATACTTTTGATTTTTCTGCGGAATCGGTGCAACATAGTTTGTATTCTCATAATTTGGTTCTGTTGCAGGTTGTGTTGTAATCTGTGTTGCCATAGCCTCTGTTGTCACGGTTTGTTGTGACGAATTCGCATTATTCTCTGACTGTGAAGTGTCTGATTGATTTTCACCGTTATTACAGGCACACAAGACCGAAGTCAGCATAGCCGCAATCAAAATGCCTGAAATAAATTTTTTCATAAAATATTCCTCCTCATAAAGCTCAAACTGTTTTCTAAAAGTAAACTTTAAATATTAAAAATTTTCGTTTTGCTAACAATTGTATTATACAGTTTTCGATTACAAAACGCAAGTGTTTTAAAATATTTTTATCAAAAACTTTTTGAGGTGAATTATATGTTTGACTTTGGTTTAAGAATAAGACAATTACGAGAATCAAGAAATATGTCACAAGAAGAGTTGGGCAGACGAGTCGGAAGAAGCAAGCCTGTCATAAGCAATTACGAAAACAACATCAAATTTCCTCCGCTCGAAGTTTTAATCTCAATTTCAAATGTGTTCAATGTTTCTCTCGACTACTTGGTTGGCATAGAAAAGAAAGATGCACTCTACATTAACAACCTAAACGAAACGCAGTCAAATATAATGAAACTGCTCTATGAAGAATTTAGCGACTGCAACCTTAAAGGCAAAGAATTGTCAAACAGACAGCAAAAAATACTAAGTATGCTTTTAGTCGAATTTTTAAATTCATAAGTCACCGCAACAGTGGCTTATTTTTATATATTGTAGAAACCCTTAATGCAGAAAAAGCCTTGCTAATTGATTTTGCAAGGCTTTTGGATAAAAATAAAACAAACAGAAATTGATTTAAAAAAATAAATTTAATCCAAGCATCAGCGTTACTCCGGGCACTCCGCCAAATGCGGCACAACACACCGACACAAGGCTTACAGGCAGGTACACACCTGTAAAAGAGCCTGTCAGATTTACCGCAATCAGCGTTAAAATTCCTATAGCCATTGAAAACAGACTTCTTTTAAACGGATGTCTGCTTTTACTTATGTAATGAGCAAATGCAAACAGCAAAAATGCACTGAAAAACATTAATCCTATTCCCCACAAAGGCATAATTAACAGCTCCTTTAGCATAAACAATACTGTAAAACAGAGTCTTTTATATATGTAGGATAAATTGGTTTTGCTCTAAATGTTCGGCAAAATAATTTAAAAATTTAGGTCAAGCCTTTTTAAAGGTCGACCAAACTTTTATAATTAATTTGCAAATCAATTTGCTAAACCACAAAAACAAAAATAGACCGCAGGACTAACCTACGGTCTATAATTATGTTTGAAATTTTAAAAATATTACAAGCTTAATCAGAAACTTTTTCCGACAAAATAAGCAAGTACATTAAGTGCAATTACGATAATTACGAAAATTGCTGCAAAAAACTTTGTAAAACGAGCAAGCTTTGCATCAATCGAGCGAGCCTTATTTTTTGAGAAATAAGAGTCAGCAGCACCGGAAACAACGCCGATACCCTGCTGGTTGCCCTGCTGAAGAATAATTACGATGATAATTGCAATGGCTGCTACGATAAGCACTGAACCAAGAACAATACCCCAAACGCCCATATTATACCGTTCCTTTCTGTAATATAAATGTATAATAAGTTCCAAATACAAAAACTAACTAATTTATATTAACATAAAATTATAGATTTTGCAAGATTTTTTTGAAAAAAATTAAATTTTTTCGGTATATTTCCAAAGGTGAAATATACAGTTAAATCAGCGTAAGCTGTTCGTCGGTTGAATCTTCATTTGCAGGCATAGCGCCGAGAGTAGGAAGTGTTTTCGTTCTGTATCTCTGCGGCTTTGCAAATGTTCCCTCAACATACTCCGAAATTTCAAACAGTCTGTGACCTTTTTTGAGTTTCATAATCGCCACGCCCTGTGTCGAACGGGTTGTTTTCAGATTAATTGCACCCGAATGAATAAGCAACATTCTGCCTGATGACGCTTTCAACAAAAATTCTTTATCCTCTGTAAAGAATACCATTCCCGCAAGCGGTGATTTATCGGAATAAGCGCCCGTAAGTTTTTTTCGGTTTGTCTTTGTTTGATAAGCCTCAAGCGGCACTTTTGCAAGTTTACCGTTCTCAAACGCAAACAACAGAATACCCTTATAATCCTTTGTTGCAACCATATATACAGCGTTTTCGCCCTCGTCCATACCGAGTTTTGCAGGTACATAGTCGCCGAGTGTGCTTGCCTTTGTATCAGCAAAATCCGCTGCCTTTGCTTTGTAAACCTGACATTTATCGGTAAAGAACAGCAATTCGCCGTTATTTGAAAATTCGCAGGTCTGGGCAATCTCATCGCCGTCCTTGAGCTTATGGTTGCTGCTCATTCTAAGCGACTGCGGAGTAATCTTCTTGAAATAGCCTTCCTTTGTAAAGAAAAGATTTACGGGGTAATCAGGAACATCATCCTTTTCCTCCGTATAACTTACGATATCTTCGTAAATTATAATACTCTTTCGTGGCTGACCGTATTTTTCGGCAATCTCTTTGAGCTCCTTTACAATTATGGTTTTAATTCTTGTCTTGCTCTTGAGAATTTCGTCAAGTTCGGCAATTTCCTTTTCAAGTGCCTCAATTTCTGCCGTACGCTTTAAAATATATTCACGGTTCAGATGACGAAGTTTTATTTCTGCAACATACTCTGCCTGCACCTCGTCAATGCCAAAGCCGATCATAAGGTTTGGTACAACCTCGGATTCCTCATCGGTTTCTCTTACAATTTTAACAGCCTTGTCAATATCAAGCAAAATAGCCTCAAGACCCTTTAAAAGGTGGAGTTTTTCGGCTTTTTTGTTTCTGTCAAAATATGTTCTTCGTCTTACACATTCAATTCTGAATGCAATCCATTCTTCAAGCAAAGCCTTAACACCGAGCACCATCGGCACTCCGCCGATAAGTACATTAAAGTTGCAGGAGAATGAATCTTCAAGCGTTGTAAAACGGTAAAGTTTTGCCATAAGTCGGTCGGGATCAACACCGCGCTTAAGGTCAATTGTTATCTTAAGACCGTCAATACCCGTTTCATCTCGAACATCGGCAATATCCTTTATTTTTCCTGCTTTTACAAGGTCAATAATCTTTTCAATAATAACTTCACAAGTGGTTGTGCTCGGAATTGAAAGTACATCAATACAGTTTGCCGATTTATCGTATTCATACCTTGCCCTGAGCTTTATACCGCCCTTGCCTGTTTCATAAACCTGGCGCAATGCACTTTCGTCATATATAATCTGACAGCCGCCGATAAAATCAGGTGCAGGCAATGTCTGCATAACATCGTGGTTCGGGTCACGAATAAGCGCCGCCGTGGTTTCGCAAATTTCTTTTAAATTGAAAGAACAGATATTTGACGCCATACCTACCGCAATACCTGTGTTTGTATTTACAAGTACAGACGGAAAAGCAACCGGCAAAAGTGACGGCTCTTTCATTGTATTATCGTAGTTATCAACAAAGTCTACGGTATCTTTATCTATATCACGAAAAAGCTCGTTACAGATTTTGTCAAGTTTTGCCTCTGTATATCTTGATGCCGCCCATGCCATATCACGGCTGTAGAATTTACCGAAGTTACCCTTTGAATCCACATAAGGATGTAAAAGTGCTTCGTAGCCTCTCGAAAGTCGCACCATAGTGTCATAAATTGCCGAATCGCCGTGCGGATTAAGTTTCATAGTTGCACCGACAATATTAGCGGATTTTGTTCTTGCACCGTTTAAAAGTCCCATTTTATACATTGTATAAAGCAGCTTTCTGTGCGACGGTTTAAATCCGTCAATCTCCGGAATAGCACGGGAAAGAATAACGCTCATTGCGTAAGGCATATAGTTTTCTCTGATTGTAGAGTCAATGTTCTGTTCTACAACTTCACCCGCACCGTTGATAACACCGTGTGTTTTTCCCGTTGCGGCAGGCTGTGTTCTTCTTCTTTTTGCCATAAATTCGCACCTCCCGTCAGCTTACATCAAGATTGTCAATGTACTCGTTACCGTGAGCCACAATGTAATCTTTTCTGCCCTGAAGATTGTCACCGAGCAGAATATCAAAAATTTTCGCTGTTTTTTCAGCGTCTGTCGGCATAACCTTAATAAGTCTGCGAGTAGCAGGATTCATAGTTGTAAGGTTCATCATATCAGGCTCGTTTTCACCAAGACCTTTTGAACGCTGAATTGTGAACTTCTCTTTGCCGATTTCCGCAATAAACTTATCTTTTTCCGCCTCGTCATACGCAAAATACACATCATTTTTAGCTGTAATCTCATAAAGCGGTGATTCCGCAATAAAGACTTTTCCCTCGTTTATTAGCGTAGGAGTAAGTCTGTACAGCATTGTCAAAAGCAGCGTTCTGATCTGAAATCCGTCAACATCGGCATCGGTACAGAGAATAACTTTATTCCAACGCAGTGCGTTAAGGTCAAATTCGCTCAAGTTTTTATTGGCCTTTGACTTTACCTCAACACCGCAGCCGAGCACTCTAAGCAAATCCGTAATTATTTCGCTCTTAAAAATTTTGTCATAATCAGCCTTAAGACAGTTAAGTATTTTACCTCTGATTGGCATAATCGCCTGAAAATCAGGGTTTCTTGCCTGCTTACAAGCACCGAGAGCAGAGTCACCCTCTACTATAAAAAGCTCTCTTTCCTCGGCGTTTTTGCTGCGGCAGTCAACAAACTTAGCTACACGGTTTGTCATATCAAGACTGCCCGAAAGCTTTTTCTTTATGTTAAGTCTTGTTTTTTCGGCATTCTCTCTACTGCGCTTGTTTACAAGCACCTGCTGTGCGATTTTGTCTGCCTCAAGCGGATTTTCGATAAAATAAACTTCAAGGCTCTGCTTTAAGAAAGCAGTCATTGCGTCCTGAATACCCTTGTTGGTAACTGACTTTTTAGTCTGGTTTTCATACGAAGATACGCTCGAAAACGAAGAAATTACACACACAAGGCAGTCTTCAATATCATCAAATTTTATCTTGCTTTCCGATTTATTGTATTTATTATTTGTCTTTAAGTAATTGTCTATTTGATAAAGGAAAGCGGTTCTCACCGCCTTATCAGGAGCACCGCCGTGCTCAAGCCAGCTTGAGTTGTGGTAATACTCGGTAAGTCTTGTCTGATTTGAAAAAGCAACCGCAACATCAATTTTACATTTATATTCCGGCTTATCGTCACGGTCACGGGTTTTTACCTCCGTTGTCCAATGCTGAACCGAAGTAAAACCGTTTTCGCTGATGACCTCCGCAACATGATCCTCAATACCGTTTACATAGCAATAAGTTGTGGTGTCAAAGCTCTTACCGTTCTGATTTCTGAACACAAATTCAACGCCCGCATTGACAATAGCCTGTCTTTTCATTATGTCAAGAAAATATTCAGGCTGAATGTCTATATCGGTAAATACCTCAAGGTCAGGCTTCCAACGGATTTTTGTACCTGTATCCTTTTTATTGTACGGCTCTTTTTTTAAGCCGCCGACATTCTCGCCCTTTTCAAAATGCAGGGTATAGCGGGTACCGCCACGGCGAATATCAACATCCATATATTCGGAGCTGTACTGTGTTGAGCAAAGTCCGAGACCGTTCATACCGAGCGAAAACTCATAGCTCTCGCCCTCGTTATTATTATATTTACCGCCTGCGTACATTTCGCAGAATACAAGTTTCCAGTTAAACTCATTTTCTTTTTCGTTAAAGTCAACGGGAATACCTCTGCCGTGGTCTTCTACCTCGATAGAACCGTCTGAAAACCTTGTTACGGTAATTTTTTTGCCGTAGCCCTCTCTCGCCTCGTCAATAGAGTTAGAAAGAATTTCAAAAACTGAATGTTGACAGCCGTCAATACCGTCAGAGCCAAAAATAACCGCAGGTCTTTTTCGTACTCTGTCTGCGCCTTTAAGGGCAGAAATACTTGAATCACCGTATTCAACTGCTTTGGTTTTAGCCATTTAATCAATCCTCATTTATCGCCACGGAGCTTTTTGATTTTGTCACGCAGATATGCGGCGTGTTCAAATTCAAGCAGCTTTGCGGCAGCTTTCATTTCCTTAGTAAGGCTCTCGATAAGCTGTTGCTTTTGAGCCTTGTTCAGCTTTTTAGCCGATTTAAATTCATCATCTGTATGTGTAGAAATTTCAAGAATTTCACTGACTTTTTTAACAATAGTGGTTGGCGTAATGCCGTGTTCCTTGTTGTATGCCTGCTGAATTTTTCTTCTGCGTTCGGTTTCGGTAATCGCCTTGCGCATAGAATCGGTTACACTGTCGGCATACATTATTACAGTGCCCTCGCTGTTTCGTGCGGCACGGCCGCAAATCTGGATAAGTGAACGCTCACTGCGCAAAAATCCCTCTTTGTCGGCGTCAAGCACGGCAACCAGCGATACTTCCGGAATATCAAGACCCTCTCGCAAAAGGTTGATTCCGACAAGCACATCAAATTCGCCGAGGCGCAAATCTCTGACAATTTCCATACGCTCTACGGTGTCTATATCGTGGTGCATATAGCGCACCTTGATACCCATTGTTTCAAGGTATGCTGTCAAATTCTCCGCCATTTTCTTGGTAAGAGTGGTAATAAGCACTCTCTGCTTTTTGCTCACCCTTATATTAATTTCAGAAACCAAATCATCAAGCTGTCCCTCAGTAGGTCTTACCGAAATTTCAGGGTCAAGAAGTCCTGTAGGTCTGATAATCTGCTCTGCTATTGTCTGTGATTTTTCAAGTTCAAGGTCGCCCGGAGTTGCACTTACAAACACAACCTGATTTATTCTGTCGTAAAATTCGTCAAAATTAAGCGGTCTGTTGTCAAATGCAGACGGCAGGCGGAAACCGTAATCAATAAGATTTTTCTTTCGTGCATGGTCGCCTGCGTACATTCCTCTTACCTGCGGCAAAGTGACATGCGACTCATCAACAAACAACAGAAAATCCTTGGGAAAATAGTCAAGCAAAGTAAACGGCGAAGAACCGGGTTTTCTGCCCGACAAAATTCTCGAATAGTTCTCAATGCCCGTACAAAATCCGATTTCCTGCAGCATCTCCATATCATAGCGTGTGCGCTGTTCAATTCTCTGTGCCTCAAGCAATTTTCCGTTCTCACGAAAATACGCAAGTCTTTCTTCAAGTTCACGGTCAATTTCTTTGAGTGCGGTTGCCATTTTATCCTTAGAAACAATGTAGTGTGACGCAGGATAAATTGCCGCATGACGCAAAACCGCCTTTAGTTCTCCCGTAAGTGGGTTAATCTCGGATATACGGTCAATTTCATCGCCGAAAAATTCTACTCTTATTATAGAATCGTTAGATGCGGCAGGAAAAATTTCGACCACATCTCCCCTTACTCTGAACTTATTTCTTATAAAATTAACATCGTTGCGCTCATATTGCAGTTCAACGAGTTTTTTCACAAGGTCATCTCGGCTTTTTTCCATACCGGGGCGTAAAGATATTACCATATTTCGGTAATCAATAGGGTCGCCCAAGCTGTAAATACAGGAAACCGAAGCAACTATAATTACATCTCGTCTTTCAGAAAGCGCAAGAGTAGCGCTGTGCCTGAGTTTGTCTATTTCATCATTTACAGCGCTGTCCTTTTCTATATAAGTATCCGTGTTGGCAATGTATGCCTCCGGCTGATAGTAATCGTAATAAGACACAAAGTATTCTACCGCATTGTCGGGGAAAAACTCCTTAAACTCGCTGCAAAGCTGTGCCGCAAGAGTTTTGTTGTGCGCAAGCACCAGGGTAGGTCTTTGCGTTCTTTCTATTATATTAGCCATAGTAAATGTTTTACCCGAACCCGTTACGCCGAGCAAAGTCTGCTCTCTGTTGCCCGATTCAATGCTGTTTACAAGCTCATCAATCGCAGCAGGTTGGTCACCCGTAGGCTTATATTTAGATTTCAGTTTAAATTCCATAAAATCAAACCTTATTACAATAAAAAAATACTTCCCGACATTTCACTTTCACGCAGGGAAACATAGTCAAACTCCGTCACAATATAATGGTCAACAAGGCTTACTCCTATGCTGTCAAGAGTTCGTCTTATGATTTTTGTAGAAGTCAGATCGCTTTGCGAGGGCAATGCCGAGCCGCTCGGATGATTGTGTCCTAAAAAAGCGGTCTTTGCGTTGTGCCTTAGCGCAAGGTCAACGATTTTCCTAAGCGGAACATCCGACGAACTTAGCGAACCTTTGGCAATAATGTCAAAGAAAATCATTCTGCCCTTTGCATCTCCGAGCATAAGCGCAACTGCCTCGTTTGTTCTGCCTATAAACTTATTTATAAACATTTCTCCGAGATGTTCAAGCTCGATGACATTATGATTTTCCGTTTTTGATTCTTTATACACTCTCGAAAACTCGGGCAGCATTTTCAGAAAAACCGCACAAGACTGCGAAAGTGAAAATTCACGCATAAGCTCGTCAACAGGTGCATCGCACACACCCGCAACGGTTAAATACCTGTCGAGCAAACGGTGTGCAAGCGCATTTGTATCTTTTCTGGGAATGGCATAGAAAAGGCACATTTCAAGCACCTCGTGCGGCTCAAAGCCGTCAAATCCGTTTTCAAGAAACTTTTTGCGAACACGGTCACGGTGTCCTGTATGCTCATTTGCCACGCCATTCACCTCAGATTAAATTTCTGTTAAGTAATTATTCTTTTACACCGTACTGCTCATAGTACGCGTCAATTGCAGCCTTGAGCTTGTCGTCAATAATAACTTTGCCCTTGTATTCCTTATTGTAAAGGTGCTCAACAACCTCTGCCATGGTAACGATTGCGGTTGTTTTTAAGCCGTATTTCTCTTCAATTTCAGAAAGCGCACTCTTTGTACCCTTACCTCTCTCCATTCTGTCAACGGATACAACAAGACCGATAGGGTCAACATTGCCCTGCGCCTTGATAATCGGGAGAGTTTCCTCGATAGAAGTACCGGCTGTAGTAACATCTTCGATAATAACTACCTTGTCGCCGTCATTTATAGGACTGCCGAGTAAAATACCCTTATCTCCGTGGTCCTTAACCTCTTTACGGTTTGAGCAGTAGCGAATATCTGTATCGTACTTTTCGCTGATTGCAACAGCAGCCGCAACAGAAAGCGGAATGCCCTTGTATGCAGGTCCGAAGAGAACATCAAAATCAAGACCGAATTTCTCTTTGATAGCCTCTGCATAGTAGCCGCCGAGTTTTCTAAGCTGTGCGCCTGTTCTGTAAAAGCCTGTGTTTACAAAGAAAGGTGTCTTTCTGCCGCTTTTTGTTACGAAATCGCCAAATTTAAGCACCTGGCAATCAACCATAAATTCAATAAATTCCTTTTTATAAGCGTCCATAGTAAAATCCTCCGATAAAAATACATAATTTAACATTTAACATCATACCACATATGTTCGGTTTTGTAAATGATAAAACGAAAATTTAACCGTTATTTAACCGTTAAAAAAATTCCCTGTCTCTTATACACATCTCCGAGCCCACGAGACA
>ENA-OYWO01001422-OYWO01001422.1-human-gut-metagenome-genome-assembly--contig:-NODE-1422-length-10878-cov-13.956020_pt1 | contig 10878 bp, 11 predicted proteins | sample MGYA00244170_ERZ653397 | MGnify/ENA primary metagenome ERZ653397 (study PRJEB26926, sample SAMN06164906) | human gut metagenome | biome: ENVO:00009003; feature: ENVO:2100002; material: ENVO:00002003...
GTCGTCGGCAGCGTCAGATGTGTATAAGAGACAGGATATGGACTCCAGCCAGATCGTTACCATGCACATCCAGTCCGTTGACCAGAACCGTGCCATCAAGACGGTGAAGCGCACCATCACGGAACTGGATCGCAGTACCATTGAGGAACAGAAAAAAGCCATCCGTTCCGGTTATGATATCGACATTCTTCCGTCGGATTTGAAAACCTACGGCAGAGATGCCAAAGCCCTGCTGAAAGAATTGCAGAGCCAGAACGAGCGGATGTTCCTCGTCACTTTTCTGGTGCTGAACACCGGCAGGACTGAACAGGAACTGGAAAACAATGTTTTTCAGGCATCCAGCATCGCCCAGAAGCACAACTGCAATCTGTGCCGGTTGGATTTCCAGCAGGAGCAGGGGCTTATGTCCTCGCTGCCGCTGGCAGACTGCCAGATCGAAATTCAGCGGGGACTGACCACCAGCAGCACGGCTATCTTCATCCCCTTTACCACGCAGGAATTGTACCAGAGCGGAAAAGAATCGCTGTACTACGGCTTGAATGCGCTTTCCAACAACCTCATCATGGTGGACCGCAAAAAGCTGAAAAACCCGAATGGCTTGATTTTGGGCACTCCCGGCTCTGGCAAAAGTTTCTCGGCAAAACGTGAAATTGCCAACGCCTTTCTGGTGACAGATGATGATATTATTATCAATGATCCCGAAGGCGAATACTCGCCGCTGGTGAATCGTTTGAAAGGTCAGGTCATCAAAATCAGCCCCAACAGCACCCAATTTGTCAACCCCATGGACATCAACGCCAACTACTCCGAGGAGGATAATCCGCTGTCCCTGAAAGCCGACTTTATTCTTTCTCTGTGTGAGCTGGTGGTGGGCGGCAAAGATGGTCTGATGCCCGTCGAAAAGACGGTCATTGACCGCTGTGTGCATCTGATTTATCGCAAATATTTTGCCGACCCCTGCCCGGAGAATATGCCCATCCTTGAGGATTTGTACAACGCCCTGCTCCAACAGGACGAAAAAGAAGCCCACCATGTTGCCACGGCTCTGGAAATCTATGTGAAAGGCTCCCTGAACCTGTTCAACCATCGCACTAACGTGAACGTCAATAACCGCATCGTCTGCTACGACATCAAGGAACTGGGCAAACAGATGAAGAAACTCGGTATGCTCATTGTGCAGGATCAGGTATGGGGGCGTGTCACCGCAAACCGCAGCAGCGGAAAGTCCACACGGTATTATATGGATGAGATGCACCTTCTCTTAAAAGAGGAGCAGACTGCCGCCTATTCCGTGGAGATCTGGAAGCGTTTCCGCAAGTGGGGCGGCATTCCCACAGGGCTGACCCAGAACGTGAAAGACCTTCTTTCTTCCCGTGAGGTTGAGAATATTTTCGAGAACAGCGACATGATCATCATGCTGAATCAGGCGGCAGGAGACCGGCAAATTCTCGCAAAGCAGCTCAACATCTCACCCCATCAGCTTTCCTATGTGACCCACTCCGGCGAGGGCGAAGGGCTGCTGTTTTTCGGCAATGTCATTCTGCCGTTTGTGGACCGTTTCCCCACCGATCTGGAACTCTACCGCATTATGACCACCAAGTTGGGTGAAGTCTCGGAGGGCGCGCAGAAATGAGTGAACCGAAGCTGAACATCAAAGAGGAAACGTCCGCAAAAAAGACCCGTTCTCCCCCGAAAAAAGCCAAGGTAGAGCAGACGGTGCCCAAAAAGAAAAAGCTGAAAACCGATGCAGATAAAGCTGCGGAAAAGGCACAGCATCTGCGGTTTGGCAAGGCGGAACTGACCCCGGACGAACTGAGCCGGTTGAGCAAAGCGCAGAAACGGGAAATGTACGCTGCCCATGCCGCCCGGTCTGCGGTGCACCGGGAGGTTGAACAGTACGAGGACGACAATGTGGGCACGCAGGCGTTGAGCGAGGGCGAAAAAGCGGCAGGAAATGTCCGTGATATTTCCAAAAGCCGCTATGCCCGGAAACTCAAGAAGAAAGCCAAGATGCAGGGCAAGAAAGGCTCCAAAACCGCTAAATCTTCCGTGTCGGAGCCGACTGTGGCACAAGATGCAGGCGCATCCGGCACCAGCGAGGGCGGTTCCAACTGGCTTTCCCGGTGGCGGCAGAAACAGGACATCCGGCAGAGCTATTATGCCGCCGCCCGTTCGGGCACAGCGGCGCAGACCGCAGGCGGCAAGGCGGCATCCAACGGTGCATCTGCCGCCCAATCCGGCGTGGAACAGGCGGTGGAGAAAGGCAAAACTGCCGTCAGCACCGCCGTAAAGGGGCTGATGAATGCCGCCAAAAGCAACGCACACGTTCTAGTGATCGTGGGCGTTTTTCTTTTGCTCATCCTCATGGTCATGTCGGGCTTCTCGTCTTGCGGCATCCTCTTTTCGGGCGGCACACAGGTGTCCGGGCAGACCATGTACTCTGCCGAGGACAGGGACATCCGGGGCGCAGAGCAGGACTACAAGAAGCTGGAAAAGGAACTGGACAAAAAGATCAAGCGCACTCCTACCGACCATCCCGGCTACAACGAGTACCAGTACCATCTTGATTCCATCGAGCATGACCCGTGGCAGCTCACTTCGTTCCTGACCACCTTGTATGATGACTACACCCGCAGCGAGGTACAAGGAAAATTGAAGGAGACCTTCAAAAAGCAGTACAAGCTGACCACATGGGTAGAGGTGCAGACCCGGTATATGACTGTGTGGGTCATGACTCCTGCAGGAATCCCAGTCCCCACGCAGGTGCCCTATGAGTATCGTATTTTTCACACAAAGCTGGTGAACAAAGGGCTGGAGGTCGTTATCCGGGAGGAACTGGATGCTGACCAGTGGAAACGCTACGAGATCTTTCAGGACACGCTGGGTGGTCGGCCTTATCTGTTCAATGGAGGGTTGCCGCCCGGTGGCTCCGATGGCTCCGGCACACCGGGCATCGACTATCAGATTCCGGCAGAAGCCCTGACCGACAGCGAATTTGCCGCCATCTACAAGGAAGCCCAAAAGTATGTGGGCACACCCTACGTCTGGGGCGGCTCCACCCCGGAAACCGGCTTTGATTGCAGCGGCTACGTCTGCTGGGTGTACAACCAGAACGGCTACAATGTGGGGCGCACTACCGCCAACGGCTTGTGGCAGAAAAGCCAGCACATTTCCGAAGCAGAAGCAAAGCCCGGTGACCTTGTTTTCTTCGAGGGAACGTATGATACCCCCGGAAAAAGTCACGTTGGAATCTACCTCGGCAATGGCATGATGGTCAGTGCCGGAGACCCCATCAAGTACGCAAACATTCACTCGTCCTACTGGCAGAAATATCTGTCCGGTTTTGGACGGCTTTCAAAATGATTGGAGGGTTCAACTATGAGCGAAAAACTGGATAAGCTGCGAGCAATGCTCAAGAAAGAGCAGGAGCGCCGCATCAAGCTGAACAATCGCATTGCGGTTTTGGAGCGTCGGATTCAGGAGGAAGAAGCCGCTGAGGTCAGCAACATGGTCCGCACGGCGAATGTAACCCCGGAACAGCTTGCTGCTCTGCTGCGGCAGTCGGCAACCGCTACCCCGAACCCGGCTGCGCTGTCTGCCGTGGGTGCAACTTTTGAGAAGGAGGTCGATGCAGATGAAGATTAAGAAACTGGGCGCGCTGCTGGTATCGGCGGCGCTGTGCGCTGGCATGGCGGCACCCGCTTTTGCCTTTGAGGGCGAAGCCGCCCCGGTGGAGCAGCCTGTTCTGCCGGAAGTGGTGGAGGAAGATGTTGTCACCGTCACGGACGAAACCTCTGGTGCCCTGACCCCGGAGGGCAATCTGACGCTGGTAGACGACTATCACACCGACTATTCCGATGGCAGCGGACAGCAGTTTATCACGCTGGTGTCGAAGTCCGGCAACACCTTTTATCTGGTCATTGACCGCAATGCCAAGGGGCAGCAGACCGTCCACTTTATGAACCTTGTGGACGAAGCGGACCTGTTGGCTCTGATGGAGGAAGAAGATGCGGATGCCTATACCGCTGAAAAGGAAGCGGCGGCGCAGGCGGAACAGGACAGGCTGAAAGCCGAGGAAGAAGCGAAAAAAGCCGCCGAAGAAGCGGCAGCATCCGGCACGGAACAGCCCACGGAAAATAAGGTCACAAAGATCGCATCCGGCTTTCTGGGCGTAGTCGTGCTGATTGCGCTGGCGGCAGGCGGCGGCTTCTACGTTTTTGCGAAGCAGAAGCAGAAAAAGCAGGCAGAAAAAGAAGCCCTCGACCCCGATGCAGGTTATACCGAGGACAAGGGCGATTTTGAGATTCCCACCGAGGACGAGCCGGAGGACACCGGCGAGGAGGATACCGAACCCATCTGATTTTAAGGCGGCATTTGCCGCCGTACATATTGCAATCAGAAACAGATTGGAGGGATTTTTATCGCAAAATTAGTCGTGGCGGAAAAGCCATCCGTCGCTATGTCCTATGCAAAAGTCCTCGGTGCCACCAGCCGTCAGGATGGCTACCTTGAAGGGAACGGCTATCTGGTAAGCTGGTGCGTTGGTCATCTGGTGGAACTTGCTCCGCCCAATGTCTACGATGCCAAGTACGTCAAGTGGAGTATCGCAGATTTGCCCATCCTGCCGCAAAAGTGGCAGTATCTGGTGTCTGCCAGCACCAAAAAACAGTTTGGTATCCTGAAGGATCTGATGAACCGCCCGGATGTGGACAGCGTGATCTGTGCTACGGACGCAGGGCGCGAGGGAGAACTGATCTTCCGATTGGTCTACCAGCAAGCGGGCTGCAAGAAGCCCTTTTCCCGCCTGTGGCTGTCCAGCATGGAGGAATCTGCCATCCGGGAGGGCTTTGCCCATCTCAAGCCATCAACTGAATACGATGCGCTGTACAATGCAGCACTCTGCCGGGAACGTGCCGACTGGATAGTCGGCATCAATGCGTCCCGGCTTTTTTCTTGCCTGTACAACCAACCCTTGGCGGTAGGGCGTGTTATGACCCCGGTGCTTGCTATGACCGTGGTGCGGGAAGCCGCCATCTCCGCCTTTGTGCCGGAGAAGTTCTACACGGTCGCCCTGACCCTTGCAGACGGCGGCACAGCATCCAGCAAACGGTTTGCACAGAAAGCGGATGCCGAACTACTGCTTTCCAAATGCCGAAAGGAGGGGCGTGTCACGGTACAGAAGATGGAACGCAAGGAAAAGTCCGAGAATCCGCCGCAGCTCTATGACCTTACCGCATTGCAGCGGGATGCAAACCGTCTGCTGGGATTTACGGCACAGCAGACCTTGGATTATGCCCAAAGCCTTTACGAAAAACGGCTCATCACCTACCCCCGCACAGACAGCCGGTTTTTGACGGAGGATATGGCGGCATCCCTTCCGGGGCTGGTGACAGATACGGGCAGGGCGTTTACTGTGGAAGAGTCGTTTCCCATCCATGTGCAGCAGGTCATCAACGGCAGCAAGGTCACCGACCACCATGCGCTGCTGCCTACGAAAAGCATGGCAAACGCAGATCTTGCCGCCCTCCCTGCCGGGGAGCGGAATGTCCTGCGGCTGATTGCCGCACGGCTGCTCTGTGCCGTGGGTGAGCCTTACTGCTATGCAGAAACCACCTTGACTACCATCTGCGCAGGCGAAGAATTTACCGCCAAAGGCAAAGTTGTGCTGTCCGAGGGATGGAAAGCAGTGGAGCGAAAAATGCTGGGCGAGCTGCTGGGCAAGCAGAAAGAACCGGCTGTTCTGCCGGATGTGCAGGAGCAGAGCCGGTGCAGCGTTTCCGGTGCCGAACTGAAAGAGGGGCAAACGTCCCCGCCGAAGCATTTCACCGAGGACCTTCTACTTCATGCGATGGAAACCGCCAGTGCGGACAGTATGCCGGAGGGTGTGGAGCGTCAGGGCATCGGCACCCCGGCAACCAGAGCCGCCACTATCGAAAAGCTGGTGCAGAAGGGTTTTCTGGAGCGCAAGGGCAGCAAGAAAACCAAGGTGCTGCTGCCCACGGATAAGGGAAAAGCCCTCATTACCGTAATGCCCGAAGAGATTCAGTCTGCGGATATGACGGCTGACTGGGAAGCGAAACTGCTGCAAATCGAGCGTGGCGAAATGGAGCCGGGTGAATTTATGACTGAGATCAATACGATGATTACCGAACTGGTAAAGAACACGGAAATGAAAAAAGGAGCGAATGCACTTATGAAAAGCAAGATTATTGGTGTCTGTCCGAACTGTGGTGCAAATGTTGTGGAGCGTGAAAAGGGCTGGTTCTGCGAGAACCGGGAGTGCCGTTTCGTGCTGTGGAAGGACAATGCGTTCTTCAAGCGTCTGGGCAAGCGGCTGGACGCTCATGTGGCGGACAAGCTGCTGCGGGATGGTCGTGTCCGCTTGAAGGACTGCAAGAGTGCCAAGGGCAAGACCTACAATGCCACCGTGCTGCTGTCCTGTGAAGCCGATGGCCGCAGCAAGTTTTCGCTGGAATTTGAAGGTGGGTGCTGATGGAGCAGATAAAAGAAGCGGTCTACCTTATCAACGATGAACGCTATCTGCATCTCCGGGAAAACGGTGCAGGGGTCGGCTTTGCCACTTATAACAAGGTAACTGGCGAGCCGCTGGAAAGTGGGCAGATCTCGGAAAAGAATCTGCCGCCAGATGGACAAAACACCATCCCTGCCGCCCGGAACTGGTATCTGTTTGAACTTTCGGACGATGACCGTAAGGCCATCCAACAGGAAAGCGTAAAGATCCTCGAAAACATCCCGCAGGCGGGCATCGGCAGACGGCGCATCTGGGAGCCGGAAACGCTGCCGAAGGATATTCGTCTCATCAACAGCCACTATGATGACCTCTATCGCATTCCAGATGGCGGCGTGATTCAGGTGGATTACCCGGATGGGCGCAGTTTTACGGCACGGGTGGAACATCTGGATGATTATCACTTTGACATGGGCGGTCTGGGCAATGTGTTCCACATCTGCCAGTTTGCCGAGGTCATGGAACGAAACCATGCAGACTTCTACCCGGAGATTCAGACACAGGACGAGCAGGCGGCGTGGGAACTGGGCGGCAAAGGCTACCTTGCCATCCAGTCCTGTGAGGATGGATGGGACTACACCCTCTACCACAGCGATTATTCCGTGATGGACGGCGGGCAGTTGGATGCCCCGGAACTGACCATTCAGGAAGCCCGTGAGCAGATTCTGGAAGCGCACCACATGGAAAAGGGGCGGCGGCTGTTGCAGGACTACGATGCCGTCATGAATAAAGTTGCGGAAGCCGAGGAACTGAGTGCAGACCATCGCCCTTCCACACTGGAAAAGCTGGCAGAACTGGCAAGTGATACGTCTGCGCCAAAATCGTCTGCACGGTCTGCGCCAGAGCTGTGAGGTGGACAATGCAGCAAAAATGGAACCAGAGTTTTGACGGCGAACCCATGACGGACATCCCGCAGAAATTTCTGAACGCAGGGTGCGATGTTTATATGGTGATGCAGCTGCGGCATGACGAAAAAATCCTTGATGAAAGATTTGCTTCTATGCGGGAGTTGAATCGTCGAGGCAAAACGCCCGACCCGGAGCATTACGAGGTCACCTACTATGCTGATCTGCCCGCCATGTGGCAGGATGTGCCGAACAACGAGGTTTTGGAAGAACTGTTTCAGGTGTTCAACCTCTCCCGTCCGCAGGATTTTGAGGGACACAGCCTGTCGGTCAGCGATGTAATCGCACTCAAACGCAATGGCGAGGTGTCTGTGCACTATGTGGACAGCATCGGCTTCAAGGAACTGACGGGGTTTCTGGATAAAAAGCAGGAGCGCACCTCGGTTCTGCAAACTCTTAAGGAAAAGTGCGATGCCCCGGAGTGCAACCCTACCGTCTGCCGGAAAGCGAGGAATGCCCATGAACTTTAATGGCGAAGAACTGATGCTGATGATGCTCTACAACACCGGCACCCGATTGGGGCTGATGCAGGAACTGCGACTCATGCAGTGTTATCTGATGCCCGATGAGACCGCCCTGCGGGAACTGTCAGAGGGCGTTATCGAAAAGTTGAAACTGCTGACCGATGCCGAGTTTGCCGAGTTGGAATTTCCGCTCGACTGAATTTTGCCGCCTGCGGGCGGCGTACATATAGTTAGAAAAGTTACTTTTCCTTTCAGACGAATTGTACTCATCAGGCATAATATTGAGATTCCCTTGCAGGAAATGCTTAATAAGCGTATATTATAGTTAATATCGAGTCGCGCAATATAGGAGATAAGCGGATATTTTGCTATGCGCCTTGCAAAGGCGGTACAGTGACGAACGTGAGCGACGTTTTAAGTCCGCTTGTTGTTTACTAAATTTTACACCATTGAAGGGGGATATTCATGCTTACTTTGTGTTATGCGCCATCGTATGGAATCGAGATTTGCGCAGCTCGTCGGCTTACCACAGAGGAAAAGAAGCATTATGCAGCATGGTTTGCCGAAACTGGTTTTATCGGAGTCGGCAGTCATGTAGATCTCCCTTGTATCTCTCACGAAGATCTTCCGAATCGTCCTGACGATGGAAGCTTTCTGGGCTGTTATAATCAGGCATGGATTATTACAGAAGCAGAGGCTGCATCATACGAGAGACTAAATCATCAGCGCCAGAATGAGAAGGATTTAGCCCAAAAAGCTGCGCAAGATGCTTATAACGCAAAAATTGCCGACTTTGAAACGGGCTATGAAAATTTCAAGAAGCAATTTGAAAGCTGGACGGTTACGGATGTAAAACAAAAACAGGGTGATTTATTCGCTGAGCACACATTTGTTCTTCATGGAAAAGAGTTCTCTTTTGTTGAAAGAGATTTGCATGACCTTGGGTTTGTAATCAATCCTATGTACCGGATTGATCCTGATTCTACCGCTAGTGGATATCTTACTTGCGATGACACTGGCGCAAAAGTCTGGTGTGTAAACGGATCTCGGTATATTCCGTTATCGGAAGATGAGACTCTTTGTGTCAATGCGATTTGCCAGTATGGAAAATTTGTAAATTCTTCAATTCGTATGTGAGGTATATGGAGATGACTCAAAATCTATATCCCCCGATGGCGTTATTAAAAAAGACTGCCCAGCAGTATCCAAAAGCATGGGAACTTATGGCAAATTTCCATGCCGAGAATGGTATGAATGGGCTACCAACATGGCCGGATTGGTGCTATGCACCGATGTCTGCGGCGGTAGCAATTGCCAGTGGTGGACGTAATTTCTTATTACTTCCGGTAAACCAACAGCAGGATATCATAAACTCTGCTCAAAAGATATTTGCCCTTGCAACATGGCGTTTAAGCAAAGAAGTATATCAACTTGATCCAGACTTCGCGCAGTTGCTTTTTGAGCAAACTAATGATTTGGATATTCCTTCGGAGATTTTTTTACAGCTTCCTTATCCTTGCTTCTACATCGAAGTTCCAGACTTGTTTTTTGGAGCCAAGCCGATTCATGGCTTCTTCGTAAACTTGGAATATGATGTTAATAACGGTGACCGTGAACTGCGGCTTTATTTTTTATATCAAGATGGTACTGGCTTTGGCTATCCCATTCATATAGACGAGCATACCATTTCTGACAATATGGCTCATGTTGCCAAGGAAGCCCTATACAATTCCAGAAACGACAAATTCATACAGGCACAAACTTATCGGGCAATACAAGAAACCGATGCTCTGCAAGAGCTGCTGCTTAAAGCACTTCAAGTTGTTCTTTACATACTGGCTTCAAATGCTGAGATCGTTCCCAATAGTGAACAGTCATTCATAACGAAACGAGGTGCCACTATCAAAGATAAATATTCTGAAATTCGGAAATGGGATGTAGGTATTCGCATTGGAGCCGCTATTCGTCAGAAATCTGCGTCAGTAGAAAAAGGAGAAAGTATAAAGACGGCAAGCGGCCATTCCTCACCTCGTCCACATATGCGGAGAGGCCATTGGCATCATTATTGGACTGGACCACGCAACGTTTCTGAAAACAGACGTCTTATCTTGAAATGGCTCTCTCCTATGGCAGTTGCAGCAACACCAGAGGATACTCCTATTGTTATACATGAAATAAAAAACAATTCCTGACGGCGTTTATGTTCCGAAATTTTTTCATAACCCTCAAGAAAGTGGTCTTGATAGAATACTTCGATTCATGTTATACTAGAACAAGCATTATTGTACGGACAAAAATAGAAAGTGAGGCTTGCCAATGGACACCACAAAACGCTCTCCCCTTGACCGCCTGCTCTTTGCCACTTTTCTGAAAGGCCGCACTTCTTCCCGCGACTTGTGGGAAGAAAAGGGCGATATGACCCCCGAAGATAACCAGAAGATCATCGAGGAAACTAACGAGATCATCAACGATGATTCCACCTATCCCTTCATCAGCTACCTGACCGACCTGCTTGCTAAGTCCAAACCCTCCGATGATGCTGTCAAAAAACTACATGAACACATTGACGCTATCGCAGAAGGATTGCATGAGGACAGCACCGATGTGTTCCGTGCGCTCCTTGCAAAACTGATTGAGGAGCCGGAAGAAAAGCAGACCTTTGACCGTCTGTTGGAGATGGCAGAAAAGTTTTCCGCACGATACGAATAAAACACCATAGATTCCATAAGCGAGTGACCTGAAAAGGCCGCTCGCTTTTTTGTTTACCATGAACTTGAAGGGAGGAACGCTATGCCAAGCAAAACCGAAGAATATCTCGCCCTTGCCCAGCGCACGGCCAACGGCTTGACCCGATACTGGGAAAGCTGGACGGACTACCTGACCACCGCATCCCGGTTGTACAAGTACCCCTTTGCAGACCAGTTGATGATCTACGCTCAGCGGCCCGATGCCACCGCCTGCGCCGAATTTGACATTTGGC
>ENA-OYWO01001434-OYWO01001434.1-human-gut-metagenome-genome-assembly--contig:-NODE-1434-length-10817-cov-4.274113_pt1 | contig 10817 bp, 6 predicted proteins | sample MGYA00244170_ERZ653397 | MGnify/ENA primary metagenome ERZ653397 (study PRJEB26926, sample SAMN06164906) | human gut metagenome | biome: ENVO:00009003; feature: ENVO:2100002; material: ENVO:00002003...
CAGAAAGAATACTTGGAAGAAAAGCCAAGATACATGGCTAATTACGCTCAAGCCAAAAAGACATATTCGAAACTAAAAAAAGTATTGCCATTACTTAGGGGTGAGTTTACTGAGGGGTATGACATTCTTGATGATATTTTTGATTTCTTTGGTGTAGATTCAGAAAATGAAATCTTTGAAACATCAGAGAAACAAGCAACATTGTTCCGTACCCAAAATAAAATGGAAGTTGACCCCATCAATCTTCATGCTTGGTTACGTCGTGGCGAACTTGATTTTTATGCACTTAATCTCCCTGATTATGATGAAGCCCAATTAATCCAATGGATTGAGAATAGAGAATGGATGGCTCATATTGAAAATGTGGAGTATTTTAAATCTTTACCGGAAATTCTATCTTATTTTGGTGTCGGTTTGGTTTTTGTGCCGTCATTACCCAAAACAGTTTATGGGGCAATACGTTGGATAAATAACAAACCGCTAATTCAAATTTCAGATAGAGGGCATGATCTCATATCTTGTTGGTTCACTTTATTTCATGAATTTGGTCATGCCATAAAGCATAAGAATGTAGAAATTTACGAAGGTGGTATAAATGAATCAAAGGTTAATCAAAATAAGAGAGAAAAAGATGCGAATAAATTCGCTAATGAATATCTTTTTAATGGCGATAGCTTGCGGAAAGCTGTGTTTGAGCGCAAGCGTATGGGGCAATTTATGTCTGCCAATTCATTAGCGGAAGAATTTAGCGTAAAGCCTATATTTGCATCATATTGGTTATTAAAAGCTCAATATGCGCCTGCTTTTCAACGTAGAATTCAGATAGATTTCACTTCACAATATCAATAATACTTATGGAATCACAATTAGAGAATAACTTAAGGCTATTGCTAAATTCCAAATTGGAAACTTTGGAAAAATATCTTGATGCTGATGTCTTGGTATATTATGGTCCAATTGGTAATTTGAATGAAAATGTATTCTTGAAATTGGTGGAGGAACTTGCTCAAAATGCCAATCGACATAAATCACTCTATATATTACTGACTACAACAGGAGGTAGTGCCATAACTGTTGAACGTTATGTTAATATAATTAGACATCACTATTCAGAAGTAAACTTTATAATCCCTGATTATGCATATAGTGCAGGTACTATTTTCTGCATGAGTGGAGATAATATTTACATGGATTATTTTTCTGTATTGGGTCCGATAGACCCACAAGTTCAAAATAAAGAAGGTAAATGGGTCGCCGCATTGGGATATTTGGATAAAATCAATGACTATATTGAAAAGGCTAAACTTGGAACTCTCACCAATGTGGAATTTGCAATATTAAAAGACTTTGATTTAGCAGAACTTCGCAGTTTTGAGCAAGCGCGAGACTTAACCATTGACTTGTTAAAGAAGTGGTTAGTTAAATACAAATTCAAAAATTGGACAAAACATAGTGATGGAGCGGATGTAACAGATGAAGAGAAAAAGGAACGAGCTGCAAAAATTGCCGAGCATTTAAGTGATAATAATGATTGGAAGTCCCATGGCAGACCTATTAACATTGAAGCTCTTAAAGAGTTGAAATTAAAAATAGAAGATTATAGTGATAATGTTGAGTTGCGAACAAGAATTCGCGATTATTATGAAACAATGTCAGACTATGTTCGACTTAAGGGCTTTCCTATCTTTATTCATGATAGAATTTTTTTGTAGTTCTTATGGATATAGAATTAGAACATTTGATAAACGAATATTCCGAACTGGAAGATCAATTCATCATTGATGCCAAACTTCGGATTGATTCCTATGAAGAATCAATCCGAAAACTATACCAGAATGAGAACTCACAAAAAAGAATAACAGTGTATCCTGAAGATACGCCATTATACAAAGTATCCGCGAATACTAAATATTAATTCAACAGACGAGCGACAATGAAAGCAACTCACAGCAAAGCGCAGAAATAGATACGGTTGCCAAATCATTACCTCATTTTTGCTCTTTCTTCCGAATCCCCTATATCTAAGGAGGTTATAAAAGTCTTCCAGAATTACTCAAATAAAAATGAGTAAATATCAGGATATTAAAAGCATAGCGAAATAGTTACATTCATTATAGAATGGAATATCACCCCAAAAGTTACCTTATAGGTAAAAGTGGCGTTACAAATAAGTGCGTTATCAATAAGTAGTAACCCTTTTACCTATAAGTAGTAACCTTTTTGGGCATAAGTAGTAATCATCCCGCCTATAAGTAGTAACCCTTTTCTGTATAAAACCCTTAGAAAGAAGTAATAATATGCATTATTAGCGCATTCTTATGCCTTCTGTATTCACAAAGCATGCCGGAATCAGGATTTAGCAAACAAAGTATGTTACACAATTCACCAGTATGCTATCATTGCAACTACAATATAAGGATTAAGACAGTCATTTAGACACTTTCGGAAAAGAGTTATTCCCAAGAAAAGAGTTATTTAGGACTAACGCCCCGTAGCCTGCAAATATTCGCACTTCTTCACCTCATACCGGGCATAAGACTCCACATAGCGGTCCTTACTTTGCTGGAAAAGCGTCTGGGCATCCAGTAAGTCATTCATCGTACAGGTTCCGGCCTTATAGTAGTCCGTATTCAGGCGAAGATTCTCCGTGGCCTGTTCAATGGATCGCATGGATATTTGCATCTGTTTGTAAGCATCCGTCAGGTCGTTCCAATTCTGTTGCATACGGAGAATGAGCAGTTCGCTCTGGTCCGTAAGCTGATTCTCGGCATTGCGTACCTGGAGTTCCTGTTTCCGCACGTCATGCGAGCCGCCCCACCAACCGGATAAAGGGATTGAAACTGTGGCAAAACCCATCCAGAAAGGGTGGTCTTTATCCATCAGATTGTCGTACATATATCCACCGCCAATGGCAACGGTAGGCAGATATTTTCCAACGGTTATGCGACGTTGCAGCTTATTGGCTTTGAGGTTCTGCTGCAACAAGTGATATTCATTGGTCAGAACCAGGGAGGACTCAGGGTTCCTGTAAAGTCCCTGCGGATGTTCCGGCAAGACTTCGCCAGCGACAGGAGGAACATCCACAATTCCGGAATCTTCTCCTATATACTGTGCCAGCACTTGTTGTGAAAGCGTCAACGCATTCCCAATCTGGCTGCGACTGCTCTCTATCTCGTTCTGCCGCAACTGTACCTGGAGCAGATCATTGCGCGTTGTCACTCCGGCATTTACCGAAGCTTCGACATCTTTCAGCAGATTAGCCAACTGTGCCTCGACCACGGTAATGGTCTGCAACTTCTCTTTCAACATCACAACCTGCCAGTAATAGTTCTCAGTAGTAAGTTTCACTTCATTTTCCGACTGGTTATATTGCAACCGGTTAACCCGAATGTTTACCTTCGCCAACTTATTACCGTTTACAATCTGCCCTCCCGTGAAAAGCGGCATCGAGGCCGATATGCCTCCTACCACTCCTTTCTTCATAAGTGACATTTGCATTCCAGGTCCCATATCCAACTGGAGTAATCCTTTGTCAGCCATAAATCCCGTACCTGTCGCACTCAAAGAAGGGAAATACTTGGTGAATGCTTCCTGACTGCCTTGTTTGGCTATTTCCAGATTATTGCCGGCATTCTTTATCCGCACATTGTTTTCAAAAGCCCGTTGCAGGCATTCGTCCAGAGTATACACACGCTGGGCAGAAACCGGAACCAACTGTGTGAAACCTACTAACAAAAGAAATATATATCGATTCAATTTCTGTTTCATAATGCTGTATCTATTGATTGTTTTACTCATTTTCCATTTTCTCCATAGCTATGCGCTTACGTGTAGAGCCACTGAACATGAACCAGTAACAGACCGGAAGCACTGTAAGCAAAAATACCATCGTGATGAGTGTGCCGTAACAGATAACGGTTCCCATTGGCATCCACAGTCCACTGCCTCCCAGTATCATCGGGATGACACCCATGGATGCAGCTGCCGAAGTAAGGAAAATGGGACGCATACGACGACGGGCCGAATGATAAATGGCATCGCGTACACTCAACTTTTCCGTTTTCCGTAATTCTTCAGCGTAGTCTATCATGATAATACCGTTACGCACAATGATACCCATCAGGCTAACAACGCCCAGAATACTGGTTACGCCGAAGTCCACGCCCTGCACAAGTACTCCTACAGCCGTTCCAAACATGCAAAGGGCCATACAGGCAAAGATGAGCAAGGCAATATTGACATTGCGGAAATGGATCAGCAAGATAAAATAGATAATAGCGGCAGCAATCAGCAATCCGGCCAGAATGGGAGGCAGTTTTTCTTCACTATCTTCCAGGTCACCGCCATAAGTCAGGGTTACATCAGGAGAAAATGAAAGATTCGCTACTGCTTTCTGTACTTTGCCGGTTACGTCCATACCATTCTCACCGCGCTGAAGGTCTGCCATGACAGTAATCGTATAAATGCCGTTGCGACGTACAATCTGACCGTTCTCCCATGCCGGAACCACATCGGCCACTTGCCGCAAAGGTACATTCGCCAGTCCTCCGGCAACAGGTATGAATTCATCTTCCAAATCACAACTGTTGGCCGAATCCGCCTGAGAGTTCTTCAACTTGACAGAAATATCGTAATCACCTTCCCAAACGGTTGCTACGGGGATACCACTGCCGTAACGCATGGCAAGGGTGGTTTCCAGCGTTATATTACTGATGCCCAACCGGGTGGCTTCATCCTCTTTCAGTACGACGCGGGTAGTGGCAAGCGGATCATTAAAGTTAGTGCTGACCAATACCAGTTCGGGCATGGAGCGCAACAGTGCCGTCACCTTTTCGGCTTCACGGCGTAATGTGTCGATATTCTCACCACTGAGGCGTACTTCAACAGGGTACGTCGCTTCGTTATAGCTCAGTTGCTTAAAGCGTACCAAGGCTTCCGGGAAGTAGTCGGTATACTTAGGCGCATATTCATTCAGTAGGTCTTCCGTCGCCTGGTTGCTTACCGTATTGACAATGAATTGTGCAAAGTTAGTCCCGGCTATCTGCGGAGCGTAGGCTGTCTGGAAACGCGGAGAAGCACACCCCACAAAGGATGCCACAGACACTACACGCGGATCATTGCGCAGGATATGTTCCAGGCTGTCGGCTATTTGGGCGGTCTTCTCTACAGCAGTTCCCGTAGGCAGGGAAATTTCCACAGCAAACTGGTTACGTTCTGCTATCGGCATCAATCTTTGCGGCAGTTTACCCATCAGGACGATGCCTATGATAATAGAAAGAAGGCCTAAAGCCATCGTCATACGGGGCCAGGTGAAACAGAGATCCAGTAATTTATTATAGTATCTCTGCAAAGCATCGAGGAAGGAAAACTTCTTTTTTCCATTCTTATTTGTTGCGCTCTCCATCGGTTTGCGAATGAAATAGAACTGCATGAACGGCACCAACAATGCAGCCACTAACAGGGATACTCCCAACACAATGCTGATGGCCCAAGGGAAACTAACCAGAAAATCCTGTATCTGTCCTGTTGTTGTGATAAGGAAGGGGAAAAAGGTGATGCTGATGGCACACGTCGCCGAGAATATCGATTTAAAGAAATGCGTAGCACTCTGTATCGAAGCATGCCAGCGCGACACGCCTTCACCCAACTTTTCCAGATAGCTATCGATAATGACGATTGAGTTATCCACAATCATTCCCAAGGTTACAATAAGAGCTGCCAGAGTCACGGTATTCAGTTCGATATCAAAGGCATGAAACAATCCCAATGATATAAATATTGTAATAGGTATAGTGGAAGCGGCTACCAGTGCCACACGCATAGGCAACAGGAGCATCACCACTATAATCACCGCTATAATGGCAACCAACAGTTCGTGCAGGAAATTATCCACACTATCTCCTACTACCTGGCTCTGATCGGTGATACAGAAAAGATTGACATCCGACGGTAATGACGGTTGGAACTCTGCAATCGTCCGGTTTATCTCCTTTCCCATTCGAACGACGTTTTTGCCCTTCTTCATCTCTATACTTAGCAAAAGACATTTTTTACCATTGTTAGTGATATAGCTGTCGGGGGCAGGATATTCTTTTACCACACGGGCCACGTCCCTTAGGCGAATGTTATTTCCCATCGGATCGGTATAAACGATTTGTTCCTGCACATCGCGTACCGTATTCAATGACTTAGCCACATAGACAGGCTGAACATATACAGGATTCTTCACCCGACCACCCGAAGTAGTGAAACCTTTCGTAAAAAGGGTAACGGCGAGTGTCTGTTCAGTCAGCCCGTATTGCGAAAGTTTATGGGTATCCAGATATATGGAGATCTGTTCCTTTTGCATTCCGCTTACCGTCATACGCCCGATGCTGTTGATACAGCGCAGGCGGTCTTGCAAGGCATCCATATAGTCGTTCAGTTCACGATAGGTCTTGTCCACACTTTCCATAGTGATGAGCAAGGCGGAAGTATCGCCAAAATCATCCATTACCTGTACAGCCAGTACATTCTTGGGCAATTGCTCCTTGAAAGTGGAAACACCGTGCTTGAACTTGCTCCAGAATTCATCTTTGTTATTCAGCTCGTCATTGAGCTGTACCTGAATGTATACAATGCCATCGCGGCTCATGGAGAAAGTCTTATCTTTCTTCACTTCTTTATAGCTGAAAATATAATTTTCCAAGGGTTTGGCTACCTGTTCCACCATTTCCTCTGCCGTGTTGCCCGGAGCTACCGCCACTACAATACCCTGACGGATTGTGAAGTCCGGAAATTCATTCTTGCGCATATTCGGCAAACTGTAAATCCCAAAAGCAACAAGGCAACACACAACGAGAATTATAATCTGGCGATAGTGCATCGCCCATTCTACTGCGTTACGTTTCTTATTCATTATCTTATATTTTGTCGGTGATGTGACTAGTATTTTGATTGTTCCTCATTATATAGAATAGTTATAAAACTACGGATGTATTCTCACATACCTTCTGCTGTCCTTCCACAATGATTTCCTCACTCTCCTCCAAACCGGACAGTACAACGACTCCTTCACTTGTAAATCCTCCGCATTGGATAATGCGTTTACTGGCTTTTCCTCCGGTATTCACCCAGACGAAGGAACGGTTCTGTTCGTCCAGTTGGACAATATGGGCAGGAATAACATGAAGTGTTCCCATCCCCGTACCGGACAAGACCGCTTCCACCACCATACCCGGCATCAACTCTTTATCAGCATCATCCACCCGTATCTTGACATCGTATGAGCGTGAAAGCGGATTGGCTACAATTCCTTTCTCTGTTACTGTTCCCGCGAAGATACGCCCGTTCAAGGCAGAAACGGTAATTGTTGCTTTTTGTCCCGTGGCAATGGCAGCAATCTCTGTCTCCGGAACGGCAATCTTCACTTTCAGCTGATTGGCTGTCACTAATTTGACCACCGGTAAGCCCGGCATTATATTCTGCCCTACCTCTGCCATCTTTTCCGATATGATTCCACTGAAGGGCGCATAGAGTTTGCAATCATCCAGGTTCTTACGCGCCACTTCTTCCATTGACTTTACCTGTTGCAACTTACTCTGCACTTCCACCCACTTTATTTCGGGAAGGCTTCCTTTATCATACAATTCCTTCATTCTCCGATAGGCATCTTCCGCTTGCTCCAGTGAAGCTTTGGCAGCATCATAGCTGCTCTGCATGGAAAGCGGATCGACCGTAGCAATAAGTTGGCCTTTCGCTACCCGGTCACCCAAACCCACATGTACCGTTTTTACCTTTCCCATAATCGAAAAGCTAAGCGAAGTGCTGTTCGCTTCTTCCACCGTACCGGAAAAACGTTCCGTTCCATCTATCTCAGAAGAAGAAACTCGTAAAATTTTCACCTTTACCGGACTCATAGTAGTCTGTTTGTCTCCATTATTCTGGCAACTCGTCAGGCCAAATAATAGCAATAGCACCGTTACATTACAAAGTTGTCTCATACTTTTTTCCATTTTTAGTTCGTTATTTCCGGGCAAAGGAAAATGATTTATCGAAAGGGCTTAATTTCCATATTACCACAGAAGTGTTCTATTTTTCAAAACAAATATCAAATAAGCCGAATAGGACACTATTCTGGAAATATCTATCATCTACATCTACCGAATATTCTGTTTATTTGCAACCAAAAAGAAATATAGTGTATGGAGACAAAGCTGAGATCAGGATGTTTGGATGATGTCTTGGTAAAAAAGATATCTGTATATAATGACAGCCGCATAGCTATCATTGATGAATTGCAAAGTTTAAATATAGAACAGGCTGTAAAAGTTGAGGCATACATCATCTTGTTGTGCGTAAAAGGAAAAGGGTCGCTCTATATCAATGGAGAATCGCGAATGATACACGTGAACGATTTGTTCATTTGCCATCCTAATATCATATTGGAAAATAGTATGATAAGTATTGACTTTGAATGCCGTTGCATCTGCCTGTCATCGGAATATATGAAGCAATTACTCCTCATAGCGGGCGAAAGCTGGGACTTGAAAATGTTCATTGAGAAAATCCCCATTCTTTCACTGAATGCAGAAGAGGCAGAGCTGTTTTGCCAATACTATTCCCTGTTGCGTTCTAAAATGCTGGGCACTCCCTGCAAACATCAAAAGGAACTGATCGACTCTCTGATCCAGGCATTTCTTTATGAGTTTCACGATGCACTGGAACGTTTCGTCAAGCTGAAACCGCCGACATTCACCTCGGGCGAAAACTTATTCAAGGAGTTCATCAGTCTCTTGTCTTCATCATACCCCAAAGAACGCATGATTGGATTCTACGCCAACCAACTGTATGTTACTCCTAAGTACTTATCGGCAGTCTGCAAAGAAGTCAGTGGACAGACGGCTTCCGAACTCATCACTCAATACATGGTGAAAGATGTTTTATATCTGTTGAGAAACTCTCAGAAGAGTATTAAAGAAATAGCCAATGAACTGAATTTCCCCAATCTGTCTTTTTTTGGAAAGTACGTAAAACAGCATTTGGGTATGTCGCCTAAACAGTATAGGGAATCTTCATATGGTTAATATAAAAGGGCAATCTTCTTGATTCGAAGATTGCCCTCTCTTATAAATACTACCTACTGAAAACTGTGACTTAAAAAACTACCCTTTGTTTATTAATACCAATCTTATGTTAATCTATAACCTATTGTCGATGTTGCAAAGATAGGGTGAAATTTCTATTCAGTAGTAGCACAATTGTTTCATAAAAAGTGATAAATCAGTCAAAATACACTTTTTCCATGCATCAAAGTAGTCTATACCCACTAGTTACAAGAAAACTTCTATATTTAGTTTCTTTCCCTCTGCGTCAATACGCAGTTCCTGTTTTGCAGCATCATACTTCCATGAAACAGAATTCTTCACCTTCTTCACAGATGGCATATTCTTTAAAATAAGAGTATATTTCTGTGATGTGATACTGTGGACTTGCAGTTTGCCTTTCTGTTCATCGTAAGTCACCAAACAATCTTCATACTCAATGCCATCTCCGCATGGTAGATGTAACAAACGAGTAGTGACCCCATTCGGATAAATCATAACAGTTCTACGCCCTGCCATTGAAGCATCTCCCAGTCCGGTTAGTCCATTGGTTACATTCAGTGGTAGAATAGCTCCTGCTTTTACAAACAAAGGAAAGCGCTCTAACGGATATGCTTCCTCAATCAGACTGCCCGGAGCATATTTCTTCCCATCATAGAAATTAATCCATTCTCCTTCGGAAGGAAGATGAAACGATGCATGGTTATCATCTGACGTAATAGCCTTGGTAAACAAATAATCTCCTACCTGATGACTTTCTTCTTCATAAGAAGCATTCTTTATCAAAGAACCACCATACAAATGTGCATCCACAACAGTTGAGAAAAGATAAGGAATCAGCTCATTGTGTAATACGACACAATAACGATAGATATCTTCCACATCTTTTCCATGCCACCAAGGCAGATGATTGCTGAAAGCACCATTTTCACCACCATTAATCATACAAGCAGTCATACAACCAAATTGTGCATACCTCACAAACTGCTCTTTATTGGAACGCTTCATGAAAAAGCCTGCAACCTCACACCCCGGTGAACCATAACCACGTTTTGCAGACTGATAAATATTCTGAATTTGCAGTTTCAAACCTTTCCAGTCACCGGAGAAGTCTCCACACCAACCCATATTCATCTTTTCTACACTCGCTGCATAACCTCCCTGATGAGAATAAGGACGAGCGATGATGATGCCTTGCGGATTTTTCTTCACCGTATAATCATACATCGCATCATAATAATAAGGACGGAACTGTTCATTACTCATCTGCCCGATAGAAGTGTCGAGAATATCGCCAAACCAAAATTCTCCCTGGTCAACTTTCCAACCGTAAACTCCGTCGATAAAAACTTTATCCAGCTGCTTATACCACCAGTCCACCGCCTCCTTATTGGTAAAATCAATATGTACACCTTCTCCTTTCCACCAGGTATGTGGCTCACTCTTATTTATGCCATATCCCTTGGAAACGACTTCGTCGTACGTATCGCTTTTCTGAAAACGGGTATCCTTACACTTTATATTAACTGCTCCCGTAAGCCAGAGAAGTACCTTCACATCTTTACTTTTAAAATAATTAATCATCTCCTTCGGGTCTGAATAGCGTTGCGTGTCCCAATTAAAATCATTATAAGTCGTACTCCAAGGGCTATCAATTATAACGGCCCCTACCGGAATTTCACGTTGCAAATACCCCTCAACCAAAGCTTTAGCGCCTTCTGTTGTATTAATGCT
>ENA-OYWO01001478-OYWO01001478.1-human-gut-metagenome-genome-assembly--contig:-NODE-1478-length-10531-cov-11.813288_pt1 | contig 10531 bp, 9 predicted proteins | sample MGYA00244170_ERZ653397 | MGnify/ENA primary metagenome ERZ653397 (study PRJEB26926, sample SAMN06164906) | human gut metagenome | biome: ENVO:00009003; feature: ENVO:2100002; material: ENVO:00002003...
GAGCGCATCCTTGGTAAGGATGAGGTCTCCAGTTCGAATCTGGATAGCAGCTCCATCGAGAAAAACCACTTGAATCCTTGCGGTTCAGGTGGTTTTTGTTATTTCCGGTCATTTTTACCACCCGGTTTTTCTTTTTGCTGCGCAAAAAGGCCCCCCGGCACCATGCGGACGTGCCGGGGGGCTTTGCAATATGGAGGAAGCAGGGCGATGCGGTACGCCCCGCCGGGGTAAGTTAGTGGATCAGCTCGTTATGAGCTGCGCCGTTGATGGTGAGCCGGGCCTCGCCGCCGTTGTGGGCAAGCACAAAGGGGGTAACGTCGGTACCCATGGCCAGCATCTCGTCGATGACAAGGCTGGACTCCCGGCTCCGGGTGCGGAACACCACCACATCGGCACCCTGTGCCTTGATGGCCCGCAGGTCGCCCAGCACAGCGTTGAGGGCGGCATCCTCAGAGGGTACCGCAATGATGTACCGGCCATCCACCACAGAGCTCTCGTAGGTCTCTGCACCGGTCACGGTGTAGTTGGGGGCCGCAGAGGACGAGCCGCCGTTCTCCTGAGGCTCCGGTGCGCCGCAGCGGATACAGACGCCGTTCTTGTACTCGTGGCCCAGAGGGGCAACGAGATTGGTGCGCTCACCGGTCTCCTCGCCGCAGACGCTGCACTTCTGTACCGTGTAGCCGCTTTCCGTGCAGGTGGGGGCAACGGTGGTCTCGACGAACTCATGATTGCTGCATTTGGTCACCCATTCGCCGTTCTGACGTGTTTGGGTCACCGTGTTCGAGCCATTATGACCTATATTGGTCATTTCTACTTTTGCACCGTCCTGGATGTCGTCGGCAGTAATAAATTTATTCTCGCCGTTCTGGGCAGTACCACTGCCCTGAACAGCCGTTCCGCTATCGCCAATGGCAGCGCCCGCACCATAATGGAAACTCCCCTCTTGGTACTCGGCACTGCCGGTGGCCTTGACCTGCGCTTTGCCGCCAATGATCACTTCGCCGGTGCCACATGCGCCGGCGCCGATGCCGGCACCGATGCCGTGCTCGCTATTTTCTGCCGTTACCTGAGCATTGTCCTCAATGGTGACCTTAGCGCTGCTTTTTTGGTTGCTGTTGTAGCCTGAGCCACCACCGATCACCGCACCGGTATAATAGTTCAGACCACGATTTTCGGCTTTTGCGTTCACTACTGCATTGCCGGAGATGGTGATCTCGGCTGTGCCGCCACCGCTGCCGATCACTGCAAGGTTAGGGGTGGAGCCACCATAGAATTTAGCTCCGGTCTCCGCCTTATCCGTAGCGGTCACCTTAGCGTTGCCGGAGATGGTTATGCTGGTTTTCCCGTCTCCATAGCCTCCGCCGATGCCGCCATTGGCGTCGACCACCGCATCGCCTGTGATCACGATATTTTCAGCCGAACCGCCATTCCATCCGCTGCCGATCCGGCCCTGGGTATTCACCGTACCGCCTTTGATCACAATGTTTTTGGTGCCATGGCTGTCACCACTATATCCATTTCCGCCAATGGCAGCACCGTTGGTATCTGCGCTCACGTTAAGGGTCTGGTTTGTGTCTTCTGCCGTAATGGTGAGCGTGCCGGTGCTGACATTATCGTTTTTCTGGATGCCGGCATCGCCTCCACATCCTTTCAGGGTGTTATAGCCCTTCACCGTGATCTCCACATCGCCGCTGCCCTGAATATCAATGGCTGCCATGCCACGAGCATTCGTACCAGCAGCCCTCGGCTGGTCGATGGTGACATCCTTCAGCTTCAGCTTGACCAGCGTGTTGGCGAAGATCTGGATGATGCCTCTGATCTCACTTTTCTCGCCGCTGCTGCGGGCCGGAGCCTTGCGGGAGCCATTGGAGGCGTCGTCAGAGGCGCTGGTGGAAGCCTCGGCAGAAGCCTTGGCCTCTGTTTTGGGCTTGTCCTCGTCCTCTGCTTTGGACTCCTGCCCCTCGCCAGCGGAAGCATTCAGCTCCCCGTTTGCAGGGGCATTCTGCTCCTTCTTTTCCTCGTTATCAGGGTCGCTGTTGTTATCCTTATTTTCGGTCTCGGTCTTCTGCTCAGGGTCAGTCAGATTTTCGGTATCCTTCTGCTCCTGCTTTTCCTCAGCAGCGGGGGCGTTCTCTGCCCCCTGGGTCTCCTCCGAGGTCTCCTCCTTGGCCGGAGCCTTGGCCGGGGTCACAGGCTGGTTTTCATCCTGCTGGTTCTCCTCAGCGGTCAGCGTAGCTCCACCGTAGGGATTATAGGTACCATTATAGGTGCCTTTCACCACGATCTCCTCATTGTCGGCGATGCTGGTAGAGCCCGTCTGACCTTCCTGCGTCACAGTGATGCCGTCATCATTCGCCGTGATCACAAGGCCGCCGTTGGCAAGATTAAACTCGGCCGCAAATGCCGGGGCGGAAAGGGATACCGCCATGCTCAGGGCCACGGCCGCCGCCGCGACTTGCCGGAGCAATTTTTTTCTTCGCATGATTTTTACCTCCCGTTTTGTATTTTGTGGCTTTTCTGCCAAATTTATTATACCCCCCCCCCTACTATCTGTGCAATATAACAGTTGGACAATCTTGCTCCACTTTTTTTAGCAAAAATGACAAAAAACGCCGTTGGCCCGCACCTTTTGTGCAGGCCAACAGCGTTATCGTCCATGTATCCCGGCTAAAATATCACGATGGTGCGTTTGCCGCCCCTGCCCCGCCGGGCCGGAGCAAACAAAAAAACACCCCAAAGCCTTGATGGCTTCAGGGTGTTCTGAGCTGGAGCTGCTATCCAGATTCGAACTGGAGACCTCATCCTTACCAAGGATGCGCTCTACCAACTGAGCTATAGCAGCACACTCACAGCTCAATTATAATACCATAAACTCTGCCGCATTGCAAGCGTTTTTTGCAAAAAAATCTGGCATTTTGCGTTTTTTTCTGCCCGGATGCAGAAAAACGGCTGCCGTTTTTCCACGGCAGCCGTCTGCATTGTTGAAACTATCACTCGATGAGGCCGTTCAGCAGGGCCAGGCACTTGCGGCTGTGCAGCTTGCGGATGGCCTTTGCCTCGATCTGGCGGACGCGCTCACGGGTGACGCCGAAGTCGCGGCCCACCTCTTCCAGCGTGCGGGGACGGCCATCGTCCAGACCAAAGCGGAGACGGATGACCTTCTCTTCACGGGGGGTCAGGCTCTTGAGGGCCTGATTGATCTGCTGGGCCACCATGGCACGGTCAGCAGCCTTGCCGGGAGCCTCGGCGTTCTCGTCGGCGACGAAATCGCCCAGAGAGGAATCCTCTTCCTCGCCCACGGGGCTCTCAAGGCTGGCGGGCTCCTGTGCCATCCGCTGGATCTCACGCACACGCTCGACGCTCATGTCCATGGCCTTTGCCAGCTCTTCCGGGGTGGGCTCGTGGCCGTTCTGGTAGACCAGCTGGTTGGTGGCCTGACGCATCCGGTTGATGGTCTCGACCATGTGCACCGGGATGCGGATGGTGCGGGCCTGGTCGGCGATGGCGCGGGTGATGGCCTGACGGATCCACCAGGTGGCGTAGGTGGAGAAGCGGAAGCCGCGGTCGCAGTCGAACTTCTCAGCCGCCTTGATGAGGCCGATGTTGCCCTCCTGGATGAGGTCGAGGAAGGCCAGATTGTGGCCCACGTGCTTCTTGGCGATGGAGACCACCAGACGGAGGTTCGCTTCGCTCAGGCTGCGGCGGGCGTTCAGGCCGTCGCGGCGGGTCTTCAGCAGCTCCTGACGGCGCTCCTCGGTCAGGGGGCCGTTCTCCACAGCCTCCATGGCCTCTTCCTCAGCGGCCTTTTCCTCGGCGTCCACGCTGGGCTTCTCGCTGCCCTCTTCGTCGATGTCCTCGGTGTAGCTGCGGCTGTTCTCGTCTTCCTCGAACGAGAAGCGGGCGCTGTTCTTCTTGATGTACTCGGGCGCACCGTACTTCTGGCGGTCGGCCTGCAGGATATGGGCAGCCTCGGCGCCGGCGTGGATGCGCTTGCTCAGGTCAACTTCCTGCTCCGCGCTCAGCAGAGGGATCTGGCCGATCTGCTTGAGGTAGTTCTTGACGGGATCGTCCAGCAGCTCATCCATCGCAGCCTTCAGGTCGGCGGGGTTCTCCTCGGCGGCTTCTTCCTCGTCCTCGCCGCCCAGACCCAGCTCGTCGCTGTTGTTCTCGGCGTTTTCCACCTCGGCGATGATGCTGTCCACGTCCAGATTCACATCGGCGTCGGCCTCATCCTCGATGATCTTGATGCCGCGCTCTTCAAGGAGCGTATAGAGCGTTTCCACATCCATCCTGCACTGTGCAGCCAAAGTTTTGGCCTCCTGTGCCGACAGGGTGCCTTCGCCTTTCGTCAACAGTTCCTTCAAAGTCATGCCCATTTCGCTCTCTCCTTCTCACTGCGGGGGAAGCGCCCCGCAAGTGAACTTGTCTCATAGTTTCGGCCTTGCTGCATCAAATGACAAGACCTCCGTTGACGCCGAACACCTGGCCGGTGATGTAGCCGGCGTCTTCTCCGGCAAGGTACAGCAGAAGCTTTGCCACCTCTTCGGCGGTGCCGAGACGGCCCACAGGGGTCTCTTCGGCCAATGCCGCTTTGTCCTCAGCAGTGAACGAGGCCATCATATCGGTGTCGATGACGCCGGGGGCCACACAGTTCACGGTGATGCCGCTGGGACCTTCTTCTTTTGCCAGCGCCTTGGTCAGGCCGATGAGGCCCGCCTTGGCGGCGGAATAGTGTACCTCGCAGCTGCCGCCGGTCTGGCCCCACATGCTGCTCACGGTGAGGATGCGGCCCGCTTTGCGGCGTATCATCCCGGGCAGGGCCAGCTGGCAGAGGTTGAACGCACCGGTCAGGTTGACGTCCAGCATCCGCTGCCACTCTTCCGGCGTGATGTCGGTGAACAGCTTCTGCTGGGCGATGCCCGCGTTGCTCACCAGCACATCCACCCGGCCCAGCGCCTGCTCGGCGGCGCGGAAGGCCAGCTCACAGCTGGCCCGGCTGGCCACGTCACACTGGACGGCCAGTACGCCCGGCAGCTCCTTCTGCAGGGCTGCGGCGGCTTCGGCGTTGGTGTGGTAGAACACTGCCACCCGGTAGCCCGCCGCATAGAATGCGCGGGCTGCTGCTGCGCCGATGCCCCGGTCGCCGCCCGAGATGAGGACGGTGCGGTCCTTCGCCGCCGGGGCAGTGCTCTGGGGCTCTGCCGCAGGTTCCGGCTCGCGTTCCGGTGCCGGTGTGTTCTCCGGCGCAGCGCTGACCGGCGTTTCCCTCGTTTCCTGCACCGGCGGTGCGGCCGCAGCCGCTTCTTCCGGCTCGGGCAGGGTCGGCCTGCGCTGTTCTTTCTTCGGCCCGGCGTCTGCAAGGTCAAATGTCAGCTCAAATTCGTCGTTGTACAAGAGTCAAACCCTCCTGTCCACTATTTTCGGCCGCAGCGCCTCTTCGTGTCAAAGCCTCTGCGGCGGGAAAGGAAACAACTTCCCCCACCCCGCCGGAGCTGCGCTCTGCTCACTTTTTCCGGTCTAGTCCGGCTCTGCGGCGCGCCCGGCGGCATTTGTGTGGTTTCGACAAGTTTCCATTGAATAATATAGCACAATCGGGCGAAAAAATAAAGTGGTCACCGGTGATTTTTTCACGCAGTTCCCACTTTTTTCACAGATTCAGGGGTTCACGGGCGGCTTCCAGCGGGGCTTTGCGGCCCGCCTGGCACGCAGTGAAACAAAAAATTCCTGCAAAAGCTGCTGTGCCTCATCGGCCCGCAGTCCCTTCTCGATGACGGGGTGATGGTTGAAGGGCTGGGCGAAGAGGTCTGTCACCGAGCCGCAGCAGCCCGCCTTGACGTCGGCGGCACCGTACACCACCCGCTTGATGCGGCTGTTGATGATGGCGCCGCTGCACATGGGGCAGGGTTCCAGCGTCACGAACAGCTCACACTGCCACAGCCGCCAGCCGCCCAGCTTTTTGCAGGCCGCGTCGATGGCCAGCAGCTCCGCGTGGTGGAGGGCGTTTTTCTCCGTCTCGCGGGTGTTGTGGGCGGCAGAGATGATCTCTCCGTCCTTCGCCACTACCGCGCCCACCGGCACTTCGCCCAGTGCAGCGGCCTTCCGGGCCTCTTCCAGCGCCGCACCCATCAGCTCAAAATCGGTCATCCCATTCCCCTTTCTGCCAGCCGTGCGGCAAACACGAGGCAGTTATTTATAATATGTAACGCGCTGCCGGGCCATACGCTTTTCGCTTTCTGAGCCGCCCAGCCGAAGATGAGCCCCATGCCCAGCGCATAGGCCCGGGCCGTCCAGCTGCCGTGCAGGGCCGCAAAAATCACCGCCTGCACCACCACAGCCCCTGCGCCGCCCAGCGGCTGCAAAAGATAGAGCGCCCCGCCCCGGAAGGCAAGCTCTTCCGCCAGAGGGGTCACAAGGCAGATGCGCAGCGCAGCCCACCCGAGGGCCGCGCCCTCGGGCAGAGCCGTCTTTTCCGCCGGGAGCAGCAGCTGTGCTCCCGCCGCCAGCAGCGCCCAGAGCACGGCCGCCTCGGCCAGGACCCGGCACTGAGCCGGAAAAGACGGTTTTTCCGTTTCCCTTATCAGTCTTTTCACGGCGCACCCTCCTGTCGGCGGACATTGTACCATACTGCCGCCCCGTTTTGCAAGCAGTTTTTCGTTCATGCGAAGAAATTTCACTCAAAAGATTGACATACCGCCCGGCGTTCTGGTATACTTTGTACGACTTTTTTATGGATTTGTCGTTTTACCAAAGACACACGATGAACGCACCCATGGAGGTACGAACTATATGATACGCATTCTTACCGATTCCGCATCCGACATCCTGCCCGCCGAGGCCGCACAGCTGGGTGTGGACGTCATCCCCCTCAACGTCACCCTCGAGGACGGCACCGTCATCCGGGACGGCGTGGACCTGACCCCCAGCGAGTACTACGAGCACATGGCCGGCTGCAAAAAGCTGCCCACCACCAGCCAGCCCAGCCCTGAGCTGTTCGAAAAGTTCTACGCCGAGGCTGCTACCGCCGGAGACGAGGTCGTGGGCATCTTCCTGTCCCATGAGCTGTCCGGCACCTATCAGTGTGCGAAGCTGGCCGCAGACCTGGCCAACGTGGACAACGTCCTCTTCGTGGACAGCACCAATGTCTGCCTCGGCGAGGGTCTGCTGGTGCGTATGGCCGCACACCTGCGGGATGAAGGCAGGTCCGCCATCCAGATCGCCGCCACCCTCGAGCACGCCAAGGAGCACCTGCACCTCGTCGCCGCCATCGACGACCTGAAGTATCTGCGCAAGGGCGGCCGTCTGCCCGCCGCCGTCGCCGTGGCCGGCGGGATGCTGGGCATCAAGCCCCTCATCACCATCAAGGAGGGCAAAGTCGCCATGGCCGGCAAGGCCCGGGGTCTGCCCGGCGCATACGTCGCCCTCTTCAAGAAGATCGAGGAGCTGGGCGGCGTCAATCCCCGTTTCCCCTCTCTGGCCGGTTACACCATCAGCACCCGCGAGGTGAACCCCATCCAGACCTATCTGGTGGACAATCTCGGCCTTTCCGAGCCGCTGGTGCGCCAGATCGGCTGCGTCATCGGCACCCACGCCGGTCCCGGTGCGTTTGGTCTGGCCTTCTTCGATAACGGGCTGGTCATCGACTAAGAGTATATAGAAAGAGGCTGCTGTGCAGACGCATAGCAGCCTCTTTTCGTTTTTCCTTACAGCATATCCGTGATGAGCTTGCCCAGCAGGAGCACCAGCACCACGAGCATCATGGGGCGGATGAACTTTGCGCCCTTTCTCAGGGCGAAGTGGGAGCCGATGATGTTGCCGACGATGTTGCTGATGGCGCAGGGGATGCCCACCGGAAAGACCACCAGCCCGCTGCTCAGATAGGTGAAGAGGCTGGCGTAGTTGCTGGCGAGGTTGAGCACCTTGGCGTTGCCGTTGGCGGTGCGCAGGTCGAAGCCCATCAGGCTGGTGAAAGCGATGATAGCAAAGGTCCCGGTGCCAGGCCCCACCATGCCATCGTACAGACCGATGCCAAAGCCGATGCCCAGGGCCAGCAGGGCCTTTTTCAAATTCAGGGTGCCGTCGTCCCGGTTCTCGTCCGGGAGGTTGCGCTGCCACAGGATGATGACCGCCGCGATGGGCAGGATGATGAACATCATCATCTGCAGCACCTCATCGCTGAGCATCAGGACGATGTGTGCACCCAAGGCACTGCCCGCAAAGCTGCCGATGGCGGCGAGGATGCCCACCTTGATGTTCATCGCGCCGTTCTTGAAGAAGCTGGCCGTGGCGAATGTCGTGCCGCAGGCGGCGCTGAATTTGTTGGTGGCGTAAGTATAGTGAGGCGGCAGGCCCGCGAAGAGATAGGCCGGCAGACTGATGAGTCCGCCGCCGCCCGCTGCCGAATCGATAAAGCCCGCAAAGCCGGTCATGAACACCAGAAATGCCATCATCGGCAGGCTGATTTGAATACCCATTGTTATGATTCCCCTTAATATTCCTATTTTTTCCACGATTTTACTTGTACAGCTCGCCCTCGCAGGCCAAGATCTGGTCGAGTATCATCCGGGACACCCGGGCGCCGTAGACCATGGAGGGATGGTCATTGTACTCGATGATGTCGTGGAAGTCCTTGTTCATCAGGACGATGACATACTCGCCGTAGGGGGTGTGGACGATGCCGCCGTCGTTGCGGCAGGCATTCATGCTGCCGCTCTTGCTGGCCACCCAGATGAGTTCCGGTTCGCCGGTCTCCTCGCAGTCGAGATAGAACTGAGGGAAGTCGTGGGTCAGCATGGTATTGTAGTGCTGCTGACGGAAGATGGCCAGCATCTCAGCGCTGGCCTCAGCGCTGACGAGCGTTCCCTTTGCCACCTGCGCAAACAGCGAGGCGTAGTCCCGGGGCGTCGTGGTGCCGAGGTCGTTGTAAAGATCAAAGTGGAGCGGGTTGTGCAGGACGGTGTGGGCAAAGCCCATCTCCCGGATGCAGGCGTTGATGGTGTCCAGCCCCAGATAGTCGATGACCATGTTGGTGGCGATGTTGTCGGAGCAGATGATCATCATGGTGGCAGCGTCTTTAACTTTCAGACTTGCGCCCACGCCCAGCGCCCGGAGCATCCCGGAACCGTCCACAAAGTGCTCGGGCTTGTAGGTGATTTTTTCCTCGAGACTGGCTTTGCCCCGGCTGGCCTGCAGATACAGGGCTGCGAGGATATATGCCTTGATGGTGGAAGCCGTCTCAAATTCCTCGTCAGCGCCGATCTCGACCGTGTGGCCGTGCAGGTCGTCCACAAAGACGCTCATCTTCCCCTGATAGGAATACAGCTCGGCGGCAATACGCTTTTCCAGCGTCATGTTTTTATCCATTTTGGAATCTCCCTGTCGTTTTATACATTATTTAGAGGTTTTCTTCGAAGAACCGCCGGGCGTTGCGGTAGAAAATGGCCTCTACCTCGTCCTCGGTGAAGCCCTCGCGGCGGAGTGCGTCGGCCAGCAGCGGGAGCTTGGAACAGTCGTCCATTTCCAGCTTGCCGCCGATGCCGTCGAAGTCACTGCCCAGACCGATGATCTCAATACCGCCCACCTGCTTGAAGTGGGCCGCGTGCTTTGCCATCAGGGCCGTGGTGCTGCGGCAGAGCTTTTCTTCGGGCTGGTTGTCGAGGAAGCCGCTGCAGTAGTTCAGACCCACGAGGCCGCCCTTGTTGGCGAGGGCGCGGATCATCTCGTCGGTGAGGTTGCGGCAGTGGGGCGCGAGGGCGCGGCAGTTGGAGTGGCTGGCCGCAAAGGGGCGGGTGGAGTGCTCCACAATGTCCCAGAAGCCCTTGTCGGACAGGTGGCTCACGTCTGCGATGATGTGCAGACGCTCCATCTCGGCCAGGAACTCAAAGCCCTTCTCCTTCAAGCCCGTCTCGGTGTTGGGGGCGCAGGGCCAGATGTTGTGGCCCCCGCCGGGGATGACGTTGGGGCTGGCAAGCTCGTTCTCGTGGTTCCAGGTCAGGGTCATCATGCGGACGCCCAGCTCGTACATCCGGCGCAGCACGCCGATGCTGCCCTTGCAGCAGCCGCCCTCTTCGATGGTAAGCATTCCGCTGATCTTGCCCTCAGCGGCGTTTTTTCGGATGTCAGAGGGTTGATATACCGGAGCAATATCCTCCGGGTATTTTTTCATGATGCGTTTGAAGACGTCGATTTCTTCCAGCGCCGTCACCAGCGGGTCGGCACCGGGGGTCTTGTCGCCCAGATTGACAAAGGCGGCGAAGCACTGCAGCATATAGTCGCCCTTTTTCAGTTTCTGCAAGTCGATGTGCAGATCATTCTGCGCAAAGCTCTTGGGCGTACCCGCCTTTTCGGCGTAGCGCAGCTCACTCAGGGTGTCACAATGTAGATCAAAGACTTTCATTTTTGGTTCTCCTTTGATAGAGGGAAGGTTCTTCTTCCTTTAAGCTACGTTCTCTTTTGCGTGCCAAAAGAGAACCAGAAAAGCACCAGCGATTTCGACGCGCTGGATCCACGAGAAAGGGGCTGCTCGCCCCTTTCA
>ENA-OYWO01001484-OYWO01001484.1-human-gut-metagenome-genome-assembly--contig:-NODE-1484-length-10509-cov-7.216663_pt1 | contig 10509 bp, 9 predicted proteins | sample MGYA00244170_ERZ653397 | MGnify/ENA primary metagenome ERZ653397 (study PRJEB26926, sample SAMN06164906) | human gut metagenome | biome: ENVO:00009003; feature: ENVO:2100002; material: ENVO:00002003...
CTTGCCGGTGACCTTGCCGTGCAGACGGCCGGAGGCACCGCCCTTGGCCTTGATGACCACGGTCTTGCCCTCGAGCTTCGCGGCCACAGCCTGAGCGGCGGCCACGTTCTCAGCCTCGTGGAAGTCGGCAGCGGCCTCCTTGCCCCGGGCGATATTCACCGCGCTGGCGTCGGCCACAGCGGCCAGCTTGCGCGGGAACAGAAAGTTGCGGGCGTAGCCGTCGGAGACCTCGTGGATCTCGTCCTTCTTGCCGATGCCCTTGACGTCCTGCTTCAGAATCACTTTCATGATAGTATCCCTCACTTCTCACCGGGAAACCGGTGGATTTCTATGGTTAGTATACAGCAATCGGGCTGTTACGTCAACGCTTACGCCAGCTCCCTGCCCACGACGTCCAGCGCCGCCTCGATGACCTTATCCATGTCGTAGTACTTGTACTCGCCCAGACGTCCGCCGAAGATGACCCCCGGCTCGGCGTCGGCCAGCTTCTTGTACTCGGCGTAGAGTGCGCCGTTCTTCTCGTCGTTCACCGGGTAGTAGGGTTCATCGCCGGGCTTCCACTCGGCGCTGTACTCGCGGCTGATGACGGTCTTGGGCTGGGTGCCGAACTCAAAGTGCTTGTGCTCGATGATGCGGGTGTAGGGCGTCTCGGCGTCGGTGTAGTTGACGACGGCGTTGCCCTGATAGTTGTCGGTGTCCAGCGTCTCGGTCTCAAAGCGGACGCTGCGGTACTGCAATGCGCCCAGCTTGTAGCCGAAGTAGGCGTCCACCGGGCCGGTGTAGACGACCCTGTCGGCCAGCTTGTCCAGCTCTGCCTTCTCGGCCAGATAGTCCACGCCCAGGCGCACTTCCACGCCGTCCAGCATCTTCTCCACCATGGCGGTATAGCCGCCGCCCGGGATGCCCTGATACAGGGCGTTGAAGTAGTTGTCGTCGTAGGTAAAACGGACGGGCAGGCGCTTGATGATGAAAGCGGGCAGCTCGGTGCAGGGGCGGCCCCACTGCTTGCCGGTGTAGCCCTTGATGAGCTTTTCGTAGATGTCGGTGCCGACCAGGCTGATGGCCTGCTCCTCGAGGTTCTTCGGCTCCGTAATGCCGGCCTCGGCGCGCTGCTGCTCGATCTTCGCCTTCGCCTCGGCGGGGGTCACGACGCCCCACATCCTGTTGAAGGTGTTCATATTGAAGGGCAGGTTGTAGATCTCGCCGTGATAGTTGGCGACAGGGCTGTTGGTGTAGCGGTTGAACTCCGCGAACTGGTTGACGTACTGCCACACAGCCTTGTTGTTGGTGTGGAAGATGTGGGCGCCGTAGCGGTGGACGTTGATGCCCTCCACCTCTTCGGTGTAGATGTTGCCTGCGATATGAGCGCGCTTGTCGATGACGAGGCAGCGCCTGCCGGCCTTCTTGGCCTCATGGGCAAATACCGCGCCGTACAGGCCAGCGCCAACGATAAGATAATCGTACTGTTTCATTACTGTTTATCCTTTTTCTTCTGTTCGGATCCCGACTCGAGGCCGCTCTTTTTCTGGGCCTCCCGGTACTGGTCGATGGCCGTCTGGATGCGGCTGCGGGCCGCCTCCGGGGTGATATGCTTGAGCTGGGCCGCTGCCATGGTCTGATGACCGCCGCCGCCCAGAGACTCCATGATGACCTGCACGTTCACCGCGCCGAGGCTGCGGGCCGAGATGTTGACGCCGCCGCCCACCTGCACGGCCACGAAGCTGGCCTCCACGTTCTGGATGGTCAGCAGGTCGTTGGCCGCCTGAGCGATGGCCACCCGGGCCTCGGGGGCCACCTCGCCGCTGACGGTGATGGCGCAGCCCCGGTACATCTGGGCTTCCGATACCAGCATGGCCTTGGTGGTGTACTCCACCATGCTCACGTCAAAGAGCTGACGCACGTGCTCCGTCTCCGCGCCGTAGCGGCGGAGGGCCGCAGCGGCCTCGAAGGTGCGCACGCCGGTGTGGAGGGTGAAGTCACGGGTGTCCAGCATGATGCCGGAGAGCAGTCCCTCGGCCTCGATGCGGTTGGGCTTGTCGTCCCGGTCGCCCACATACTGCAAGAACTCCGTGACCAGCTCACTGGCCGAGGATGCATAGGGCTCGTGGCAGACGAGGTCGGCCTTCTCGATGAAGCCGACGCCCTTGCGGTGGTGGTCGATGACGGCCACCTTGCCGCATTTTTCCAGTATCTCGCGGCTCTCCACCAGACCCAGCTGGTATGTATCCACGACGATACAGAGCGTTCTCTGGGAAATGATGGGCAGAGCGCCTTTGGGGTCGATGAAGTCGTCCTCCTGCCCTGCCGCGATGAGGGCGTTGATGAGGCTGCCCGCCAGGGTGGCGTCACGGCGCACGGCGATGACTGCCGGCACATCGCAGATCTTGCAGATGCGCAGCACGCCCTCGGCAGAGCCGATGGCGTCCAGGTCGCTCATCCGGTGACCCATGATGACCACATGGTCCGCCTCTTTGATGAGCTTGACCAGCTGGTCGGCCACGATGCGGCTGCGCACCTTGCTGCGCTTTTCCACGCCGTGGCTGACACCGCCGTAGAAGGTAAAGCCGTCCGGGGTCATCTCAGCGGCCTGATCGCCGCCGCGCCCCTGCGCCATATCCAGCGCCTGAACGGCCATGTCCTGAGCCTCCCGCAGGGTCTTGGCCCCGCGTCCGATGCCGATGGAGATGGAAAGGTTCACGCTGGGGTCGAGGGCGCGGATCTTGTCCAGCACGTCGTAGCCGCGCTTGGCGAACTGCTCCAGCTGGCGCTCTTCCACCACAGCGATGTAGCGGCCGCTGGCCACCCGGCGCAGAAAGCCCGTGCCGCGGCCGATCATATCTTCCAGCACCCGGTTGATGCCTTCCAGCAGGCGGGCGCGCTCGCTGTCCAGCATATCGCTGAACACGTCGTCGTAGCCGTCCACGAGGAAGACCAGATAGCCCGGGCGGCTGGCCTTATATTCGGCCTCCACTTTGCGGAGGGCCGTTTCCTCATTCAGGACAAGAAGGGTCATGCTCTCGGCCTCGCCGGGGACGGTGGAGCTGTGAGCGCTCCACACGCCGTCGGCCAGATTGAGCAGCTGGCCGCTGACCTTGCGTGCCTCCTGCAGGTCGAGGCCGGGCAGCACTTTCTGCACCCGGGGGACCAGAAGGGCTTCGCCCTTCATCAGACGGGTGCGGAACTCGGTGTTGTACCACAGCACCGTCTCCCCCGAAAGGAGGGCGGCAGGCTGGCTCAGCGGCTCGAGGCTGAACTGCGTCTTGGATTTTTCGAAGCTGCCGCCGCAGACCCAGCGGGCCACCCAGCTGCGCACCCGGTAACGGAACACTCCGAACAGGGCGAACCACAGCACCGCCAGCACCACCAGCACAGGCCAGATGGCCGGGCGCTGCACCAGAAGCACCAGCACCAGCAGGGCGCAGAGCACCGCCAGCGCAGCGGTCAGCATTTCAAGAGTCCATCTTGGTTTTTGTTTCATGAAGTGTTATGCCTCCTGCGGGCAGACTCAGACCTCCATCAGGATGGGGAGGATCATGGGGCTGCGCTTGGTGCGGCGGTAGATATAGCTGCTCAGGGCCTCGCGCACCCGGGTCTTGACGCTGTTCCAGTCGCGGACGTGCTCGTCCACGCAGCGGTCAAGAGCCGTCTCCACGATGCTCTGGGCGCCGTCCATCAGGCTCTCGTTCTCCCGCACATAGACGAAGCCGCGGCTCACGAGGTCGGGGCCGGCCAGAACTTTGCCGGTCTTGCTGTCCACGGTGGCCACGATGATGACGAGGCCGTCCTCAGACAGATGCTTGCGGTCCCGCAGGACGACGTTGCCCACATCGCCCACGCCGAGGCCGTCCACCATGACAGCGCCCGCCGTCACCGGCTCGCCCAGCTTCATCTCGTCCTGGCTGAGGATGATGTTGGAGCCGTTCTCGGCAATGAGGATGTTGCTGGTGGGGATGCCGAGGCTTGCCGCCGTGATGGCGTGCTTTTTCAGCTGCTTATATTCGCCGTGGACGGGCAGGAAATACTTGGGTCTGGTCAGGGTGAGCATCAGCTTCTGCTCTTCTTGACAGGCGTGGCCGGAGACGTGAACGTCGTACATCCCCTCATAGATGACCTCTGCGCCCAGCAGGAGCAGACCGTTGACGATCTTGGTCACGCTCTTCTCGTTGCCGGGGATGGGCTTGGCTGAGATGATGATGAAGTCGCCGGGGCCGACGCGCACCTGACGGTGGCTGCAGGAAGCCATGCGGCTCAGGGCGCTCAGAGGCTCGCCCTGACTGCCGGTGGTCACCAGCACCACCTGCTCCGGCGGATACTGGTTGATCTCATCGATGCTGATGAGGGTGCCTTCCGGGATGTGCATATAGCCCAGCTCCTGAGCCATGGCGGTATTGTTGACCATGCTGCGGCCGCTGAAGGCCACCTTGCGGCCATCCTCCACGGCGAGGTCGATGATCTGCTGGACGCGGTAGATGTTGGACGCGAAGGTCGCAATGATGATGCGCTTGTTCTGCGCCCGGGCAAACAGGCTGCGGACACCGTCGGCCACCTTCTGCTCGGTGGCGGTGAAGCCGGGACGCTCCGCGTTGGTGGAGTCGCTCAGCAGAGCCAGCACCCCCTTCTGGCCGTACTCAGACAGAGTGGCAAGGTCGGTGGGGCCGCAGGCCAGCGGGGTGTAGTCGATCTTGAAGTCGCCGGTCTGGATGATGGTGCCGGCCGGGCTGTCGATGGCGAAAGCCACCGCGTCCGGGATGGAGTGGTTCACATGGATGGGCTCCACGGTGAAGCAGCCCAGCTTGAGCTTCTGGCGGGGGGTGATCTCCACGAATTTGGTCTTGCCTACCAGGCCGAACTCTTCCAGCTTATTGCGGATGAGGCCGCAGGTCAGGCGGGTGCCGTAGATGGGCAGATCGAACTTCTGCAGCAGGTAGGGGATGCTGCCGATGTGGTCCTCGTGGCCGTGGGTGATGAGCAGGCCCTTGATCTTATCCTTGTTCTGCACCACAAAGGTGAAGTCCGGGATGACCATATCCACGCCGAACATCTCGCTGTCCGGGAACACCAGACCGCAGTCCACAATGATCATATCGCCGTTGCACTCGTAGACGGTCATGTTCTTGCCGACCTCGCCCAGACCGCCCAGCGGGTAGATATGGATGGGAGTCGCTGCCTCCTTGGGCTGCTGCGCACGGCGCGGGCGGCGGTTATAGTAGGGGCGGCGGGTAGTGGGACGGGTGTGCTTTTCCCCTGCGGGAGCAGTGCCGTTTGCGGCAGCTGCCTTGGGCGCTGCCGGGGCTTTTGCACGGGGTGCGGGGTTATTTTCTTTTGTTTGAGCCATTCTTTACCTCCAGATTCAATTGCAGGTCAGGCCGCGCCCCCACCGGGGAGAGCAGCTGCACCTTGCACAGGGGAAGCACCTGAAACTGCATCGGCTTCCGGTTGATGCATCGTATAGAATTTATCGTTCAGCGTGCTTTTTGCGGCAGCGCTGTTGGTTCCGCAAGAGGTTCTTGGCCAGGTAAGTCCATCTGTTCGATGCGACCGTGGCGTTTCTGCCGGAACAGCCGGGCGCACACCTTTGGTGCACCCCTATACGCATTTTGTTACGCTAAGTATAGTATCTCGCACCGGTTTTGTCAATTCCAAGGTTTGGCAAAACTGGGCCGGCGTATACATTGGCTCTTGACATCCCGGGCAAAATAGCGCTAAATAAAGGTATTCTATTCTATAAGGAGAACCCCATGAAACAGGTAGAGGTGTACACAGACGGCGCTTGCAGCGGCAACCCCGGCCCGGGCGGCTGGGGTGCGGTGCTGCGCTACCGCTTTGACGGCAAGGTGTACGAAAAGGAACTGAGCGGCGGCGACGCCAGCACCACCAACAACCGCATGGAGCTGACGGCCTTTATTGAAGCGCTGCGCCAGCTCAAGGAGCCCTGTGAGGTGCTGTTGTGCTCTGACAGCCAGTATGTCATCAACGGGCTGGAAAAGGGCTGGGCCAAGGGCTGGAAGCGCCGGGGCTGGAAAAAAGCCGACGGCTCCCCTGCCCTGAACCCGGACTTATGGGCACAGGCTCTGGAGCAGGAAGCACGGCACAAGATCACCTACGTCTGGGTAAAAGGCCACGCAGGCCACCCGGAAAACGAACGCTGCGACCAGCTGGCCGTAGCACAAAGCAAAGCACATGGCGGGAGGCAAGGAACATGAGCGACGCATTTTTGCCCGGCAACGGGTTCGACACCTACGAAACACAGGACAAGGTGCTTGTCAGCATGGACGGCACTGTGGACTGCGGCGTTGTTGTGCGCATTTTGCAGCAGCAGGGCTTTGCGGTAGCGGGTGCCGTCGTGAAGCTCTCTGCCGAAGAAGAGCCTCTGGTACAGTCCGCAAAAGAGGCGGCAAAGGCCCTTGGCATCGAGTGTGCCACCCTCAACGCCGAGGCGCTGGCCGCACAGGGAGTCCCCCCTGTGGACGCCCGCCTCTCTGCCCTGCTGACGGCGGCAGACAAACTGGGCATCCAGTACATCGCCACCGGGCACTTTGCCCAGGTGGAGACCGGGGCCGACGGCATCAGCCATATCTACCCGCCGGAAGACCCTGCCCAGGACGAGAGCGATGCTCTTGCCGCCCTGCCGCAGGATATCCTGGCCCGGCTCATCTTGCCGCTGGGGTCCTTCACCCCGGAGGATGTGCAGGAGATGGCCGCGGATTTTAACGTTTGACGCACACAAAAAGGCTCTGGGTCTTGCGATCCAGAGCCTTTGCTTTTTTTATTGATTGAATGATCACACGGACTGCTGCGGGTGGACGATATCACGCCAATCCAGGTCGCCGCGCTCCAGGCCGTGGATGAGCACCTCAGCGGTGGCGATGTTGGTGGCCATGGGGATGTTGTGCACATCGCACAGGCGCAGCAGGGTCATCTCATTCGGCTCGCTGGGCTTGGCATTGATGGGGTCGCGGAAGAACAGCAGCAGGTCGATCTCGTTGCAGGCAATGCGGGACGCGATCTGCTGGTCGCCGCCCTGCACACCGGCCAGAAAACGCTGTACCTGCAGGCCGGTGGCCTCGGAAATCAGTTTGCCGGTCGTGCCGGTCGCCACCAATTTATGCTGGCTCAGAATACGGCAGTACGCCGTGCAGAACTGAACCATCAGCTCCTTTTTGGAGTCGTGCGCGATCAGGGCAATCGTCATCTGTAGATCTCTCCTCTATTGAAACATTTGTATATAAAACGCTTGATAAATTACCTTTGTTATACATGATATCACAAACGCAACTCATTTACAACAGGTTTTTGGACACAATATTCAAATTTTCGTTCAAGTTCAGCACTTTGCACGCAGCTGCGCCTTACTGTGCAAGCAGTACATCGTTGTTTTCTTCCTCTGTCACCCCTACGGGCGCGGTCGTCTGCTGCGGTTCTGCGGCGGCTGCATTGGTCTGTGCATCATTCGCAGCATCCGGGGCGGTCTGGGCGGCGGTATCTGCCGCTGCGGCGTCCTCCTGCACCACGGTGCGCGGGTCTACATAGGGGTCAACCTCCAGCGTGCCGTCCTTCATGGCAAAATAGGCGTTGGCGATATCCACCACCAGATCACCGGTACGGGCACCGTAGCCGCCGTACTCCACCGTAATGCCGATGGCGATCTCCGGGTCGTCTGCCGGGAGATAGGCGATCATCATGGCGTTCAGGTAGTGCTTGCCCGAAGCGTAGGTCTCGCTGCGCTGGGGGGTACCGGTCTTGCAGGCGATGGCAATGGGATAGCTGGAGATCTTGCCGCTGATGGTGCTGGGCACCAGTGTCATGCCCTGCCGCACCAGCGCAAAGGTGTTGCCGTTGCCCTCGATGACATCCATCACCTCCGGCTGGGTCTCGCTGAGCACCTCGCCGGTGTTGGTATCCAGAATGGCCTTGACAAAATGGGTGCGGTAGCGCACGCCGTTGTTGGCCAGCGTGGCGGCGTAGGTAGCCAGCTGGATGGGGCTTACTACCGTGTTGCCCTGCCCGATGGCGGCCTGAATATCCAGCGATGAGGTGTAGTTTTTGTCTGTCTTTTTGGTCAGCCGTCCCACGGCCTCGTTTACCTCCACGCCGGTGCGCTGCCCAAGACCCAGCTTGTAGGCGTAGGCATCGTAGACGTCACTGGTCAGGCGACGGCCCACGTCGTAGAAGAAGATGTTGCAGCTCCACTTGATGGCAGTGACCACGTCAATGTTGCCGCTGTGGCCGTGGCGGGTGCAGCGGGGGTGGTAGTCCTTATAATAGGTGTACACGCCGGTGCAGTTGACGGTGGAGTACTGGTTGATCAGGCCGCTGTCCAGCGCTGCCACCGCCACCGCAGGCTTAAAGGTGGAGCCGGGGGTGTACAGGCCCTGCAGCGCCCGGTTGAACAGGGGCAGGCTGGGGTCGGCGCTGTACTCGGAATAGTTGGTGGCGTACAGATTCTGGTCAAAGCTGGGGTAGTTTGCAGCCGCCAGCACGCTGCCGTCCTTTACGTCCAGCACCACCGCAGCGCCGGCGGCAGCTTTCATATCGCCGGTGTTGTACACCCGGTTGATCATGTCGATATTGTTGGCAAGGGCCTTGTCCACCGCCCGTTGAAAGTCGCTGTTGATGGTCAGCTGCACGGTATGCCCCGGCTCCGGCACGGTGGTGATCTTGGTGTCCACGATCACGCCGTCCGAATTGCGGGTGATGGTCTCCACGCCGTCCTTGCCGCGCAGCTCGTCCTCATAAACGGATTCCAGGCCGAAAATGCCCAGAACATCGTTCATGTTATAGCCTTTTTCCCGCAGCGGATAGGTCACCTGACCGTTGGAATCGGTCACCTTCCACTTTTCCGCCGTGATCTTGCCCACACGGCCCAGCACCGCCGGGACGATATCGCCCTGCTCGTAGCTGCGGGTGCTGGTCTGCACGATTTCCACGCCGGGCAGCGACAGGCTGTTCTCCTTGATGGTGGCCACGGTCACGTCGCTGACGTTTTCCGCCATCACAAAGTTGTTCACGTTGGAAAATGCCTGCAGTTCCATCTCATAGTGGATGCCGGCCAGGGTGCGCTGCCAGCGCAGCGGCAGATCCTGCAGGTTGTTTTTCTCCACCAGCATTTCCATCACGTCGTTGGCGGTGGCATACTGCTGCAGGCCCAGGTTCTCCTTCATCGTGGTCAGCTGCCGCTGGTCGCTGCTGCTGTCATCCCGGGCTGTAAAGGTATAGTTGCCCGCCGCGTCCGGCTGGCTGATGAGCAGGGTATCGGTCCAGCTTTCGCCGTTTTTCTCAAACAGCTCCACCACCCGCTGCAGCAGGCTGTCCAGATCCTCGTCCCCCATCTGCAGCTTGTTGAGCACCACGTTGTAGCTGGTGGTCGTGGTGGCAATGCGCTTGCCGGTGCTGTCCACGATGTCGCCGCGGGCAGCGGTGACCGTAAAGTTATAGTCAGAAGTGTTGGTGGACTGGGACTTGTACTCGTCGTCATTGACCAGCTGCAGAAAGATCAGCCGCAGGGCGTACAGGCCCATGACCAGTGCCGCCACAGCGATCAGCAGCACCATGCGCCGCATGACGGTCTTGCGTTCGTTTTGGTTCATCCGTAGTTCCTCCGGCGGTCAGACCACGCCGTTGTCGATCTTGAACTTGTTGTAAATGTGCCGCACGATGGCAAACTCCACCAGCGACGCCGGAATGGTAAGGGCCGCCGAGGGCAGCACGAACCACAGGTAGCGCTGTGCCGAGCCGCTGTAGCCGGGCATCCGGTAAAAGAACAGCCAGTCGCAGGAGAGCACCAGCAAAGCCGCTGCGGCCGAGATGACCGCAAAGTTGCCCGGAGCGCTCTGCAGGTACAGCTGCACCAGCACGCCCACGGCAAAGCAGAGCAGCATCATTTCCAGTGCCAGCATGCCCACGGTGCGCCCGGCCAGCCAGTCCCACATCAGGCCGCAGACCGCGCCGAAAACAGCCCCGGCAAATTCCCCCTCAAACACGGAGACCGCCAGTGCCAGCGGCAGCAGGTAGAGCGGCTTTGCCGCCCCCAGCTGAAACAGCCCGGGCATGGTCTGCAAAACCGTACACAGCAGCATCAGCAGCGTATAGCAGACCCATTTGAAGATCTGGCTGCTTTTGCGCTTGCGGCGTGATTCCATAGACAGGCTCCTCCTATCAGTAATTGGTAATGATAAACACATGCTTGACGGTGCGGGGGTCCGCGCCGGGCTTGAGCACCGCGATGGTGGATTTGCCGCTGGCTTCCGGCACCACATCCTGCACCGTACCCACCAGAAGATCCGGCGGGAACACCCCGCCCAGACCGGTTGTGATGACCTGATCGCCCGCACGGGTCTCGGTGCTGCGCTCCAGATTGGTCAGGGTGCACAGGCCGTCCGGCGCATAGGTGGTGTTGCCGTTCAGGATGCCGTTTTCCCGGGTGCGGGAGACCACGCCCGCCGCATTGAAGCTGGGGTGCAGGATGGTCATCACCTTGCAGCTGGTCGGGTCAGCCTCCACTACCATGCC
>ENA-OYWO01001493-OYWO01001493.1-human-gut-metagenome-genome-assembly--contig:-NODE-1493-length-10442-cov-8.811880_pt1 | contig 10442 bp, 20 predicted proteins | sample MGYA00244170_ERZ653397 | MGnify/ENA primary metagenome ERZ653397 (study PRJEB26926, sample SAMN06164906) | human gut metagenome | biome: ENVO:00009003; feature: ENVO:2100002; material: ENVO:00002003...
CGTGGGCTCGGAGATGTGTATAAGAGACAGCTTTTTGCTCGAGTGGGTGCTTATAAAAAGCATTCCTTTTTTCAAGCTCTTGCATACGCTCTGATCTATATGTCGCAGCTTCAAGACTTATATTACATAACCGAGATATTTCCGCAGCGGTTAAAATCTGCAATTCGTGCAGTACGCACGCAGGAGCGAGCAAGTCACGAGCGAATACATTTGCCGAGTGTTCTGCACCATCTGTTGTCGCAAAGCCGGCACCGTCTTTGTTGAACAAATGACCTAAAAATATATGGCCAAGTTCGTGTGCAATCGTAAATCTACAACGTTGGGCAGATTGTTCATCTGCGTAAATGATATATAATTTATCGTTCTGCATAAGCGTTGCGCCACTCTCGCTGTTATTAAGCAGATTGACCGCTGAATTTTTTAGTAAAGTAATATCAGCTTGTTTAGCTATTCGACTAACCTTAACAGGCAAACTGTTAATTTTGTAATCAATCAAACAATGCCAAGAAGCATTACGAGCATTTTTGTAACATCCATAATTCAATCCAATCACCTCATAGAGTATTGTACCCTATGAGGTTTTTTTTATTTTACAAATGTTATAAATCTGAATCGTCAGGAGTGAATTCGCTAAGGTCAGGCATATTTACTATTTCAATAGGCTGACTGTTGTCTTTGCTGCGTGCTGCTTTCACCGTTGGTACTAATTCTTCTTCATCTATATGTAAAATAGTGTCAATAGTATATTGATGTTCAGGATGATTGCGATAAGCAACAACAAGTTTCTTTTCGTGTGCATTAAGAGTTAATTCGTTACTATCACAATTATAATTTGATCTATCCATAGGAACATCAAATCCCATTAACCAAGCTTCATTAACATTTAGTGCAAGACCTAATATGTATAATTTATTTTGTCCCGGTTCAACTTTACCACTAACATATTGACTTAAATCATTTTTATTAAGTTTAATTCCGTATTTTTTGCTATATGGAGCAGCTAAATTAAGAATATCAACTTGTTTAAGATTTAAATCTGACATTATTTGTTTCAATCTATACGAAGTTGTATACTTTTTCACTTATATCACCTTGCTTTAAGTGTATTGTAACACATCTTGAACAAAAGTTCAATAGCATATTGAAAAAAAGTTCAATTTTTTTGAAGAAAAGTATTGACATAGTAATCAAGCTGTGTTATTCTAAAATTGTTCAAAGAGATTGAACTACAAAGGAGTTGATTAAATGCCATTCGATTATAGAAAACTTGAAGGACTTGTTAAAGAAAAATGTAGGACTAGAGCCATTTTTGCATATAAAATGGGCTTATCAGAACGAAGCATATCTTTAAAAATGAACGGAAAAACACAATGGAAACAAACTGAAATCTGCACAGCTTGTGAGATTTTAGGAATTAGTAATGAAGATATACCGAAATATTTTTTGATCCAAAAGTTCAAAACATTGAACATATTAAGACAGCATAAGAGGTGATTATATGCCTAAGCTAAAAAAGACAATCAAAGCTGAACAGGAACAAGCATATATGTCAAGAGTGGCGCAGCTTATTTTTGCGAAACTGTGTTGCGCAGGGTACAACAGAGAAAAGGTTAGCAAACTCTTTGGCATTAACCCTGCTACCTGTTCAGCTCGAAAAAACCAAAAGCCGCAGAACCTGCGGCTTGAAGAAATCGTAAAAGCAGCGGATGTACTCGGTGTAGAACCGTATGAGCTGCTGATAATCCCACACGAATTGAGGTGATAAAGTGAATAAAGAAAATATACAAATCTGCATCAAAGACGGTGAAGTCATAGCCTTGCAGGGTTTAGACACCGTTACGGCTGAAAGGCTCGAAGACATACTAAACTATGTAGCTGAAACTAAAGAGAGCCTCGACAATCACAAACTTTGTAACAAAGCAGTCGGATTTAAGCGTGTTGTTAAGAACTGCAAGAAGTTTATTAAGTGCTGTAAGTACGCAATAAAAAATTAATTAAAAGGAGATATTTATATGAAAAAATCTATAAAAGAAAAAGTGCTTGAGATTATGGCACTTGCACTCGAGTTTAATGGTAAGCCGACCAAACAGGAGCTCACAGGCAATAAACCGACGATATTCGTTGACTTCGCCGGACATGTGTGCGAATTAGATGTTGGCATATATATGGACGGGTGGAGCTCTTCAGCCAACAAAGATGTTAAACAGATGTATTTGGACAGTCCGTCAGCGGCTAAAGAACTCGACAGAACATTAACGGACCTCAAGACTATTATCGCAAAATATGAAGAAAACCGCTGAAACTCTCGCACAGTTTCAGCGGTGTGAAAAACTAATTGAGGTGATAACAGTGCAGAAATTAATACACAACAGATTCAACGAGCCGTACAGAATTATTGATGTCAACAACAATCAGATTAGAATTGAGGACATTCCTGATAACCTTATAGGCTTGGTGCATAAGCTTAATGACTATGAGGCAACTGGCTACAATCCCGATTTTATCGACACAATATCTTATATCCTCGAAGATATGAAGGATTTGCTTGAAAATCCCACAGCCGAGAACATCAAGGCTTGCAGAGCCAAAGTCGATTACATTTTAAGCGCAAAAGACAAAGCCGCCAGCTAATGCACAGCTGACGGCAAAGTGAAAAGATATAAAAATATTTACCGTATTTATTATATCTTTTCTCTCTTAAAAAATCAAGAGAAAAGGTGAATTTATATGAATATTTTAGAAAATGCAGTCAACTGCATAAAAAATCAAGGCAAAGACTATAAAAAATACTCTAACGGATGGAACGTAATGCAACAGCTTATCGACATTATCACAGTACAGCCGGAGAGCGCAGAAATTGTATTGCAGGACTTAAATGTTGAAGAAATGCAAGTACCTGCACTCGTGAAAAAAATAACAAGCAAGAGAATCGCAAATCCTGTTGAAGTTATGAACGCTATTTGCGACTTTTACTCAATCCCAAAACCGAGCGAATTGCCACCCGAGGTGTGGCGAATGAACAGTACCTCTCCTACCCCGGCAAAGTCTGAAAAACAAGGCTTTATAAACCTTATGGATTTACTGTGAGGTGAGTATAAATGCAGAGAAAAAAGCTGTTAGCGTTAGAAATCAACAAAAACCGTGCGGACATACCTGTAATGCAAGCAGTAGTTGAGTTTCAGCATAAAGACAAGTATTGCAATTATACGACACACAAATACAATTATGTTTATGATGCCTTTATTGATGAGTCAACAGGTGAAAAAACTCTTATAGTTGATATGTTTAAGCCTGCCCCGGCGGCGGAGTTTCTCTATAGACTGTTCATCGGAAAAAACAAGCAATGTGATGACAAATGGTTTATCGTTAAATCAGACGGCACAGTCAGTGAAAGCAGTTTGCCGGTTGATTATTACTACCATCAATTCTATTATCCGTTCAACGCTGATACTGATAAGGTGATTGATGAGTATTTGTCAGATACTAAATCATATGCAAAAGGTAAAGGCATCGAAAAAATAATAGCTTGGCAAAAAGCAGTCAGGCAAAAAAGGCTCAAAGATAAATATCAAAAAATTAAAGACAGCATAAGTTATGAATTAGCAGAAATTCGCCCACTGCCGCAGGCGGTACATAAATGGATTGATAATACCGTAATGGCATATAGCCGATATATGTTTTATGATGCCAACGGCAAAAAGCAGACTACTGCAAGATGTTCCGTATGCGGTAACGAGGTTACTATTAACAAAGTACGCAGCGGAGATAAAGTCACTTGCCCTGCCTGTCACAAAAAGTGCACTGCAAAACCATATCGAAAATATTTGAATTCAAACGGCTTTTGTAACAGAGAAACAATAATGTATCTGCAGCCGTTCAAAGGAACAAGATTTTGTGCTCGTGAGTTCATAATCGAATACTACTACGATTGCGGCAGAATTAAGCCGGTCATCAGTATGCAAGAACTTTCAAGAACAACTTGCGACTTTGACGGACAAGAAATGCGAGTGCAGGAACAATACACATATGACGAAGATTACAAAGGCGGTGACTGGCGAAAGGATTATTTTAAAAGTGTAAACTCAAGTTTGCAACTCTACCCCGGCACACTCAATAAGATATTTAAGCGTGTAAAAGGATTTAACAAGTGGCATATCGACTACGGCAGGATTGCAAAGCAATGTAATCCTGTTGGATTTGCGAATTTGTACGACGCTGTAAATAAAGTTGCGTGCTTGCCGAACATGCTTAATAACGGCTTAGTTGAATTAGCACGAGATGTAATCGCAAAAAGATACAATGCAAGCTTGTATGATTTAACTAAAGGGTCATTGGCTAAAAGCTTTGGCATAACTAAAGACGATTTAAAAATTCTAAAGCCTTTAAATGTTAGTTACAGAGAATTTGAGCTATACAAAGCATATCAAAGCACAGGCAGAAAAATAGACTTTGAAGAGCTGAAAGAATTTTTTGAAGTCAGCTCAATAATTAATTGTAATACAGCAGAAATGCTTAGTATTTTACAACGCAGTTCATTACGGAAATTCTGCCAATTTTTCCGTAAGTGGGAAAGTGAAAATTGCACAAGCCAAGATAAAGACAGTTGGTGGGATCCAAGACGGCATTTTTTAGTGATTATAAAGACTACATTAGAAATGCTACTTTGCTTGAATATGACTTGTCAAATTCAGAAGTGCTTTTCCCTAAAAACTTAAAGCAAGCTCACGATTTAGCGTACAGCATAATCAAGGATAAAGAACTTAAAAATGCAGAACTTCCACAAATTGCTCGACAATACGAATCTTATAGCAATTTATATAGCTATGAGGATAAAAATTATTGTATTATGCCACCGTCAAGACACAATGACCTAAAAAACGAGGGCAAAACGCTATGCCATTGTGTTGCAACATACGCAAAAAGAGTTGCTGTTGGCAGTACAATTATACTTTTTATCCGCAAGACGAGCGAAAAAGACAAACCATATTTTACGCTTGAGCTTAATCCCACAACTTATGAAATTGAGCAATGCAGAGGATTGAGAAATTGTGCGTATCCAAAAGAAGTTAAAGACTTTATGGATAAATGGTATAAAGAAAAAATAGAACCGTTGAAAAGGAGAAAAGAAAAATGTCAGATAACAGCAGCATAATGAGTATAGCTGATTTCAACATCACTGAAATGTCAGCAGATACAATGTCAGCACTAAACACTCATCAAAAAATAATCACAGCAGAGCAGACGGCTGCAAATGCAATGATTAGCTTGTGCGAAAATCTTAAATTAATGAGAGATAAGCACTTATACGAAGCGCTCGGCTTTGAAACATTTGATACATACACAGAGCAAGCCTGCGGCATTAAACGCAGACAAGCTTACAACTACATCAGCACATACGAAAAGCTTGGCGGTACGGTTTTGCAGTCAAATGCATCACTCGGCATTACGAAATTACAGCTACTTACCGAGGTGTGTGCGGTGGACAGGGACGATTTTATCGCAGACAATGACCTTGCAGGTATGTCCGTCAAAGAAATTAAAGAACTTGTTGAGAAAAGCAAACAGCAAGGTGAACAGCTTGCTCTTCTCGGTGATGAGCTTAACGACAGCAACAACGCACAGAAATCGTTACAAGCAGATAAACAAAATCTCGCAGAGGAAAACAAGTTATTGCACAAACGAATTAAAGAACTTGAAAGCAAGCCTGTTGAGGTTGCTGTACAAGAACCAACGCAAGCGCAAATTGAAGCAGCGGCAAAAAGCAAAATAAACAGCTTAAAAGCGTCATTTGAAAGAGAAAAACAAAACGCTGTTGAAGAAGCTGTTAAACAAGCTACAGAAAAAACAAAATCAAGTGTGAAAGAAACTCTTGAGAAAGACTACAAAGCAAAGCTTGAATCTATTGAAAAAGAACGACAAGCCGCTCTTGATAAAGCAAAGCAGTTAGCAAATAGACTTGATAAAAATGCAGATGCCGAGCTTGTCACTGCAACGCTTTATTTCAATGAATTGCAAGCACAGCTTGATAAATTTATTAACAGCGTTGAGAAAATTTGTGAAACAAATTCGGCGCAAGGCGAAAAGCTCAAGCAGATTGCACAAAACTTCTTGAGCAATACTATTGCAAATCTTAATTAATCAGTTAGTAAGCTCCGCACGGCTTTACTATATATCAGAAAGTACAACTTTCGTTGATTATTCTTCCTAAAATTTAATATTGCCTTGTAATTGCATAATGTTATTGCCGGAGCAGGTGCGGCTGCTCTTTTAACTTTTATAGAGAGGATATATACATATGAAAAAGAGAAAACTTGACAACTTGGATTTAAAACAGCGTGAAATCGACGAATACAACAAAAAGCATAAAACTCACTACAGCTACGGTATGTACACAGCATTAGTCCGAATAGGTAAAATTATACCCGACTGTGACAGAAAGGAAGTTAAAAAATAATGAAAACAAAAAAGTGCTTTGACATCTGCAAGAAAAGTGAAGTCTTTTATGTGTATCAAGCCGAATATGACGAGCAGTGGCTTTCTGACGGAAGCGCCTGCTACCCTATCACAGGTTTACCAATGCTGACAGAAGACAGCATATGCAAGCTCTATGATATTAACGATACTCAGAGAAACAAGTGTTGCTTTGAATTTTTTGTTGGCACTCCTCCAATCTTAGTGTCTGACAGTGATCCAAATGAATCAGATGCTGAGATGTGGGATATTACAATAGCAATCAAAGATAAGATAGTCATACCAATTTCGACCGAAGAGGGAATTTTATTTGTTGATATAAAATATTTAGCTCCGTTTACCGATATGCCAAATGGCGATATGCGTTTGACTATAAGAGATGGGATTAATGGCAAGAAATATGTATGCGTCAAGTTTGGCTTGATAGCATATGCATTTATTGTTCCTGTTGATGTGATTAACGACGAATTTGTAAATAAGATTGAAAAACTATACTCACAGTCAAAAATAGCATTGAACAATTTAGGAGGTTCGGTTAAATATAATGAAACAGTATGAAGCAGACGAACAAAAGAAGCTCTTTCGGTGGGCTGATTTTATGAAAACTGAATATCCCGAATTGGATATGATGTTCCACATCCCTAATGGAGGTAGTCGAAACAAGGTTGAAGCAAGCACAGAGAAAATATGCGATATTAAATCAAAAAGGAGTGTGATATAGATTGCCGACAAGAAAGCATATATCAAAATCTACAAGACTAAAAGTTTACGAAAAATACAACGGTCATTGTGCTTATTGTGGTTGTGAACTTGCGTTAAAGGAAATGCAAGTTGACCATATACAGAGCGTGTATTGGTATGACGGTGCAAACGATATTGAGAACTACAATCCTGCTTGTAGAATGTGTAATTTCTATAAATCAACAATGCCCATTGAAGATTTTAGAGAGCAATTAGGTAAAATACTATCAAGACTGGAAAAGGTTTTTATTTTTAGATTAGCTAAGAAATACGACTTAATCAGAGAAATAAAAGAACCTGTAATATTTTATTTTGAAAAAGAAAATTTGAAAAAAGTTGTGGATTTTGAGCCTAAAAAGCCTATTAAATCTGATGTGCAAGAAATTAAACACGGAAAGTGGGTATCGACCGGAAATGCTTTAGGGTACACTGAATATCATTGCTCAGAATGCGATAATTATTTATTTTTAGATTCCAAGTATGATGAGTTGTATAATTATTGTCCTTATTGCGGTGCAAAGATGGATAAGGAGTAAAAACAATGCTTAAACCTGCAATATTATACAGAGATGAAATATTTGCAAAGCTATTAGAATATAGCTATACCGACAATATGCTTTTTTATATGGGGTGTTTGGGCAATGAATTGCCTAAAATCGAAGAAAATAGCAGCGGAAATGTCTATCAATATGCTATTATCGGTGAGGACAACAAGCTAATAGGGTATTTTGCATATTCTATTGATTGGTATTCTTCTTGTGTTTATAACTTTGGATTGTTCGCTTTTGATAGGAATAATACTACGATTGGATTTGATGTTTACAAGGAACTAAAAAAGATAATCAATTACTACCATATTCACAGAATGGAATGGAGAATGATTCAAGGAAACCCTGTTGAGGGGCATTATGATAACTATTGTAAACACTATAACGGCAAAAAGTTTGTGTTTACAGACTTTTTTAAGGATAGATGTGGGAAATACCATAACGAAGTTATTTACGAAATCATATTTAATAGGAGTGAAAGTAAATGAGAGAAATATTATTCAGAGGTCAAACTCGCAGATATGGCGAAAAAGTCAGAACTTTAAAGGAGTAAAAATTATGACAAGATATGAACTCGAAAGACATTTAGGGAAATATGTTGAAATCGTACTTTTTGACGGAACGGTGATTGAGGGCATTTTACATAAAACAGGTGAAAAAGCCTTTGAAAATGACGCTAATTTGTCAATACCAAAGTTACGATATTTCTGCACTTGTGGGGATAAGGTTGTTAGTAATTGTGTTTTTAGATTGTCCCACATTAAAAAAATCAGTCGTATAAAAATTAAACTTAAAGTTGTTGACGAAGTTAAACTCTCAAAGTGGGTAAAAAAGAAAGACAGAAAAGTAGGTGAAGCGGAAGCATACTGCTTAACTTGCGGGAGAGAGGTTGTTTATCAAGTCATTAACAACCGTTATCAATTTGAAAACTATTGCCCACATTGCGGTGCGAGAATGGATAAGGAGGAAATCAATGACTAATTACGAGAAAATCAAACAGATGTCAATTGACGAAATGGTTCAAGGTGATATTACTTTGCTCGGGTGTGTCGGTCATGTTCCGATGGAATATTGTAATAAATTCCACGGTAACTGCATTGATTGCAAAAAACATTGGCTTGAAAGTGAGGCAGAAGAATGACCCTTGACGAATTAAAAGTTGAAATATCCGAACGCATAGAAAGTGAACAGGAGAAGATGAGCGGATATAATGACAGCAAAAGCAGAAAGGACAAACATTATTACATAAGTGAAGGAATGGTGATAGCGTACGGAATTGTGGCTGATTATCTTGGTGATTTGGAGGTGCTTGAATGACAAATGAAGCGTATGAGCAGATTAAGCTATTCAACTGGGTTGCATATGCGAGAAATACTTATCCGCAGCTTGACTTGCTGTATCATGTACCAAATGGTGGCAAGAGAAATCAAAAAGAGGCTTTTAATCTTAAGCGTCAAGGAGTGCGTGCAGGTGTACCGGATTTGTGTTTGCCGGTTGCAAGAGGAAAATTTCACGCACTTTACATTGAACTCAAGGTGGGCAACAACAAAGCGACTGAAAAGCAGCGAAAATGGATAAAGAGACTGAGAGAGCAGGGCAATTTGGCGCTTGTTTGCTATGGCTGGGAGGAGGCCTCGGCTGTACTGCTTAAGTACATAAAGCTAAAGGCGGACAGTGAAGATGAAAAGCTGTGAGAATTGCAGGCATTTTACTCGCTGCTCAGCGAGGAGCAGAGGAGTGGTGTGCAACTGCTGGGGAAAATATACAGGAAGAAAGGACGGAATAAAAACGATGGCAGAGGAAAAGGTACTGGTTTTCAAGTACGCAGAGCCGCTCGGCTACAAGAAAGCGCAGGATAAAATTCTCAAGTATCTGAATTTAGGAGAATAACAATGGAAAATGAAAATGCAGAAACCAAAGTCGAAGAAGTCACAGAAGAGAGTAACTTTGACACTCTGAGTGAACTTGACAAGCTTGCGGTCGGATTTATCGCAGGTGAAATTGATACAGATATAATAAACAGTCTTGATACATACAACCGTTGGTTTGTGCTGTCGATGTCAGCTATATATAGTTGCGGCAAAATCGGCTTGCTCTCGGCTAAAAGTTGTGTGCAGGTCAAATACAAGTTATTGAGCGAATACAGACGATTCAGAACAGAAACATATTTCGCAGAGATTGAGCACCGTGAATGGATTAAACGAACGAGAGAAACATCTTGCAAACTTACAGAACTTGCACATCAAATTAATAACAAAGATACTGATGCATTAAAAACAGCTGTCGAGATTATTGACTTATTCACGAAACAAGATGTATATAATCAATTATTTATAAAAGCAGAAGCTGATGAAGAGTATAAGCAGAAATGTGTACAAGCTCTTACACAAAATGAAAAACTCTTCTTCGACCGCTTTGGCAATATACCTTTTGTAGATTTGCTTTTTAAATTCTATAAATCCACAGAAGAGAACAGAGCAGCGGAAATATACAAAGAGCTTGATTGCGACAATCTCAATGTTATTGCTCACCGTGTACCTGTAAAGTCTGAAAATTGTCAAGGTATCGCAAAATCATATCTTGAATATTTCAAGTAAAAATCGCAGGGGCTGAAATGCCCCTGCATATCCTGCTCAAGTAATTAATTAAGTGACGAAAATTACTTTTATATATATAATAGGA